>Ga0155953_1092_pt1 | contig 26871 bp, 20 predicted proteins | sample RifCSPlowO2_02_FD_107607 | JGI IMG/M metagenome (GOLD analysis project Ga0155953, IMG submission 107607) | Betaproteobacteria bacterium RIFCSPLOWO2_02_FULL_63_19
GCGCCATTTCCAGCGTTGCGCTATCCATCGCGTCTACTCGCTAATTCACTCGGGAACATGCCGCCGGCGCCGGTCGCGCGTCGGTCCGAGAGCCCGCGCTCGTTTCGAACGGCGGTGCGATAGCCGCCGCGCGGGGCGGGCGAGCGCAACGTCCGCCCCGACGAGCGGCCTTTGACCCTGCCGCAACGGCTACTTCTTCGTGACGGCCAGAGCCTGCCTTGCCAACGCGATGGCTTTCGGCGGCGTAGCGAGGAACCCGGCGATCATCTTTTCGACTTCCGCGCCGCTGTTCCAGTCCGTTTCCAGACGCGCCTTCTTCGCATCCGCCAGGTAGTCTGGATCCTTCATCGTGTCGATGAACGCCTGGCGCAGCGCCTTGGCCCGATCCGCCGGAATGCCCGGCGACGCGACGACCGGACGGCCGAGCACATCCCGGCCGAAAATCGCCTTCATCGCCTTCAGCGCGTTATCGTCTTTCGCATAATCGAATATGTACGCCGCGTTCTTGAGAGCGGCCTTCTTCTCGGCACCCAGCTGGATGATGATCTTGAGATCGCCCTTTTCGACGTCTTTGAACCAGCGCGACTTTATCGTGGACTCGGAGATGCCGCACGAGCCGCCGACTTCGCCTTTGCGCATGGCGAGGTTGACGTCTTTGGTTCCCTTGTAGCCGTAAATGACTTTGATGCGGGTACCCGCAAGCGAATTGAACACCCTCGCGTGCTGGCTGGTGATCGCCGCCGGTCCCGTCGAGCCGAATGTAACGGCCTTGCCCTTCACGAGATCGTCAAAACTGCTGACCCCGGAACTCTTCCACACACCGCAGGTCCAGGTTTCCCTGTTCATGTTGCCGATCACTGAAAACTGGTCCGGCCTGTATTTGGCCTTGGATCGCTTGCCCGAGAACAGGGGATCCATAATCGCCGACGCGGCCACTACGCCCAGATTGGTACCGTCTTTCGGGGTCGACGCGAACATGTAATTTGCCGCGACGACGGCACCAGCGCCGGGCATGTTCTTGGGCACGATGCTCGGATTGCCGGGGATGTGCTTGCCCATGTGGCGGGCGAGCACGCGGGCGTAGGTGTCGTACCCGCCGCCCGGACTGTAGCCGATGATCAGCGAAATGCTCTTGCCGCTATAGAAGTCGGCAACCGCATCGGCCTGCGCGCTGCCTATATAGCCCGCGACCGCAATAACGCTGCCGGCAGCCACGCTCCTGATTAACATCGAAAACCTCATTAGGTAGCCTCCTCTGGATTTGTTGCACGATACTCGTCCCGCCCCGCCGATACATTCTATCGGTTGAACGACTTCCACGCCGCCGCGGTGCGGCATGGTTCCACGGTCAAGCCGCACAATACCGGAAAACCGAGCAAGGGCAAATCTTCCACGCGTGCCGTGCGCGAATCTCAAGTTACCGAAATGCCCGCGGCGCCGGTGACCATCAGCCCGATTCTTCTCGCATCCGCGAAGCCATCGCGTTTGAACAGCGCAAGCACGTCTGCCTCTGCCTCCTGCGCGCAGGAAACCAGCAGGCCGCCGCTGGTCTGAGGATCGGTCAGCAGCATCTTCTGCCACTCCTCGAATCCGGCACCGATACGCACGTCGCCGCTGTAAGCACCCCAGTTCCGGCCGGAGGCGCCGGTGACGACCCCCGCCTTCGCCAAACGGACGGCCTCGGGAATGACCGGCACGTCGCCCCACTTGAGTTGCGCGTTCAAACTCGCGCCGCGGCAAAGCTCGAGCAGGTGTCCCACAAGACCGAATCCGGTGACATCGGTAAGAGCGTGCACTCCCGCCATTTCCGCCAGATCGACGCCGGGCGTGTTGAGTTGCGTCGTGCACTCGATCATCTTGCGGTAACCCGATTCGGGCAGTCTTTCCTGTTTGAGCGCTGCGCTGAGTATCCCGACGCCCAGCGGCTTGCCGAGAATAATGCTGTCGCCCGCCCTCGCGCCATTGTTGCGTTTGAACCTGGCCGGATCCACCAGACCGATAACGACCAGTCCATAGATCGGCTCGACGGTGTCGATGGAGTGTCCGCCTGCAATCGGGATCCCCGCCCGAGCGCAGACGGACTCACCACCGTAAGTGATTTGCCGGATAACTTCCTTCGACACTACGTTGACCGGCATGCCCAGCAGCGCGAGCGCGAATATCGGTTTAGCGCCCATCGCATAGATATCTGAAATGGCGTTGGTCGCAGCGATGCGGCCGAATTCGTACGGGTCATCGACGATGGGCATGAAAAAATCCGTGGTCGCAACGACGGCCTGATGCTCGTTGATCCGGAACACCGCGGCGTCCTCGTTATTGTCCGAACCAACCAGTAGATCGGGCGAACTCACGCGTATCGGCGAAGATTTCAGGATTTCTTCAAGTACGCCAGGGGCGATCTTGCAGCCGCACCCGCCACCATGCGCCAGCGACGTAAGGCGGACCGGCGCCCTCCTCTCATTCATCATCCGGCTCCTGCGGTGCTTCGAGCGGGATGAATGCATCTGGTGCGGCGCGGCCGGTCCGCCCTTTTACACGACCGGCAGCGCAGGTCGGCATCGCCGAATTCCGCGCCATGTTCCACGAGTTCCGACATGATCGGTCAGAATGCATATGGTGATTGTAACGCCTGCGTTCCCATCGCACGCGAAACGATATCGGTGCCGGTGTTGCCGGGCACGATTGGAATGTGCTGGTTTCTCACGAGGAGAAGATTTCGATGCGCTACGAACTGTACTACTGGCCCTCGATACAAGGCCGAGGTGAATTCGTCAGGCTTGCGCTGGAGGACGCCGGCGCCGAGTACGTGGACGTCGCCCGCCGACCTGCGCGCGCGCGCCAGGGAGTGCCCGAGGTGATACGCTTGCTGAACGGCGAGTCGGTAGCATGTCCCCCGTTCGCCCCGCCGTTTCTCAGGATCCACGGCGCAAAGGATCTGATCGCGCAAACGGCGAACATCCTGCTGTTCCTCGGACCGCGCCTCGGGCTGGTGCCGAAGAGGGAAGCGAGCCGTCTCTGGGCGCACCAACTCCAACTTACCATCGCCGACTGGGTCGACGACGTCCACGATGCACACCACCCCATCGCGGGCGCGCTTTACTACGAGGAGCAGAAGCGCGAGGCCAAACGACGCGCCGCGCACTTCACGGATCAACGTCTGCCGAAGTATCTCGGCTATTTTGAAAAGATCGCCGTGCGCAATCCGGGCTGGAACGGCGGATTGGTGGGCCGCGCCACGTCCTATGTCGACTTGTCGCTGTTCCAGATGATCGCCGGCCTGCGCTACGCGTTTCCGCGCGCGATGGCGAGGTTGGAGCCCAAGTACCCACGCCTGGTCGCGCTGCATGACAAGGTCTCGGTGCGCCCGCGAATCGCGGCGTATCTGTCGTCGCCGCGGCGCATTGCCTTCAATCGGCACGGCGTCTTCCGGCATTACCCTGAACTGGACTCATAGAAGGCCCGACCCCGTATCAAGCAATGCTTCTAGCGCGGCCGCTTCGCGAGCATGAAGAACACTGATCCGAGCGCGGCGAGTACCGCGAGAAACGTGAACCCCGTGCGGTAGTTCCCCGACCAGTCGGCGAGCGCTGCGGCGACCATCGGCCCGCCGATCTGACCGACAACGATGACGAGTGACGCGAGCCCCAGGATCATGCCGATCGCGCGTCGCCCGAAATAATCGGCACGCATGGCCTGCATGATTGGAACGCGCAGACCCCACGCGACGCCGTGAAGCACCGCGAAGCCGACCAGCATGGCCGCGCCGGTGGCATAGGTAAGCATGAGCAAACCTACCGAGTGCATCATCATGCATGCGGTCGCGATGTAGCGCTTCTCGAACCGGTCACCGATCGCCCAGCCGACCATCACCCCGCCGACCTGCGCGACCGTCGTCAGTGTGATGACCAGCGATGCCTCGGCGAGCGAATAGCCGAGTGTTTCCTTCATGTGCGTGATTGCGTGGACCATCACCGCGTAGACCACCAGCAGCGAGAAGCAATGGCCGAGCGACAGGAGCCAGAAGGCGCGGGTACGCAGGGCGTCGCGTGCAGTGTAATCGCGCTGTGCGGCTGCTTCTTCGCGTCCGCCAGCCGCGGGTGCCGGCGGCAGTCCGTCCACCGTTTCACCGCGGTCCTCCGGCCGGCGCCACTTGAACACGCTAGAAAGCGGCCAGCCCGCGAGTATCGCAATCATGCCCGAGGCCAACGCGGTCGCGCGCCAGCCGAAATTCTGCATCGACCAGGCGACTACCGGAACAAACACGCCGCCTGCCGCAAAGCCGAGCGACAGCATCGACAGCGCGCGGGCGCGGCGCCGCTCGAACCAATGGATAACGGCCACGTTGAGCGGGAAGTAACCGCACAAGCACGTGCCCAGAGCGATAACGACGAATGCCAAGTAGAAACCGGGTAGCGTCTCGATCTGGCTGAGTATGAAAAAACCGGCGCCAAATCCGAGGATGCCTGAGCGTATCATGCCCGCCGGGCCGAATCGGTCCAGGATCCAGCCGAGCACCGGACCCAGCAGCGCGGCCTCCATCGGCTGCAGTGCCGCAGCCGCCGAGAGCGCGGTCTTGCTCCAGCCGAACTCCTCGGCCAGCACCGCAAAATACGCGCCGAAGGCCTGGAACATCAGCCAGGAAATCAGAAACTGTATGGTGCAGCCGGCGGCGACGATGCGCCAGCCCCAGAAGATCTTCACGGCCTCCCGCCTGGTTCGATTAAGCAGGTGCTTTCGAGTGGGCTGCCGCTCAACGCCCCTTGCCACGGGCACAACCCGATATCGCGGCTCGCGACGGAAACAGCGCAAGAGGACATTTCGAAAGCGCGCTACCTTGCGAACAGGCCCTTCAGCCTGTTGCGTATCTGATCCTGAGCCTTGCGACGAATATCCTTCGATTTCTCCTCGACGCGCGCCTTGAGAGCCTCGCTTGCCAGGCCGGCCAGTTCGATCGTCCAGGAAGGATCGTCGAACGAGCCGGTCAGTCGCACGGGCACGGTAATGCCCCTGAGATGATCGAGATCCTTCGCCCCCTGCCCGCCTGCGCTCGCCACGACGCTCGCCTTGGCCAGATAGTCGAGCCGACTCGCCCCGATGTCGATGTCGCCGCTGCCGGAGAGCCGCAGAAACGGCGACTTCGCCGAAAGATCACGGTTGCGCGCCACGCCACCGGCGATCTTAAACGTAGCCGTCAATTCCGAAAAATCGGTCTTGTCAGTCGCCTTCGCTTTTTGCACGGCATCCTGCCGGCGCGAGAACTTGGCCTTCAGGTCCCGGAATGACTGTGCCAGATTGATGCCTTTGACGGCGCCATTGCGCAGCGCCACGCTGGCCGAACCGGCCAGTGAGCGCTTCAATGCATCGGCCGTTTCGCCGTGCGCCCTCACATCGACCAGGACGTTTCCACTGCCTTCGATGATGTCCTTGTTCGCGATGTCCCTGAGCAGTGGACCGATTCGGACGTTGACGACATCCTGCTTCAGTTCGACCGAATTGCCGTTCGCATCGAGTGCGAGCGAGCCGTTCGCAGTGCCTTGATACAGTCCGGCCGTTATCGGCGCGATATCAAGCCTGCCACCCGCTGCCCGGATTCGCAGCCGCAGGTTCGCAGCCTTGACGTTGGCTGCCTGCAACCGGTCCACTTCCACGGCTCCATTGAGATTGAGCGCGCGCAGCGGAGAAAAGTCGAGCTTGGCCTCGGACCGCGTTTTCCCGCGCTCACCCGCGTTCTGTTCCGCGCCTTTCGGCGGCAGGTACCTGTCCAAGTTGAAGCGGTCCACGTCGAGTTTGAACGATAGGGCCGGCGCCGCGAACCGGGTCACGCCGAATGCCAGCGCGAGCTTGGACTCATCGAATTGCGATGAAATACGACCCTGTACCGACTCTTTAGCCAGGTCCGCACGCAGCGTACCGGAGAAAGGCACTTTGAGCTGCCTGGTCGGAATCCGCGGATGCTCGATGTCGAAACCACCCGAAATCCTTTCCAGCTTCACGTCGTGCTTTCCCAATTCGGCGACCAGCGCCGATTCGAGCCTGCCCTTGACGCTTGCCTCGCCCGCCTTGGCATCGACGTCCAGCGTGAGCCGGGCGATCTTCAGGACATCGGCAATTCCCTCAACGCCCGACAACGCGAGCCTTGCCGCAACATTGCGCCGCTGCCCGGTTAGCGTAGCCGAAAGACTCATGCTCCCGGCGCCTGACTTCTCCGGCAACAAGACGAGCTTCGGCGCCTCGACCGTGAATTCGAACGTGTCGGCGCCGGTCCTGCCCTTCATTGCAAGCGTCAGGGATTCGACGCTGTAGGTTTTCGTGCTCGTGTCGGCCCGCAGACGACCCGTGTCCAGCTGCAGTCCGCTCAGGGTCACCGCGCCGCCGGAGCGCTCGTCGCGCCAAGTCAATGCGGCGCCGTCGATATGCACACCGGCGATGTCCAACTGCAGCGCTTCGCCGTCCGATGGGCGCCCTATATTGACTTTGGACCGGTCGCGCGGCGTTCCGCCCACCGGCACTAAGTCGGCGATATTCAATGTTCCGTCCTTGCGCCTTATCAGGTTCGCCTTTATGCCGCGCACCTCGACGTCGGTAACGACGAGCTTCCGCGAGAGCAGCGGCATCACGGCGATCGACAGGCGCGCCGAATCGAGGGATGCAAACGGCTGTTCGCTCCCGCGCTCCGAAAGCGACGCCCTGCCGACGCCAAGCGCCACGTCGGGCCAGAAGCCAAGCCTCAAGCCTCCATCGATCCTCAGAGTGCGGTGCGTCGTCGCCTTAACTACCCGCGCGACCTCGGCCGTGATGCGCTCGGCATCGAACTGGCTCGCCACGTAGGCGACAGCGCCGGCAGCGAGGAGGACGGTGGCAACAATGACGACGCCGGCGATTTTCAGGTATTTCACAGGCAACCCTCAGATGGCCGCTTCGAAACCTCTGATTTGCGCACCGATCAGGCTTGGCCAAAGCCGAACTCGCCGCGTTCCTCCGGCTCGCAACGATCAGCAAGTCGTTCGCGCCGACAGATACTCCCTTGCAAACGACGACCGAATCGGCAAGTCCGTCCGGGCCAATTCTAATGCCAACCGCCCGATTCCAGCGTCAGAGAAGATGCCTGTCTTCCGCCCGCCGGACCCGCCAAAGACGATCGCGTGTTACGCCGCCCGAAAAGAAAACCCCGCCGAAGCGGGGTAGAACCGACGCGATCGCGGCGGTTCAGCCTTTAAGGCAGGACTTGATGAATTTCTTGCGGCCGTCGCCCTTCATGCCCTTGGCCTTCTTGCTGCAGTCCTTCATCCGTTGTTGCTGCGCCTTTTGCTTGGCGCTTGGCTCCTTCCTGGCTTGCGCGAGTTGCGTCGCCGCCGGTGCGGCTGCCGCGTCCTTGCCCTTGCCCTGTGCAAGCGCAAGCGGCGAAGTTGCCATCATTAAACACAGTGCCGTAATCATTTTCTTCATTGCCCATGTCCCCAAGAGAATAGCGAATTCGGCGTGGCCCCTCGGCGCGCGCCATCCTTTTTGCGATCCCGGAATTGCGATCGCAGGGACATTAACGCAACATGCCCGTCCGCCGATGACACGAGCGCCCGGTCATACCGGCGGCACGCTGTCGAGCGCCCTAGGGCATCCCGGCAATGCCCTGGAAATCCGATCTCAGCCGTCGATTTTCCGGCTTTCGCGTTCACGCAGGTTTTGATCAGGGACGAGCCAGCAAGCCACAACCGTGATCAGAGCGAACAACAGCACCGTCCAGAACACTGTATGCAGTCCCGATGACAGACTCGAATACAGCGGCGCTGCGGCGTCGACGCCTTCGGGAAGGGTTGCGCGCAGCGGCGCGCCGCGTCCCCCGCCGAGGGTCTGACCGAGTGCCAGATTGAGCGCGCCGCCGTAGACGGCAGCGCCCAGCGCATTGCCGAGTATGCGCATCAGCATGTTCGAGGCCGTCGCGACGCCTCGCTTCGCCCAGCCGACGCTCGTCTGAATCGCAACGATGAAGGTCGTCGTCAGCACACCGAGACCTATCCCTACGAAGAACGACCCCAATCCGGCGACCAGAGGCCCGCGATCGACCGCCAGCGCGATGATCAGGCTGCCGGCGCATATTGCGCACGCGCCGACGCGGGCAAGCCGCTGCGTGCCGGTGCGCACGAGCAGGTGTCCCGTGATCACCGAGGCGATCGGCCATCCCACCGACATTGCGCAGACGGTGAATCCGGCCACCAGTGCCGATTCGCCCAGGACGCGTTGGACGAACATCGGCAGGAAGCTGATCACGCCGATCATCGCGATGCCCGAGCACAAGGTCGCCGCGTTCGCCAGCGCGATCAGGCGGTCCTGCCAGAGTTCCAGGTGCATGATGGGATCAGCGGCGCGACGCTGCTGGCGCAGGAACAGCCACGTTGCAACCGCGGCAACCGCCAACAGCAACACGACTGCGGCGACTCCCCAGCGTCCGCCCTGCGTGAGCGCCAGCATCAGCGACACCAGGCCGACGATGATCAATCCGGCGCCGGCAAAATCGATGTTGGGTTTCTTGCGCTCGATCTCTTCGTGCAAATACAGGCTCACCAAAGCGATCGCGACGATGCCGAAGGGAAGATTTACCCAGAATACCCATGCCCAGGTTGTATGCTGCACGATCAGCGCCCCGGCGAGCGGGCCGACGATCGCCGAAACGCCCCATACGCTGGACATATATCCCTGGACGCGTCCGCGCTCCTCCAGCGTATACAGATCGCCGATCAGCGTCGTCGCGAGCGGATGGACGGCGCCGGCCCCGATGCCTTGTATGAAACGGAATGCAACCAACGCCGGCATCGACCACGCAACGCCGCAAAGGATCGAGCCCGCCAGAAAAATCAGAATCCCCATAATCAAGACCGGCTTGCGTCCGAACAGATCCGACAGCTTGCCGTAGATCGGTATGGTCACGGCCTGCATCAGCAGAAATGCGGAAAACACCCAACTGTAGAGTTCGATGCCACCGAGCTTGCCTGCGATCGTAGGCAAGGCAGTGGCGACGATGGTCGCCTCGATCGCCGCCATGAACATCGCAATCACGAGCGCGGCAAGAACAAGCGCCCTGCGAGTCTTGGGTGGACGTGTGGCGGAAGTCATAGTTGGGTCGGGTCGGCCGAATCATACGTCATGCGTCCCGAACCCGGACCGTGACGGGCCCTTCGGTCATTCTCGTCGCGGTGCCGCCGCGGTCCCGGTTGCAACCGCGCACAGGGTGGATAATCCGGACTTCAACAACGAATTGGGAGGCACTCCATGCAGATTCTTCAGCCACCGGACTGGGCAAAACCCAGGGGGTATTCCAACGGCGTCGTAGCCAGTGGCCGGACCGTGTTTCTCGCTGGTCAGTTCGGCTGCAATGCGCAAGGCAGGTTCGACACGGGTGATTTCGCCGGCCAGGCCAGGCAGTCATTGAAGAACATCGTCGCGCTCCTCGCCGAGGCCGGCGCCGGACCTGAGCACATCTGCCGGTTGAACTGGTACGTGGCCGACCGCAAGGAATACATCGCGAGCCTGAAAGATGTCGGCGCCGCATACCGTGAAATCATCGGCAAGCACTTTCCGGTAATGACTGCGCTGGAGGTGGGCGGCTTCACGGACGACCAAGCACGACTCGAACTCGAGGTGACTGCGATGATTCCCGATTGACGGGCAGGCGCCGAAACGTCCCCGGTGTCCTTGCCTCAGGCTCTGGCCGCGGCGCGTTCGGCCTGCAGAACGGAAACATGTCGTTCATCGATCGGCCAGTGCAACAGTGAGGCCAGCGCACCGCCGATGATGACGATCCACCAGGCAATATCATAGGACCCGGTCATGTCCCAGATCTTGCCTCCCAGCCACACGCTGGTGAAACTGCCGACCTGATGGCTCAGAAACACGATGCCGTACAGCGTCGCCATGTAGCGCGTGCCGAACATACCGTGGACGATGCCCGAGGTGAGCGGCACCGTGGCGAGCCACAACAGTCCGATGGCAGCCGAAAAGATGTAGACCGAAGCAGCCGACAGCGGCGCCAGGATGAAGACCATGAAAATCAGCGAGCGCGTCAGGTAGAGCATCGCGAGCAGATTCTTCTTCGAGTAACGGTCGCCCAACCACCCGGAAATCCAGGTGCCGATCATGTTGAACAGGCCGATCACCGATATCGCGGTAGCTCCGATCAGCGGATTCATGTGCATGTCGGTCAGATACGCGATCAGGTGATTGTTGATGTACTGCACCTGGAACCCGCAGGTGAAAAAGCCCAGCACCAGAAGCCAGTAGCCCTTGTGGGTGCGCGCCTCGAGCAATGCCTGCCCGAGGCTTTGCCCATCCTTTCCGACGTTCAGCGCCGCGCCGCCGGCCTGCCGGATCATCAGCGCCAGCGGCAGAATCAGCAGCACGAACAAGCCCAGCGCCATCAACGCGGTATACCAGCCGTGCGCCTGCAGGATCATCGATCCGGCCGGCACCAGCACCAGTTGCCCGCCGGTGCCGCCCGAGGTGATGATGCCGAGCCAAAGGCTGCGCCGCTTTTCCGATGCGACGCGGCTCGCCACCGCGAGCACCAGCGAAAGCGCGCAACCCGAGGAACCCACACCGCCCAGCAGCCCCGCGCTCAGCAGCATCCCCGCCGGGGTCGCAGAATTCGCCATCAGCAGCACCCCGGCCGAATACAGCAGCCCTGCGACCCAGATCACCCTGATCGCGCCCCAGCGGTCGGCGATCGCACCGACGAAAGGCGCCGACAGACCGTAGATCAGCGCCTGCGTGCCGAACACCAGCGACAGGCTCTCGCGTCCCCAGCCGAAACTCTCGCTCATCGGTTTCAGGTAGACACCGAAACTCTGCCGGCTGCCATACGACAGGAACACGATTCCGGTCGCACAGATCAATACGAAAGTGGGGTTCTTCCAGAACGGTCTGGCGCGCTCAGGCATTGGGAGCACCGTCTGGGTCGAAAAGATTGGCAGCGGTTTTCACCCCGGTCATGCTCGCTTCCCGCAAACGCTTTCGTAGAGAGCCTTGGTCCGCTCGGCGATCGCCGTCCAGCTGAAGATTTCCTCGGCGCGCTGCCGACCGGCCTGGCCAAACCGCGTGCGCATCGCCCGATCAGCCATAAGACGATTGATCGGTTCGGCGAGGTCGCGGGCGAATTTCGTCGCGCTGACCGGTTCGTAGGGCGGCCCCTGGACGCGTTGCAGGGGCACCAGGAACCCGGTCTCGCCGTCTACCACGACTTCCGGGATGCCTCCGACGGCCGATGCCACCACGGGCGTTTCGCACGCCATCGCCTCGAGATTGATGATGCCAAAGGGCTCGTAAATGGACGGGCAGCAGAACACGTCCGCGTGCGAGTAGAACTCGATGATGTCCTTGCGGTCCAGCATTTCCCGGATCCAGATGACGTTGTCGCGCTTGAAAGACACTTCGGCGACCGCCGCCTGCATTTCGCGTTCGATTTCCGGGGTATCCGGCGCGCCCGCGCACAGCACGACCTGGTACTGGTCGTCCATGTATTCGATGGCGCGAACCAGGTAGATGATCCCCTTCTGGCGCGTGATCCGTCCGACGAAAAGCACGTAGGGCTTCGACGCATCGACGCCGAAGCGGACCAAGGCGTCCGTCGAGGTCACGTTGCGATATTCGGAAGGATCGATACCGTTGTGAATGATCCGAATTCGTTCTTCGGCAACGCGGAAATGCTGCAGGATGTCCTGTTTTGTTTCGTACGAGACCGCGATGACCGCATCGGCCATCTCCAGCGCCATTCGCTCGACCCAGAGCGAAAACTCGTACCCGCCGCCAAGCTGCTCCCGCTTCCAGGGTCGCAGGGGCTCCAGCGAATGCGTCGTCACGACCAGTGGAATTCCGTAGTTCAGTTTTGCGAGGATACCCCCGAGATGCGTGTACCACGTGTGGCAGTGGACAACGTCGGCGTCGATGCCGGCCGCATTGAAGTTGAGGCCGCGCTGGATCGAACCAAAGACCGAGCGAAGCGACTCGGGACAATTCCAGCCGCTGGCGTCAACCGGAAGACCACGAACCCGCAGGCCGTTATTGTCCAAATGCTGGTCGCCAAAGCATCGCACTTCGACGGACATGAGTCTGGACAGCTCCTTGCTCAGGTACTCGACATGGACGCCCGCCCCGCCGTAGGTGTACGGCGGATACTCGTTGCTCATCATGAGGACTTTCATGCCCGGCCTCGTGCACTATTGGAGAACCTGTCTTTCCCGGCGCTGCTCTCGCTCAGACCGGACGGCAAATTGCGCGCGACCTGCGCGTTGCGCCGTCGGCGCCGGGCCTGGTCCGATGCGCGCTCCGCCGGCTCAAAGCGACTTCACGGCCATCAACTGGCGGACATGGACGTGCATCGATTCCCGAACCGCCAACCCTTCCCGGATCCGATCCATCACCAGAGGCTTCTCGTCGGGGAACCGATACCCCTCGTAATCCCGCCGGAACAGGAGTCCCCCATTGCGGTCGGCCCAGGCGTTCATCGAATGATCGAAGCAGACCCTGGACGTGACTTCGAGCCGGTCGATCATCCATGCCAGTTCCTCGAGCCGCTCATGGGGTGAGGAAAGACTCAAGCGGCCCTGCTGAACCTCGTCGAAGAGCGGCGTGCCTCGCCGCGGAACCAGCGGCCGGGAGCGGATATAGTGCGGATTGATCGCCGAAAGCACCTCGGCCGTATGCTCCGCGTGCTGCCGCCGCCTTTCCCGGCCGCCCAGATCCGGCATCCAGTAGTACGACACCTGGAATCCCGCTGCGATGGCCTTGCGGCCCGCTTCGATCTGCTGCGCTTTCGTCACCCCCTTGCGGACCAGCGCCAGTACCTCGTCATCCCCCGTTTCCAGGCCGATATGGAGCCTGTCCAGACCGGCCTCGCGGATCCTGCGCAGATCCTCCGGTTTTCGACGGGCCAGTGTCCTCGAACGGGCGTAGGTGGTCACCCGGGTCAGCGAGTCGAGGGTTCCACGGAGGTATTCCAGCGCCGAAACGACGTCCCCGGGGCGCATCACCAGGCTGTCGGCGTCCTGCAGGAAAGCCGTGGCCGCGCCGGTTGCGAGCCAGTTGAATACCGTGACGAAACTGGAATTCAGCACCAGATCGCCGCCCTCTGCGAGCAGCGCGTCGCCCACTTCGCGAGCGATTTTCCCACCCAACCCGAGCTTGCGCGAGACGGCGGTAATCTCCTCGCGGATCGCGGCGATCGTGTCGATATCAGCCTTGATTTCCGGCAACGGCCGATAGACGAAGCGATGTTCCTTGTACATCTCGCAGAAGGTGCATCGGTTCCATGGGCAATTTTCGGTCACTCTCAGCAGCAGCGAGGCGCTGCCCCCCTCGCTCGGCGGCCGGTAGACCCCGATCTTGAACGTGAGCGACCGCAGCCTCTCGACGTGTTCCGCCAGACTCTCCCGCCCTGCCATCATCACCGCACCCTTGCGTACCAGCCGGCTTCATTCGTAGCATGGACGCCGCGGAACCGCAAGCGGACCGACCGGTCGCCTGCCATCGCCGCGTCAGCGCCGGTTCGACGGCGCCGAGACTCGCCAAAGATCGCCGCGCCATATTGCGCCGATAAGCAGCGTCGCGGACACCCCGAAGACGCAGTAAAGACTCGCCGTCGCCTGGTAACCGAAGTGGGCGATCAACGGACCGGCGATCAGCAGGCCGGGCAGATTGCCATAGATCGCCATCACGCGGGTGCCCATCACGCGTCCGCGAAACTGTGGCTGCGTGTCGCGCATCAGGATGGCGTACATCGGAACCAGCCCCGCGGACTGACAGACTCCGCCGAGAAAGAGCACGAACATGCCGAGCACCGGGTTCGACATCTGCGCGAATACGAAAAGCGCGGCGAACCAGAGCGAGCAGCAAACCAGCATCATGCGCCCCGGGCGAAAAGCAACGCCGATCTTCGACATCACGATCGATCCCACCAGCGAACCGAATGCCCCGCTTGCGACGAACGCACCCAGCAGCGGCTGGCCGCCGTGATGGACCTCCTTGGCCACCACCGGCAGCAAAGCAACGAACTGCGGGAACGCAGTCGCATTGACCAGAAACGCGAGCACCATCGTCGCGAGCAGGACCGGCGTGTTCCAAATGTACGCGGCGCCTTCCTTGAGATCGCGCCACGCCGAGCTCGCATCCGCTGCTCGTGCGCTCTCCGTCGCAGTCCGCGACGACGCGAGTTCGCTGCCCGCCTTGAACACCAGCGTGAAGCTGGTCAGATACAGCGTCGCAACCACCGCATAGGTCCAGCCCATGCCGAGCGCGGCAACCAATCCGGCCCCCGACAGCGCGCCCGCGACCCGGGCGGAATCCTGCGTCGTGCGCTGGATGCTCGTCGCCCCCACCAAATAGCGACCGGGCATGGTCGCGCCGATGAGCGCGTAGCGCACGCCGATGTCCGATGGCCGCACCAGACCCATCATGGCCGCAATGATCATGACCAGCACCGGGGTCAGCGTACCGGTCGCGATCAGCGTCATCAGCGTCGTGGCCAGGACCGTATACAGGCCCCGCATGCCGCATAGCATGTTGCGGTGCCCCAACCGGTCGCCCATGACGCCGAACATCGGTGCGAACAGCGTCCCGATGTATTGCAGCGACGCGAACACGGTAAACATCACCACCGAGCGCGACTCGACGAGAACGTACCACGCCAGGATCAGGTTCTCCATCTCGAAGGCCCACGACGTGGCGAGGTCGGCCGGCCACTGGAAACGGAAACTTCGAACCCGGAATGGGGCGAGCGCCGAACTTTCGGAGATGGCGCTCACATCGCGCCTGCCCGCCGGTTGAGGGACTCGGGACAGCCGGTCGATGGAGCCGCCTGCCCGCCGCGAACGATCCAGGAAACGAGTCTCGTCATGTTTCGTTCGCCCGGTAACGGTTCCCGGCACCGGCGCGACGGATCGAGTTCAAGATTGCGGCATCGCCAGCAAAATGCGGTCACTTGGACTCCGGCGGCGCCGGTTCGGGAAGAATCAGACCCGAAGCATATAATATCGAAGGCGGATGGATGAAGCTCCGCCGACAAGCGCAGTGGAATCGACGAACATCAAACCCGCTCGTAGCACCGATCGTGCATCGGACGTGCTGCATTTCGAGCGGACATCGCTGCGCGCGATCTTCGCCCCGAGCAGCGTCGCGGTGATCGGCGCGACCGAAAGGCAGGGCGCGGTCGGACGAACCGTGCTTGCGAACCTTATCAGTCATCCGTTCGGCGGCGTCGTCTATCCGATCAACAAGCGGCACGACCAGGTGCTGGGCATCGGGGCCTACTCGAATATTGCGCGCGTGCCCGAGCCCGTCGACCTGGCGATCATCGTCACGCCGGCGGCGACGGTACCCGGCATTGTCAAGGAATGCGTAGCGGCGGGCGTCAACAGCGCCATTATCATATCGGCCGGATTCAAGGAGGCGGGCGCCGAAGGCGCGGCGCTGGAGCGGAAAATCGCCGAATTCGCCCGCGGCAGGATGCGCATCATCGGCCCGAACTGTCTCGGCGTGATGCGCCCGGCGACGCACCTGAACGCGACATTCGCAGCCGCGATGGCTCGGCCCGGCAAGGTCGGCTTCATCAGCCAGAGCGGCGCGCTCCTGACCGCCGTGCTCGACTGGAGTTTTCGCGAGAACGTCGGCTTCAGCGCCTGCGTTTCGGTGGGTTCGATGCTCGACGTCGGTTGGGGTGACCTGATCAATTATTTCGGCGACGACCCGCACACGCAAAGCATCATCATTTACATGGAGTCGGTCGGCGACGCGCGTTCTTTCATCTCCGCTGCCCGCGAAGTCGCGCTCACGAAGCCGATTATCGTCATCAAGTCCGGGCGCACCGCGGCCGCGGCAAGAGCTGCCGCCTCGCATACCGGCGCACTGGCCGGCAGCGACGAGGTTCTGGACGCGGTGCTGCGCCGCTGCGGCGCGCTGCGAGTCAACTCCATCGGCGATCTGTTCTACATGACCGAGGTGCTGGCGAAGCAACCGCGCCCTTCGGGCCCGCGTCTTTCCATCGTCACCAACGCCGGCGGCCCGGGCGTCCTCGCCACCGACACGCTGATCGCGCTGGGCGGCGAACTGGCCGAGCTGTCCGCGCCGTCGCTCGAGGCGCTAAACAAGTTGATGCCGCCGCACTGGAGCCATGGCAACCCGATCGACATACTGGGCGATGCCGATCCGCAGCGCTACGCGCAGGCGTTGGCGATCGCGGCGGCGGACCCGAACAGCGACGGGTTGCTGGTCGTACTTACGCCACAGGCGATGACCGATCCGACCGAAACTGCGAGGCGACTGACGGAGTTTGCCGCGATCCCTGGCAGGCCGATACTGGCCAGTTGGATGGGCGGCAAGGACGTCGTCGCCGGCGAGGGGATACTCAACCAGGCGAACATACCGACATTCGGCTATCCGGACACCGCCGCGCGCACGTTCATGCTGATGGCGCGCTACGCGCAAAACCTGCGCGGGTTGTACGAGACACCGACCCTGGTCGAGGCGGACCCGGCCCCGGCCCACGCGCGGGCGCAACAACTGATTCTGCAAGCGCGCGCAACCGGCCGCACACTGCTGACGGAGATCGAGTCCAAGCAGGTCCTGGAGGCTTATCACATTCCGACCGTGCCAACGCGTTTAGCCTCCGGCGAGGACGAAGCAGTGCGATGCGCCGAGGCGATCGGCTATCCCGTGGTGTTGAAACTGCATTCGCAGACCCTGACGCACAAGACAGACGTCGGCGGCGTGCGCTTGAACCTTGCCGATGCGACGGCGGTTCGCAATGCGTACCGCGCGATCGAGACGGCGGCAGGTGCGGTGCCCGGAAGCAACAACTTTCTCGGTGTCACGGTGCAGCCGATGCTCAGAATCGAGGGCTACGAGCTCATCGTCGGCTGCAGCATCGACCCGCAGTTCGGCCCGGTGCTGCTGTTCGGCGCGGGAGGACAGCTGGTCGAGGTATTCGGCGACCGCGCGCTCGCGCTGCCGCCGCTCAACACCACGCTGGCGATGCGCATGATCGAACAGACGATCATTCACAAGGCGCTCAAAGGGGTGCGCGGGCGCGCACCGGTGGATCTCGCGGCGCTGGCTCGATTGCTGGTGCGCTTCAGCCAGCTTGTCATCGAGCAGCCCTGGATCAGCGAAATCGATATCAACCCGCTGCTTGCGGCGGGTCCCTCGCGTGCCGCCGAATCGGACGCGTCGGCACGCCTCGGGTGGGATCCGGGGGCTGCGGGACTGCTGGCGCTCGACGCGCGGGTCGTCCTGCACGGAGCGGAGGTGGGCGCCGATCAGCTACCAAGACTCGCGATACGCCCCTATCCCGCGCAATATGTCGCCCACTGGATTTCCAAGGAGGGCGTCGCAGTCACCATACGTCCGATACGGCCTGAAGACGAGCCGATGATAGTGAAGTTTCATGCGACGCTGTCGGAGGAAAGCGTGTACATGCGCTACTTCCACTACATCCAGTACAACCAGCGCATCGCGCACGAGCGCCTGATACGGCTGTGCTTCATCGATTACGACCGCGAGATGGCGCTGGTGGTGGAGCGCAAGGATCCCGAAACGGGCGAGAATGCCATCCTTGCGATCGGACGCCTGAGCAAACTGCACCAGAGTATGGACGCAGAGTTTGCGATTCTGGTGAGCGACTTCTGGCAGGGGCACGGGTTCGGCGCCGAATTGCTGAGGCGGCTGGTACGGATCGGACGCGACGAAAAACTCGAACGCATCGTGGCGACCATACTGTCCGACAACATCGCCATGCAGCGCGTTTCGCGCAAGATCGGTTTCAAACTGACTCGCGCGGGGCCCGAGTACAACGCGGAGCTGGATCTGGCGAGCGCATAGAAAAGCAAACGGAGGCAATGAAATGGGAGAGTTTGCGATAGGCCAGGCGGTGGCGCGCACCGAAGATCCGCGCCTGCTGACCGGCCGCGGGAAATATGCCGACGACTTTACCGTGCCCGGCCAGTGCCATGGCTATGTGCTGCGATCGCCCCACGCCCACGCGCGCATTCTGTCGGTCGACACGAGCAGTGCCTGCGCCATGCCCGGCGTGCTGGCGGTCTTCACCGGAGAGGACTGGGCCGCGGAAGGATTCGGCCACCTCGAGCCGTTCTTTCCGCGCCGACGGCGCGACGGCAGGCCGATAGTCGTTCCACCGCGGCCTGCGCTCGCTCACGGGCGCGTCATGTACGTGGGCGAGCCGGTTGCCTTCGTGATTGCCGAAAGCCTGCTGCTGGCCAAAGACGCCGCGGAGCACATCAGGGTCGAGTACGAGACCCTGCCGCCACTCACCGCGACCGAACGCATAGGCAAACCGGGTGCGACGGAACTGTGGGAAGGCTGTCCCGACAACGAAAGCTTCTATTACACGCTGGGTGATCGCGCCGCGGTGGAGGCCGCGTTCGCCCGCGCGCATCACGTGACCCGGCTGCGCATGGCGATCAACCGCGTCACCGCGGCGACCATCGAACCGCGCGGCTGCATCGGCGAGTACGACCCGCGCGATGAGCGCTATACATTGTGGACCGGCACGCAGCGCCCGCATCGCACGCGCCACGACATCGCCCGCGCCGTGCTCCGGATTCCCGAGACACGGCTGCGCGTCGTTGCCGGAGAAGTCGGGGGCAGCTTCGGCATGAAAGGCGGACACTACCCGGAATACCCGCTCGCGCTGTGGGCCTCGAAGAAAGTGGGGCGCCCGATCAAGTGGATCAGCGAGCGCGGCGAGGCGATGGCGAGCGACGACCACGACCGCGACCACATCAGCGAAGCGGCCCTCGCGCTCGACCGCGACGGAAAATTCCTCGCGCTGCACGTTTCCAACGTGTCCAATATCGGCGCCTACATGATGCCCGGGGGGCTCATTTCGCCCACCGCTCACCTGGGCGGCCTGGCCGGCACCTACACCACGCCCGCGATTTTCGTCGAGGTCGCCGGTGTGTTCTCCAATACGTCCTGCAACGGGCCCTACCGTGGCTCGGGACGCCCCGAGGCCGCCTACATCGTCGAGCGCGTCATCGACAACGCGGCGCGCGAAATGAACATCGACCGCGCCGAACTGCGCCGGCGGAACACCATCGCGGCGAGCGCGATGCCGTTCAGGACCGGGCTCGTGTTCACCTACGACTGCGGCGATTTCGCCGCCAACCTGGAGCGCGGGCTCGAGCTCGCCGGCTATACCTCGTTCGAGGCGCGCCGCGCCGAGGTGGCGCGCCGGGGCAAGCTGCGCGGCATCGGCATCGGCAACATCATCGAGCAGACTTCGCAGTCCTTCGGCGAAACGGTGCAGGTGCGGTTCGATCCGGCCGGTGGAGTGACCGTCGTGCCTGGATCGATCTCGCACGGCCAGGGCCATGAAACCATGTACAAGATCCTGGTCAGCCATCGGCTGGGAATCGACGCCGACCTGATCCGCGTGGCGCGAAACGACACCGATGTCGCCGCCGACGGCGGCGGCACCTATGCCTCGCGCACCGCGGTGCTCGGCGGCTCGGCAGTCACGCTCGCCGTGGACAAGATCATCGACAAGGGCAAGCGCATCGCCGCGCACATGCTGGAAGCCTCCGCGGCCGACATCGAGTTCGAAAAGGCCGCCTTTCGCGTGGCCGGCACGGACCGCCGCGTGACGCTCACCGAGGTCGTGCAGGCCGCGTTCCAGCGCCCGAAGATACCCGCCGAAATGGAGACCGGGCTGGCGGAATCGGCGTCCTATACTCCCGAGATTCCGAATTTCCCGACCGGTTGCCACATCTGTGAAGTGGAAATCGATCCGGAAACGGGCTCATCGGAGGTCCTGCGCTACACCGTGGTCGACGACGTCGGCACGGTGATCAATGCGCTCACGCTGGAAGGCCAGATTCACGGCGGCATCGGCCAGGGCGTCGGACAGGCGTTCGGCGAACACATCGTCTACGACCCCGAATCGGGACAACTGCTCACCGGTTCGTTCATGGACTACGGCATGCCGCGCGCGGACGACATGTGCCCGTTCGACATGGAGAATCACCCGGTGCCGACCAAGACCAATCCGCTGGGCGCGAAGGGCGCCGGCGAAGCGGGCAACGTCGGTGCACTGGCCGCGATCATGAACGCCGTGGTGGACGCACTCTCGCCGCTTGGAATCACGCACATCGACATGCCCGCCACGCCGCAGCGGGTCTGGAGGGCGATCCGCGACGCGAAAAAGGATTAAGCGCAGTGCAGCCGTAAAAGCAAGCGCCGGCCCGACGGCCGTGGCAACGCAGATGCGAAAACCTCGCGTCCCGGTCGCTGCCGATCAGCGCGGGTCGTGCGGCTCGAAAGCGCGACAGGGACCCACGATCGCCGCGATGACGATCGCATTCTGTACATCGCGCTTGTCGCCAAGTAGTGATCGCCGGGAAAAGCGGCGCAGCGCACGCGCGGGTGGAACGCTCGGCGCTTCGGTTCGACCGAAGTGACCGACGCTCGGCGTCGGCGCGGGAACCGGCTCCCGGATTTCATTCACCGGCGCCTGGGGCGTGCTCACCTCCTCGAAATGCTCCTCCGCCTCTTCAACATCGGGCTCGGGTTCCTGACGCCGCGGCTGCGCAAGTCGCCTGGTCAACAACTGGAACAGCACGATGACCGCAAAGACGATAAGGTAGAGCAATTCCGCGGGCAGATCCTTCATGCCTATCCTCCTTGGGCGTGGTCACTTGCTTGTGGCGACAAACCGGGAAAGGATCCGGTCTCGCATGCGGCTGCCGCGCCCCGGTGCGCCGTCGAGCTGCAACGGTCCGCTGTTTCGGAAATCAACGGCACCCGAGCAAGGTCGCCGAATGCTTTCCGGCACATCCGGACTAGGTCCTTGGGGATGACGGGCCGCCATCGCCGCCGCCGGCGATCTCGTCGCGCATGGCCGTATCGGCCTGAAGATTCTTCATCCGATAGTAGTCCATGATGCCCATGTTGCCCTGGCGGAACGCGTCGGCCATCGCGCGCGGCACTTCAGCCTCGGCCTCGACCACCCGCGCGCGCATCTCCTGCTCCAGTGCGACAGCCATCGCGCGGCGCTCCTCGGCCTTGGCCTGCGCGATCTGCTTGTCGGCATTGGCCTGGTCGATCTGCAGCTTGGCGCCGATGTTCTGGCCCACATCGACGTCGGCGATGTCGATGGACAGGATCTCGTAGGCGGTTCCCGCGTCCAGCCCCTTGGAAAGCACGTGCTTGGAGATGTGATCGGGGTTTTCCAGCACGTTCTTGTGGGTCACCGCGGAACCGATGGTGCTCACCATGCCCTCGCCGACACGCGCGATGATCGTCTCTTCGCCGGCGCCGCCCACCAGACGGTCGATGTTGGTGCGCACCGTGACGCGGCATACCGCAATGAGCTGGATGCCGTCCTTGGCTACCGCCGCGATCTTCGGCGTCTCGATCACCTTGGGCAGCACCGACATCTTGACCGCTTCCAGCACGTCGCGTCCGGCAAGGTCGATCGCCGCGGCGCGCTTGAACGGCAGCGCGATGTTGGCCTTGTCGGCCGAAATCATCGCGTTGACGACCCGCACGACATTGCCGCCCGCAAGATAGTGGGCCTCCAGATCGTTGATGGAAATATCCAGGCCTGCCTTGACCGCACTGATGCGCGCCGTCACCACGGTGGTAGGCGGAACGCGGCGCAGGCGCATCGCGACGAGCGTGAACAGCCCCACATAGGAGCCCGAGGCCCAGGCGGCGATCCACAGCGGGATCGGCACCAGATACAGGATCAGCGCAAGCCCCGCGACGATCAGTATCAGCAGTCCGAAGCCACCCGTCACTCCAGTCTCTATTCCAGTCATGTGTCACTCCTCTCGGTTTCGATGTTCGGAACTCGCCGCACGACAATTCGGTTGCCATCCACCCGCGTCACCTCGATGCGCTCTCCCGGCTCGATCAACTCCCCGTCGGAGACGACATCCACGCGCTCGCCTCCGATTTGGGCAATGCCTGCCGGCCGCAACGGCGACGACGCCCGTCCCTGCTTTCCCATCCAACGCAGGTCGCTTTCCGGCGCCGAGCCGTCCCGGGGCCCCGTGCCCAGCCCGGTCTCGAGGATCAGCCTTCGCCCGAACGGCAGGCGCGGCAGGAACCGCAGCAGCACCAGGCTCCCGATCAGCGCAGCCAGCAGGGAAAACACGACGCGCCCGGCGGCCCTGATCAGCACATCGGACGTATCCCCTGCCCCCACCACGCTCAGAATCAATCCGGCCAGGATCGCCGCGATCCCCAACACTCCTGCAATGCCGAAACCCGGAATGAGAAAGACCTCCAGCGCAAGCAGCATGATACCGCCCAGCGCGAGCAGCAGTTCCTCCCAGCCGACCAGTTGCACCAGCCAGTGGCCCCAGAAGAACAGCGCAAGACTCGCGATGCCGATACCGCCCGGGACCCCGAAGCCGGGCGTTCGCAGTTCCACGATGATCCCGAGCATGCCGATCGTGATCAGCAGCGAACTGACCACCGGATGGGTCAGCCAGCGTACCAGAGTTTCCGCCCAGTTGGGCGACGTCTTTCTTACCTCCGCGCCTGCAAACCCCAGTTGCTTCAAGACGTCGTCCATGCTGTCGGCACGGGAATCGGCCAGTTTATGCTTGAGGGCTTCGTCGGTCGTCAGCGTCAGGAGTTTTCCCTTCGCAATCACACCGCGAATGGCCACGTCCCCATCGACCATGGCTTCCGCGAGCAACGGCGGGCGTTTGCGGCTCTCGGCGGTGGCGCGAAATTCCTTCCTCACGTAGGACACCGTCTTCTCCGACACGGGCAGCACCTGCGCGCCGGAATCTCCCATTTGCACCGGCGTCGCCGCCCCGATGGTTGCGCCACCCGCCATGAAGAGCCGCTCGGCGGCGAGGCTGATCAGCGCGCCCGCCGAAATGGCCCGCCTGTTCACGAATGCGACCGTCAGCACCCGGGAACCGAGCAGCGCGTCGCGGATCTGCACCGCGGCATCCACGCGCCCGCCGAAAGTATTGATGTCCAGAATGACGGCCGCGGCGCCCGCTTGCGTTGCCTGGTCGAGGACGCGCTCAACAAACGGCGCCATTCCGAGATCGATGATTCCCTCGATCGGCGCCACGTACACCACCGGGCGCCTCTCCTGGGCAGCGGCGAAAGCGGAAACGGTGAGCAGCACGAAGGTGACTAGGCATAGGCCCAGCACCCGGTGGACAGACTGGTCTTTGGGCTCAGCCCGCGACATAGGCACCGAACAACTCGCGATCGGTCTGTTCGTCGAGCACGTCGTCGAGCACCGGCAGCAACGCCGATTCTTCTTTTTGCGCGTGCGAGGCCAAACGCTCGCTGAACTCCAGCGCCAAGACCTTCATTGTCTGCCAATCCTCGGGCTGCGCCCCGCCGGCAAGCGCCTTTCGCATCAGCAGGGTCAGCGGCTGCGCCGCCTCGCGAATGGTCCTGTGTTCTTCGGTAAGCAGTTGCGCGAGATCGCCATCCCCGGCGCGCTCCAAATGCGGAAACAGGTCGTGTTCCTCGAATTCGAAATGGCGCGCGACCTCGTACTCGATGGCACCGAGCAAGCGGCGGGCAAAATCGGGCCAGTTGGAATCCCCATCCGGCGGCGGATAGATACCCGAGCGACCGGTGAACACGCGCTCAAGGCGCCCCAGGAGTTCGAGAGTCACGCCATGCTCCTCATGGAGCCGCCGGCTGGTCTGTCGCTGAAATTCCATCTGTTCGCCTTTTGGCAGAAAAGTGAGTCGGCACGAGGCGCGTGGCCGCGGCAGGGGCCGCGAGCACGCTGCTGCACGGGTCCGTCATCATACCAACTTGCTCGATCAACACTATGGCACGAAGTTTCGATTATCGCTCCGTGTGCGATTGCTGCTATCGTTTGAACCATGAGCAAGCACTACCTCGAACACCTTTTCGCACCGCGCAGCGTCGCGGTAATCGGCGCCAGCGAACGCGCGGGCTCTCTCGGGCGCATTGCATTCGACAACCTGCGCTCGAGCGGATACACCGGAGAACTGGTGGCGGTCAATCCCAAGTACCGCAGCGTCGCCGGCCTGCCCTGCCATGCCTCCATTGCCGATATTGGACACCGGATCGACCTTATCCTGGTGACGACCCCCGCGGCCACGGTCCCGACGGTCATAGACGAGGCGGGCCGGGCAGGATCGCGCAGCGCAGTGGTCCTCTCCGCGGGCTTCGGCGAAACCGGTGCCGAAGGACGGTTGCTCGAAACGGAAGTCCTCGCCGCGGCGCGCGCGCACGGCGTACGCATGATCGGGCCCAATTGCCTCGGCATCATGCGCCCGCCGATCGGGCTCAACGCGACATTTGCGCGCCGCATGGCGCTGTCCGGATCGATCGCGCTGGTTTCGCAATCCGGCGCGGTCGCCGCGGCGCTGGTCGATGGCGCGCAGGCCTCCGAGATCGGATTTTCAAATGTGATCTCCATGGGGGCCGGGATCGACCTGGACGTAGGAGAAATACTGGACTACCTGATCCACGATCCGGACACGCGCAGTATTCTCATCTACCTTGAAGGCGTCCGCGACGCGCGACGCTTCATATCCGGTCTGCGCGCCGCGGCGCGCACCAAACCCGTCATCGTGCTCAAGGCCGGTCGCAGCGGTTTGGCGTCCAGAGCCGCACCGAGCAAAGCGATCGATGCCGACCACGCGGATTTTGCGGACGGCGAGGACGCCGCATTCGACGCGGTGTTGCGCCGATGTGGCGCGATTCGCGTCAGAACCTACGCCGAACTGTTCTCGGCCGAGCAATTGATCGGCTCCCGTGTACTCCCGCGGGGCAACCGGCTCGCCGTCATCAGCAACGGCGGCGGACCTGGCGTGATGGCCGCCGATTACGCTGCCGAATCCGGCGTGGACATCGCGCAGTTGTCGGCGCATACACTCGCGGCGCTTGATGCCTGCCTGCCGGCGCACTGGTCGCGAGGCAATCCGGTCAATCTGCTCGGCGATGCGAGCGCCGAACGGCTCGCGCGCTCGCTTGTACCCGTTCTCGCGGACGATGGCGTCGATGGCGTACTCACGCTGTTCTGTCCACAGCAAATCCTGGATTCCGACGCGGCGGCCCGGACCATCATCGAATGCGCCAAAGACGGTCAAAAACCGGTTCTCACGGGCTGGCTGGGCGAGCGCGACGTAAGCGCCGGCCGCGCTCTGGCCGCGCAGTCCCGCCTGCCGGCGTTTCGCTCGCCCGAGAACGCGGTAGCGGCCTTCGGCACGCTGGCCGAGTACCGCATGGCCCAGGATCTGCTGCTCGAGGTTCCCTCGCCGCTCGCCTCGAGCGCGCGGCCGGATCTGAACGCAGCGCTGGCGATAGGACGGCAGGCGCGCGAGAACGGGCGGACGCAGTTGAACGAGGACCAGGCGGCCCGTCTGCTTGGCTGCTTCGGAATACCGATCGCGCAAACACGAATCGGCAGCTCCGCGGAGCAGGCGCGCGCCATCGCGCGGGAGATCGGATTTCCGGTGGCCATCAGGATCCTCTCGGGCGACATTGCACATCGCTCCGAGGTCAACGGCGTATGCCTCAACATTCGCGGCGAAGACACCCTGCAGCGCGAGTACGAAGCGTTGATGAAGCGCGTTCGAAGCATACGGCCCGAAGCCCGAATCGAAGGCGTGAGCGTGCAGCCGATGATCGAAAAGCGCTACGCGCGGCGCCTGATGATCGGCGTCGCGTCCCAGGCCACGTTCGGGCGCGTGATCCGGTTCGGCGCGGGCGGCATCGCCTCCGAAGCGGTGCAGGACAACGCGATCGGCCTGCCGCCGCTGAACCGGCGTCTGGCGCAGGAACTCGTCTCGCGCACCCGCGCGTACCGCTTGTTCGGCCCATACCGGCATATCCCCGGCGTCGATAGCGAAGCAATACTGGAGGTGCTGCTGCGGGTCTCGGAAATGGTATGTGCGCTGCCCTGGGTCGTGGACATGGAGATCAACCCGCTGCTGGCCGATGAATCCGGATGCACCGCAGTCGATGCACGAATCACGGTCGACCCGGATCAACTGGATCCGGACCCGCGTTTCAGCCACATGGCGATCCACCCCTACCCGGTGCGCCTGGAGCGGGTCGAAACGCTGCGCGGCGGACAGACGCTGCGCATCAGGCCGATACGCCCGGAAGATGCCGCTTTGGAAATGGCGTTCGTCGATCGGATGTCGGAGCGCTCGCGCTACATGCGTTTTTTCAGCGCCGGACGCGGGCTGACCCCGGCGATGCTGGTGCGCCTGACCCAGGTGGACTACGACCGTGAACTCGCGCTGATCGCGCTTGCCGGGGATGACGACGATACGCAACTGATGGTGGGTGTCGCGCGGTTCGGGGCCAACCCCGACGGTGAGTCCTGCGAGTTCGCGGTAGCGATCGACGACCGGTGGAACGGCCGCGGCGTCGCGACGATTCTGATGCAGCGGCTCATGGACGCGGCGCGCGAAGCGGGTTACAAGAGCATCACCGGCAGCGTGCTGCCCGAAAACGACTCGATGCTCAGGCTTGCGGACAGACTGAAGTTCAAACGCGGCCGGGACGAGGATGACCCGGGGATCGTCCGGGTGTTAAGGGCGCTGACGTGAACCCCGAGCACGCCCGGATACTGCGCGAGCTGCTGCGAACGCAGGAAGTCGCCGCCCTCGGGACCCTCCATGAGGGCCGACCCTACGTTTCCATGGTTCCCTTCGCGATGCTACCTCGCGGCAAGGGCTTCGTCATCCATGTCAGCCGGCTGGCATCTCATACCGGGGACATGCTGTTGAGTCCGGGTGTGAGCCTGCTGGTCGTTGCTTCACCGACTCCGGATGTCAGCGCCGATCCGATAGTCGTATGAACTGGTCGGCATGAACGTCGTGGTTTTCTTCGTCGATCTTCTTC
>Ga0155953_1038_pt1 | contig 26775 bp, 20 predicted proteins | sample RifCSPlowO2_02_FD_107607 | JGI IMG/M metagenome (GOLD analysis project Ga0155953, IMG submission 107607) | Betaproteobacteria bacterium RIFCSPLOWO2_02_FULL_63_19
GCGCAGGGCTGAAGCGATGGACGCGGGCACACTGTCCACACCCGCTATCCGGGTGACATTCATGGGAGAGTTGCCCTCGATCACCGGGCAGCACAGGCTGCAGGTCGCTTTGCCGCGGAGCGCCACCGTAGGCGAACTGTTGGCATTACTGTCCGACCAGTTCGGGGATCAGTTCAGGTGCAGGGTATTCAGTACCCCGACCAAACTGCACCAGACCATGCTGATATTCGTCGACGGCGAGAACATCAAGCAACGCGGCGGGCTGGCCGCCACGCTGGGCACCGGTGACGTCGAGGTGTTCATGCTGCCGATGATAGAAGGAGGTTAACCGTGGATATGACGCAGACGACGCTGAAGTCGAAAGTCGTCAAGACGGCCTGCGGGCAGTGCTACATCGGCTGCGGCATCAAGGTCCAGGTGGAAGACGGCGTGGTCACACACATCGAGGGCAATCCGGACAATCCGCAGAACCGGGGCAAGATGTGCGCCAAGGGCAAGGCCGCTTTCAATAACCTGTACAACCCGAACCGGGTCAAGGTTCCGCTGAAGCGGACCAATCCGAAAAAGGGCATCAACGAAGACCCGGGCTGGCAGGAAATCTCCTGGGACGAGGCGATAGACACTGTCGTCGCGGAGTTGAAGCGCATTCAGGACACCCCAAAGAAATTGTGGGTCCAAGCCTGGGACGTCGTCGGCGACGGCAGGTTCTGGTTTTCGGGATTCGGCAGCGCGTTCGGCTCCAATCAGGTGAATGTCGCGTCCTCGCCCACCTGCGGCAAGGTGGTGCACCCGGTGGAGTTCTTCTCCGGCGGCGGGTTCCATCAACAGCCGGATCTGCACTATGCGAACTATTGCATCCTGGTCGGGACGCAGTTTGGCGTCGCCTCGCGCGGTTCTTTCAACCACCATTTGACCGATATGGCCGATGCAAGGGCGCGGGGCATGAAGCTGGTGGTCATCGATCCGGTGGGAGGCTACGCGGCGAGCAAGGCCAACGAATGGATTCCGATTCGTCCCGGCACCGATATGGCCATGGCGCTGAGCATGATGCATGTGCTGCTCAATGAACTCGGCATCTACGATCAGACGGCCCTCAAGAGCAGGACCAATGCGCCCTACCTGGTCGGCGCCGACGGACGCTACATTCGCGACGCTGCGAGCAAGAAGCCGCTGATCCACGACGCAGCGGACGGACAGCCCAAGACCTACGACGATCCGAGCCTCAAGGATGCGGCGTTGACCGGAACCTTTGACGTGCAGGGAAAACAAGGCCGCACGGCGTTCGATCTGTTGCGCGAGCACGTCGCCAAATATCCGCCGGAGTTCACCGAGAAGATCACCACGATTCCAGCAGCGACCGTGCGGCGCATCGCGCGCGAGTTCGGCGAGGCCGCGCGCATCGGCGAGACGATTACCCTCGACGGTGTGGAGCTGCCGTACCGGCCGGTCTGCGTGGACTGGGCCAAGGGAACGCAGGGGCACAAGCACGGCTTCCATCAGTCCTGGTCGCTGAAGATGTTGAACATCGTGGTCGGCTCGGTGAACGTACCCGGTGGCATCCTGAGTACCGGGGCCTGCGGCGATTTTCCCCACGGATGGTGGCCCGAAGGCGGCATCGACGGCATGCTCGAACACGGCGGCCAGATCTTCCCGATGCCGCATCCGAGCGCCTTCCCGGGAACGACGCCGACCAAGCCCATCCGATATGACATCGGCGAGCTTTTCCCGCTGGCCTCGCACTGCCATACGCTGCTGCCGATCGTGGCCGAGAATCCCGCGGCCTTCGGCCTGTCGGGCGGGCTCGAGATGTTGCTGCACGTACCGGTCAACTCGATGCTGGGATCGTTCGGCGACCTGAAGAAGGTCGAGCATCTGTATCGATCGCTGAAATTCATCGTCGGCTTTGCGGTGGAGATCAACGAAACGACGTTGTTCGATGACATCGTGCTTCCGTTCCCCACGACGCTGGAGCGATACGATTTCCTGACCGGGATGGGGGGCACGATGATCGCTCCCTGCGGCCAGGACGACTTTTACTGGCACGTGCGCCAGCCGGTGGTCGAGCTTCCGCCGGGCATGAGGCAGCCGCAGGAAATCATTCAGGAAATCGCCGATCGCGTCGGCATCCTTGGCGGTCTGTACCGCATTATCAACCATGCCTACAGGTTGACCGGCGACAACGCGCTGAAACCCGACCAACGCTACCCGATGTCCGAGGTCGTCGACAAGAAGGCGCGCGCATGGTTCGGCGAACAGCGAGGCTTGCCTTGGTTCCAGGAGAACGGCGTCATCCGTAGCCCCAGGAAACCCGAGGTGGCCTATATCGGTCCCTACATCAAAGCCAGGATGCCGATTTACCTGGAGCACTTCGTGGACCGCGGAGAAGAGCTGCGCGGCATGTTGAAGCAACTCGATCTCGACTGGGACCTTTGCTCGGACTACAAGCCGCTATCGGAATGGATGCCGTGCGAATCCTACACGGCGATGCAGAACGGAGAATTCGACCTGATCGCGGTCCACTTCAAGTTTCCGTTCACCTATGGCAGCTACAGCAACGAAAATCCGTGGCTGGACGAGATCTGCGAGAACACCGGCGCCTACAAGATTCTTCTCAACGAGTCGGTGGGACGAGCGAAAGGGATAAGGCACGGCGATACGGTTTGGCTGGAATCCCCGGTGTGCAAAGTCAGGGCCACGGTCAAGCTGACGCAGTGCATTCATCCCGAGGCGGTGGGTGTGGGCGGGCACTTTGGCCACTATTCTCCGGGCATGCCGATCGCGCAGGGTAAAGGCGTCAACTTCAACGGACTCTTGCCGACCGACTTGAACCACATCGACCTGATCTCGACGGCGCTGGACCATTGCGTACAGGTCAAGGTCTATAAGTAGCCGGTTGGCATACACCGGTATTGCTGATCTACGCGGGGAGCCGAACGACGCCGATCCGATCAAACTGTCCTGGCGCCGCATGACGCATCGAGCGATCATTCGACGAGTGCGGGCACTCGATCCGAAACGCCCGGTATCAATGCGCGATCGTCGGAAATGTGCACAGGCGGTCACAGGTTGACCTGCATACGACGGAAACTGAAATTGGGAAGTGTTATTTGAATCGTAATCGCCGCAAATCGAGGAGGGAGCAAATGGAAACAGCAACAGGAGTGAAACGTCGGAGCGAGTGCAGGACTGCGTGGCTTTTGGCGGCCGGTGCTGCCTTGGTTCTTTATGGCGCCAGCAGTGTTGCCAAGGATTGGCCCAAGGAAGTCACCATAGGCGCGACCACGCTCAAGGGCTCGTTCTATCCCATTTCCATGGGCTGGTCCCAGCAGATGAAGAAGTATATGAAGGTCAATGCCACCCCACTGCCTGTGGGGGGCTCGTCGGCCATCGCCGCGCTGATCGGCAGCAACAAACTGCAATTGGGACCGATGGGCAGTGAGACGGCCTTCGATGCCTATTTCGGCAAGGATTCTTTCGCGAAAAAAGGCAAGCAGCCGATCCGCGCCCTCATGGCGGGGCATAAGCGGATCTATCAGTTGTACGTCAGGGCCGACTCGCCTTTCAAGACGCCGGAGGATATTCGCGGCCGCCGGTTCATGTACTGGCAGGCAGGTGCACCGTCGAACATCAACTGGGGAAAACTGCTCGTCCAGGCGTATGGAATCAAGGAAGGCGAATACAAGAGGATGGACTGGAAATCCACCGGAGCGTGCGCCGAGGCGATCAAAGAGGGACGCGCCGATTTCGGTTTCAGCGGGGCGACCCCGAATTCCGCGCTGCTGGAGTTGACCCGGACCGTGGGCATCCGCTTCATCCCGATCAGCGAAAAAGCGCAGAAGTTCATAGTCGCGAATTACGGCCCGTTTGAAGAAGGGGTCGTGCCGAAGGACATCTATGGGCCCGGCATCCCTGCCGAAGACGTCCGTTCGATCAGCCTGGGCGTCTGGCTCATCGCCAGGGAAAACCTGCCGGAGGATTTCGTCTACGAGGCTACCAAGGCGATCCTCGACCATCCTGCTGAATTCAACAAATACAGCAAGTTGGCCCGTCAATACACGGACCTGGCCAAGGCCACCAAGAACCCCATTATTCCGTTTCATCCGGGGGCCGTCAGGTACTACAAGGAGAAAGGCGTCTGGACCCCCGCGCTGGAGAAAACCCAGCAGGCGCTACTGAAGCAAGGCAGCATGTAACGAGGAAAGAGCGCGCAGAAAAGGGCGTCCATGGCCAATACCGAAGCGGTTTCGCCAGACATCGAGCTGGAGGGTTCCGGCCGCAGAAACTGTGCCGGTTTCGTCTCGAAGCTGGCAACGGCGACGGTGGTCGTGGTCGCGCTCTACCACCTGGCCTATGTGGCCAGATTCTTTGAAAGCGTCGGAATCGAGATCTATGCCGCCCAGCACCGGGCGGCGAGTATCTTGAGCCTTCTCGTCGTCATCTTTCTGTATTTCCCGGCGACCAAGAACAGCGCGCGGGACCGCTTGCCGTGGTACGACCTGCTGCTCATTGTCTGCAGCGTGATGGCGTTCGGTTACGGGTCGTTCCTCTATGAGCGCGTCTATTGGGAGGCTGCGTACGGATCGGCAAGCATTCCGACCATAGCCATGACGTATCTGGGCATCGCACTCATGTGCGAGGGTGGACGCCGGATCGTCGGACTGCCGATGGTAGTGATCACCGCGGTTCTGGTTCTATACAGTCACGTGGCGGCGAATCTGCCGGGAATACTGCAGGCGACTTCGTTTCCTCCCAGCATGTTCGCGTACATACAATACGTGTCGTCCGACGGAATCTTCGGCGTTCCGATCGGGGTATTCGCCACCATCATCATGGCCTTTGTCCTGTTCGCCAATTTTCTGAACATGTCGGGGGCCGGGGAGTTCTTTCTCGACCTGGCGTTTTCGCTGGTCGGCCATATCCGCGGCGGGCCGGCCAAGGCCGCCGTCATAGCCAGCGCCCTTTTCGGCAGCATTTCCGGCAGCGCCTCGGCCAACGTGGCCAGCACCGGGGTCATCACGATCCCGCTGATGAAGAAGATAGGGCTGCGTCCGGAATTCGCCGGCGGCGTGGAGGCGGCCGCTTCCACGGGCGGGTTGTTCATGCCGCCGGTGATGGGTGCGGTGGCCTACATCATGGCCGACTGGTTGAACGTTCCCTACCTCCAGGTGTGCGTCGTTGCGTTGGTGCCGGCCATCCTCTATTACGTGGCCATATATCTGATGATCGACGCGGAAGTGCTGCGCCTCGGCCTGGGACGCCTGAGCCGGGAGGAACTGCCTTCGCTTGGAAAGACCGTGCGCAAAGGCTGGTATCACCTGATCCCGCTGGTCTTCCTCGTGACGCTGCTGTCGCTGGATTACCGTGCCGACTACGCCGCCTTTCTTTCCATACTCGTGATCGTCGGTCTCAGCGCGTTCAGGCGCGAAACGCGCATGGGACCGCGCAAGATCGCACGCGCGATGCGAGATGGCATCATCGGCTCGCTTCCGGCAGGAATCTCGTGCGCGCTCGCCGGGGTAATCCTGGGCGCGCTGACCATGACGGCGGTGGGGGTGAAGCTGTCGGCGGGCATCCTGGATATCGCGGACGGACGTCTCTATATAGCCCTTTTGTTGGCTGCGGTGACCAGCCTCATTCTCGGCATGGGAATGCCGGCGGTACCGATCTACATCATGCTCGTGATTTTGATCGCTCCCGGTCTTGGCGACATGGGGGTGCCGCTTATCGCCGCGCATTTCTTTGTGTACTACTACGGAGCGCTGAGCTTCATTACGCCGCCCGTTGCCACGGCGGCATTCACGGCTTCTGCCATCGCCAACAGCAGCCCGATGATGACGGCAGTGCACTCGCTGCGCATAGGCATCGTCGCAGCGGTCATCCCGTTCGTGTTTGCCTATAACCCGGGACTGCTGTTCATCGGCACCGGCGGCGAAATATTCCGAGCGATACTTGCAGGCACATTGGGGGTCATGGTGTTCGTGATCGGCGTCGCCGGATACATCATGGGGGAAAGAATCTCCTGGGCATCGAGAACCGTGCTGATTGCGGCAGGCATACTGCTTTATTCCAACTCATGGATGGTCAATATCGTCGGGCTGGCGATTGCCGTTCCGCCGCTGGCAGTGTGCATGAAGAGAGCCAGAGCGAAGAAGATCGGCCCGGTGTCCGAGGCGGGACGCCCGGTCGGCCCACTGGAATCCGGCGCGTGAACGCAATAGGGTGACCCGGCGGATCGCAGGTGCCGCGGTCCGAGCATATTTCCATGTCGGCCGGTGGCCGCAGTGGGCGCCCGAGCCAGATCCCGACTTGCGATACGTTTTGCGCATTCGCGTTGAAACCTGCCGGAGGATTTGATCGTCGATGACGCTCGAACCACAGCAGCTCGAACAGATCGCCTCTCGCACGCTGGCCCATTACGATCAGCGCGCCGAGGAGTTCTGGCGCGGCACGCGCGACCACGACGTCAGCCAGAACATCGGGACGCTGCTGCGGCATATCGAAAGCCCGCCGCCGTTTGAGATTCTCGACCTCGGCTGCGGGCCGGGGCGGGATCTCAAGGTTTTTTCAGACCTCGGCCATGTCGCCGTTGGATTGGACGGGTCAACGCGCTTTGTCGCCATGGCGCGCGAGTTCAGCGGCTGCGAGGTGTGGTGCCAGGATCTTCTGGCGCTCGCGTTGCCGCGAGCACGCTTCGATGGCGTGTTCGCCAACGCGGTGTTGTTTCACGTGCCGAGCCAGGAATTGCCGCGGGTGTTGCGCGAGCTCCACGCGACGCTCAAGCCGGGCGGCGTGCTTTTCAGCTCGAACCCGCGAGGCCGCAACGAAGAAGGCTGGAATCAAGGGCGCTACGGCGTGTTCCACGATCTGGAAAGCTGGCGGCGCCACGTGGCGGGCGCCGGGTTTGCAGAGATCATGCACTACTACCGGCCCGCGGGTCTGCCGCGCGAGCGCCAGCCGTGGCTTGCGAGTGTCTGGCGCAGCGCGCGGTGACCGCGACCCCGTGCTCCAGGATCAAGCGGATCTGCGCGCCGCCCCGCCGGCGTGCCGCATGGCTTCCCACACCCGCGCGGGGGTCGCCGGCATGTCGATGTGCTCCACCCCGAGCGGGCGCAACGCGTCGAGCAGCGCGTTGATCACCGTCGGCGGCGCGCCGACCGTTCCCGCCTCGCCGGCGCCCTTGACCCCCAGCGGATTGGTCTTGCAGGGAATCTCGACGAATTCGGTTTCGATGTCGGGAATGTCGTCGCTGCGCGGCATGCAGTAGTCCGTAAAGCTGCCCGAGAGCAGCTGACCCGACTCGCGGTCGTAGACGATGCGCTCGCACAGCGCCTGGCCGATTCCCTGTGCCAAGGCGCCCTGGATCTGGCCGTCGCACACCAGCGGATTGATCACGCGCCCGAGGTCGTCGACGACGATGTAGCGCTCAAGCTTGACTTGGCCGGTTTCCGGGTCGACTTCCAGTTCGCACGCATGCGCCCCGTTCGGGAAGTTTGGCGGCTCGGCGGAGAAAGTGCCTGTCGCCTCGAGGCCGACGCCGAACTTGGGCGGCAGTCCGAGCGGCGCGAAGAATGCGCGGGCGACATCGGTGATCCCCATCGAGCGGTCGGTGCCGGTGATGTGGAAGCGTCCGTCCTTGAAGATGAGATCGGTCTCGGCCGCTTCCATCAGGTGCGCGGCGCGCGCCTTGGCCTTCTCGATCAGGGAGTCCGCGGCCATTTTCAGCGCGCTGCCGCCGACCGTCGCGCTGCGCGAGGCATAGGTGCCGCGGCCGATCGACACCTGCGCGGTGTCGCCCTGCAGGAACCGGATGCTGTCGAACGGCACCCCAAGCCAGTCCGATACCATTTGCGCATAGGTCGTCGCATGTCCCTGGCCGTGCGAAAAGGTCCCCGCGACGATGGTTAGTGTTCCGCTCGGGTCGAAGCGAAGTTCCATGCGATCGTTCAGGAATCCGGTGTCCTCGACGTAGTAGGTGAATGCGCGGCCACGCAGCCTGCCGCGTTTCTCCGACGCCGCGCGACGGGCCGCGTAACCCTGCCAGTCCGCCAGTTCCAGGCAGCGCTCGGTCAGCCGGGCGAAGTCGCCCGAGTCGTAGACGAATCCGGTCGGCGTGGTGTGGGGCATCGCATCGGCCGCGATGTAGTTCCGACGCCTCAGTTCGACCGGATCGATACCGGTAACCCGCGCGGCCTGGTCGATCAGGCGTTCGATGATGTAGGCCGCCTCCGGCCGTCCCGCGCCGCGATACGGGTGATTCGGCACCGTATTGGTGAACACCCCCTTGGTCGCGACATGCAGTGCCGGTATCACGTAGGCGCCGGGGATGAGTTTGAGCGACATGAGGACCGGGACCACCGCGGCGCCGGCCACATACGCTCCCACCGCGTGCAGCGCCTGCGCGCGGACCGCGAGGATCTTGCCGTTGCCGTCGAGCGCCATTTCGGCCGTGACGACCTGGTCGCGCCCGTGGCTGTCGCCGAGCAGACTCTCCGAGCGCGTGGCGACCCACTTCACCGGCCGCCCGATCCGGCGCGAGGCCCAGAGAACCAGGCCTTCCTCGGGGTAGGTATCCCCCTTCATGCCGAAGCCTCCGCCGACATCCTGGGCGATCACGCGGAATTTCATTTCGGGCTCGTGGAACACCGCCTGCGCGAGCACCGTGCGCGCGCCGTGCGGGTTTTGCGTGCTGGTGTAGAGCGTGTAGCTGTCGTCGGCGGCGCTGTAATCGCCGATCGCCCCGCGGGGCTCCAGCGAATTGGCGGTGAGACGATTGTTTTCCAAGCGCAGCTTTACGGTGTGCTTTGCGTTGGCAAAGGCCGCGTCGGTGGCTTCCTTGTTGCCCATCATCAGAGGAAACGCCATGTTGCTCGACCATTCCTCCCAGATCCTGGGCGCGCCGTCGGCCATCGCGTCCTCGGGCGTCACCGCTGCGGCCAGCGGCTCGACGTCGGCTTCGACCCGCTCGGCCGCCTCGCGCGCCTGCGCGGCGGTTTCGGCGACGACGAACGCGATACGGTCCCCGACGAATCGCGCCTTGTCGGTGGCGAGCAGCGGCCGGAACGTCCGGTATCCCTTCGGTCCTCCGTGGTCCTCGGGCATGAACAGTGGCGGCATGCCGCCGAGCTTGTCGGCGAGCACGTCGGTTCCGGTCAGCACGGCGAGCACGCCGGGCATTTCGAGCGCGGCGCGGGCATCTACGCGCTTGATACGGGCATGCGCGTGCTGCGACAGCACCAATGCTCCATGGGCTTGACGCGGCAGATTGATATCGTCGACAAACCTGCCGCTTCCGGTGACAAAGCGCCTGTCCTCGACCCTCCTGACGGGTTGTCCAATGCCAAACTTGTTCATAGCCTCCTCCGGATGGGCCAAATTGCTCACTGTCGCGCTACCAACGCATCTGCGTGCCGTGGGAATTTACTCCCTCGGCGCGCGTTCTCCAAGTGTGCCGACCCGCGATACCGCCGACTTTCACGCGATCCGCGACCTACATCGATTGATATTGTCGCGATCGGCAGCGAATCCGCCACCCGGCTGCACGGCCGACGCTGCTGATTCCCGGCATTCGATCGCGTAAGATGCGGGGGTACCTGACGGCAATTCACCAACCTACCCTTACCGCCATGGCCGAATCGCGCAACTGGGCTTTCCCCGCGAACCTCCAGCCGAAGCAGGAGGAAGTCGAATTCGATCTCGATTCCGCGCTGGACGCGGTGGTGCAGCTGCGTGCCGAGATTCCCGACGATGCGTTCACCGCGTCGCTGCTTGGCACCGAGCGCACCGGTTATGGCGTGGTCATTCGCGACGACGGACTCATACTTACGATCGGGTATCTCATCACTGAAGCGGCGTCGATCTGGCTCACGACAAACCGTGGCACGGTCGTGGAGGGACACACGCTCGCCATCGACCAGGCGACGGGTTTCGGGCTGGTGCTGCCGCTCGGTCGCCTGAACGCGCCGGCGCTCGAACGCGGCCCGGCGTCAATACTGGACGTTGGCGACGACGTTATCGTCATCGGACAGGGCGGGCGGGCGCATGCGCTCAAGGCGAGGCTGGTTGCCAGGCGTGAATTCGCGGGCTACTGGGAGTACCTTCTCGACAAGGCGCTGTTTACGGCCCCGGCGCACCCGCAATGGGGCGGCTCGGCGCTGGTCGGGCCCGACGGGAGGCTGCTCGGCATCGGTTCGCTGCTGGTGCAGGAGCGCGAGTCGCTCGGTGGCGAGGCCGAACAGGGAAACATGTTCGTGCCGGTCGATCTGCTCGAACCCATACTTGACGACCTTTTGAAGCTCGGACGCCGTGCCGGGCCGCCACGCCCGTGGCTCGGCCTGTACGTGGCCGAAGTCCAGGGGAACGTCGTGATCAGCGGGGTCGCCGAGGGCGGACCCGCCGCCCGTGCCGGCATACGCAAGGGCGACGTTCTGCTCGAACTCGCCGGAGAGAAGATATCGGGCACCGCGGATTTGTTCCGCAGGCTGTGGCATCTGGGCCCTGCCGGGGTCCCGGTGCCGCTGACGCTCGCGCGCAAGGGTGAACAGCTGCGGCTCACGGCGCGATCGATCGACCGCAACGATTTGTTCGCCAAACCGCAGCTGCACTGACGTGCGAGCGGGTGCCGACGGGGATCTGTCAGAAGGCGCAGCGACGTTCCACATGACGCGCGGTTTGCGCTGCGTACTCGACACCAACGTCGCGCTGGACCTGGTCGTATTCCGCGATCCCGGCGCCGCATCGCTTGCGCGGGCGATCAAAGCCGCCGATGTGCTCGGATCCGGACGACCAGAAATTTCTCGAGCTTGCATGGCATTCCGGGGCACACTGTTTGATCACCAGGGACAAGGACTTGCTCAGAATGCGGCGGGCGCTGGAAACGACCGGAGGGTTTGCCGTCCTGACTCCGGGAGATTTCGATCGCTGCTCGAGCTGTTGAGGCCCTGATGGCCTGAATCGCCGAACATCCATGCGCGACAAACCGCTCCACGGAATACGAATCCTCGATCTGACGCGGCTGCTGCCCGGCCCGATGGCAAGCATGCACCTGGCCGACATGGGCGCCGACGTGATCAAGATCGAGGACAAGGGCGCTGGCGACTATGCTCGTACGCTGGGGCGCGTGCGTGACGGCATGACGGACCTGTTCCGACTCGTCAACCGCAACAAACGCGCGCTGCGTCTGGATCTGAAGGATGCTGCAGGACGCGACGCATTCATGCGGCTCGCGGGCACTGCCGACGTGATCATCGAAGGTTTCCGCCCCGGCGTCGTCGACAAGCTCGGCATCGGCTATTCGGCGGTCGAAGCCACCAATCCGCGCATCGTCTATTGCTCGATCACCGGCTACGGACAGCACGGCCCGTACGCGATGCGCGCCGGCCACGACATCAACTACATCGGCTACGCGGGTGTGCTCGACCAGATCGGTTCGGAAGGCGACCCTCCGGTCCTGCCGAATCTCCAGATCGCCGATTTGCTGGGCGGAACGCTGACGAGCGTTGCGGGAATTCTCGCCGCGCTCGTGGATGCCAGGGCGAGCGGAAAGGGCCGCCATGTCGATGTCGCAATGGCCGATGCAGTGTTGGCACATGCCGTGTTGCCACTGGCCGAGCTGCTCGATCAGGGCCGAGCGCCTGAGCGCGGCACCTCGATGCTCTCGGGCGGACTTGCCTGCTACAACGTGTATGCGACCAGCGATGCACGCTACATGGCCGTGGGCGCGCTCGAGCGCCCGTTCTGGCACGCGCTGTGCGATGCGCTCGGGTGTCCGGAATTCAAACCGCAGCACTTCGTTTTCGGCGAACAGGCCGCCCCGGTGAAGGCGAGGCTCGCGGCGGTCTTCGGGTCGCAGACACAGGCTCACTGGATACAGGCACTGGAGCACCTCGATGCCTGCGTGTCACCGGTGCTAAGCGTTGCCGAAGCGCTGCAAAACGAGCAGTTTCGCGCCCGCGGCATGGTGGTCGACGAGCACGGTGCGGTGCGTGTCGCGATTCCGATCAAGTTCTCGGATTTCGAATTCGAGATCGGCCGCTCCGCACCGCGACCGGGCGAACACAGCGCGGAGGTGCTGAAGGAGGTGGGCTACACCGATGCGCAGATCGCGGCGCTGCGCGAGCAGAGAGTGATTTAGAAGCTGTTGCGGAATGATCCGGCGGGAGCGGCCGGCACCGCCAAAGGCGGTTCCAGACTCCTGGGCCACGTTGTGATAACGTCGAACCCCGGCGTTCGGAGGCAACGATGGAGCGAAATCAAGCAATTTCCAGCCTGCGCTCGACACTCGAGTGGCTAGGCGATGATGTCAAGTGGCTCGCGGGCGAGGTCGATCCGGTGATCGAGGCGACAGCGATCGCGAAGGCGTTCGACGACGGTCCGGCGTTCGTCGCGGAGCACATCAAGGGCTACCGCGACGCACGCTACATCGGCAATCTGTGGACCCGGCGCGAACGCGTCGCCAGACTGGTCGGTGTCGATGATTACCGGGACGTGAAACACCGCATCATCGCTGCGGTCAAGCATCCAATTCCACCGAAGGTGGTGAGCGACGCACCGGTCCACGAGGTGGTGATTCCCCACGACCGGCTGAATCCCTTCGCACTCTTTCCGATGGTGCAGCATACCCACCTGGACGGCGGCCGGTTTTTCGGCTCGGGCGTGCACTACATCGGCGGAAAGTGGGCTGGCGGCGACGGCGCGAGCCAGTTGTCGTTTTACCGGATGAGCTTTCGCGGCAACGACTACGCATCGATCAACATGATACCCGGCGGTCACGGAGACCAGATCGCGAGCCGGTTCCACAAGGAACGCATTCCGTGCACCGTCAACCTGTCGCCGCCGCCGATGGTGGAGATGATGGGCATGGGACACCTGAACGCCGCGGTGTGGCCCACCGGCGAGGATGAAATCGGTGCCGCGGGGGCGCTGCAGGGCTCGCCGGTTGAAATCGTCAAGGCCAAGACCGTGGACGCTTACGCGATCGCCAATGCCGAATGGACGATAGAAGGCTACATCGTGCCCTCGGAGCGGGTATGGGAGACCGAGGAGGCCGAGCGCCTCGGCCGCCAGGGCGAGGCGATGCTGCATCCGGAATGGGCGCGTTACATGGGACGGGCCTACCGCTGCCGCAAATTCGAGGTGACCGCGATCACGCACCGCGCTGACAGGCCGTATTACTACGTGCCGCGCGTGGGCACCGTGTGGGTGCAGGCGCCGTTTACCTGCGCCACCCACTACGAACTGGCGCAGCGCATCGCGCCGGGGTTGGTGGTCGATGTGGCGACTTACCACGCTATGCTCACCTCGTCGGGCGTGGTGTTTCAGGTCAAGAAGCGTCGGCGTTCGGACGAGGGTCTGCAGCGCAATATTCTCGCCGCCGCGATGGGCGTATCGCGCGGGCTCCGCATGGCGATCGCGGTCGACGAGGACGTCGATATCCACCAGCCGGAGGACGTGTTGTGGGCCATCACCAGCCGCGTCAATCCGCTGACCGACATTGTGCACGGAATGCCCGGCGGCGCCGGCCAGGCGTTCCAGCCGACCGACCGCATGGCCGGCGGCAGGGCACAGGCGTCGCTGGCGGCCGGTGGAATCGCGATCGACGCGACGGTGCCGCTCGGCGCGAAGGAACACTACGCGCGGGCGCGCTACCCGGTCGAGGAGGTGGACTTCACGAGATGGTTCTCGGAAGCCGAGATCCGGCGCATCCGGGCCGCCCAGGACGGATACACCCGGTTCCTGGCCGCCTCCGGCCTGCTCTGAGTGCAAAGGTTGGTGCGGTGACCAGGGCGCGTTGGACAGACGACAAGGATCCGGGCGAGCTCAGCGTGCTCGGCCTGCTCGAGCGGCTCGACCGGGTCTCGCCGGATGGAGAGATGGTCTACAGCATCCCCCAGGGCAGGGGAATCACGCATCGGCAGATGTTCGCGTTGTCCAACCGGATCGCCTGTTTCTTCCGCGACCGCGGCTTCCGAGCGAACGATCGGGTGGTGCTGCTGGGCGCCAATTCCCTCGAATACCTGGTCATCTACTGCGGCGTCTGGCGTTACGGCCTGACGCTGGTGATCATCAACACCGAAATGAACGCAGTGCACCTGGAGGGCATACTCGGCACGGTTGCCCCGCGGATGGTATTGCATGACAGCAGCTTCGATCCGGCGCCGTTTCGCCACGCGACCGGTGATGCACAGTGGCTGCGCTTCGGCGAATGGCATGCGGATGCATCTCCTGTCGACACGGGCGCCAAATCGGAGGAATTGTTCGCGCTGATCGCCGGGTATCCGAGCACAGCGGACGTCGAACCGGTCGCCGGACCCGAGGATTTCGCGTGCATCGCGTTCACTTCCGGCACGTCGTCGAAGCCCAAGGGTGTGATCAATACCTACCGCGGCATCATGGCCAACGCGATTTCGACCTCGATGGCGAGCGACGTAGGCGCGGAGGACCGGCTGCTGGAATTCCGCGCGCTCTCGTGGGCCTCCGCGCGGTCGCGCTTTCTTTCGGCGCTCACCACCGGCTGCGCGATGGTAATCGCGGAGCGTTTCTCGCAAAGCCGTTTTTTCGACTGGATTCGCGATCAGCGAGTTACCATCGCCTACTGCGTGCCCACCGCGATCAACATGCTGCTGGAGCGGCCCGCGCAGGTCAGCCGGACCGACCTGCCGACGCTGCGTTTCGTGACCAGCAGCACCGCCCCGCTGCCGCTGGAGCGGCAGCGCCAGTTCGAGGCCACCTTCGGCATACCGATCATCCAGTTCTACGGCATGAGCGAAGCCGGCAACGTCGCCTGCAATCCGCCCGAAGCACCCCGGTTCGGTTCGGCCGGCAGGATCTGCCACCTGCAGGATCTGCGCATCCTCGACGCGGACGGGAACCAGCTTGGACACGGACAGGTTGGCGAAATCACTACGGCGAGCCCGATGATGGCATGGGGCTACCTGAAGGACGACGGCACGCTGGAGTCGCTTGACGGCAAACGCATGTCGACCGGCGACCTGGGCTACCTCGACGCCGAGGGCTATCTGCACCTTACCGGCCGCGTCAAGGATCTGATCATCCGCGGTGGGGTGAGCATACAACCGCTGGAAATCGACAATGTCCTGCTCAAGCATCCTGCTGTGTCGCAGGCCTCGACAATAGGCGTGCCCGACAAGATCTACGGCGAGGAGGTCGTCGCCTACGTGGTCGCGAAGAATGGCGCTTCGGTCAGCGCCGAGGCGATCAAGGCGCACTGTTCGGCTCAGCTGCCCGAGGCCAAGGTTCCCAAGCAGGTCATCTTCGTCGCGGACATCGCCAAGAACGAGCGCGGCAAGGTCGATCGAAATGCGATGAAGGCGCTGTGGACCAGCGCGCAGGGCGAAAACCGTCCGAGTTAGGAAACCAGGCCGTCAATGCGCCTGCTGCTCCTGGTAACCATCGCGCTCTGCACGATCCGTGCCTGGGCGGCAGAAGAAGACCTGAAAATCAGGGAGGACACCCCGTACGTGCAATCGGGGATGGTCGTCGTCGATACGATGCTCGAGATGGCGGGCGTGCGGCCTGACGACTTCGTCATTGATCTGGGATCGGGTGACGGCCGGATCGTGATTCAAGCGGCACAGCGCTTCGGCGCGCGCGGCGTGGGTATCGAATACGATCCGCAGTTGATTCAGCTCGCGACCGAAAACGCGATGCGCGCGCGGGTCGGCGATCGCGTGAGCTTCCTGGAGCAGAATATCTTCAGCTCGGACTTCAGCGCCGCGTCGGTGATCACGATGTATCTGCTGCCCGAGTACAACCTCGCGTTGCGCCCGAAGCTGCTGGCGATGAGACCCGGCACGCGTATCGTCTCGCACGACTTCGCGATGGGGGACTGGAAGCCGGATGCGCGAAAGACCGTGCCGGTTCCCGACAAGCCCGTGGGCATAAACAAGGAGAGCACCATCTATTTCTGGATTGTGCCGGCACGAGTCGGCGGGCGCTGGAAGTCGCGAATGCCATCGACCGGCGGTGATGCGCAATTCGTGCTGCGGCAGAAGTTTCAGGAGTTGTCCGGGAGCGCCGTCATCGGCGGACGCAGCGTTCCGGTCGAGCGCGCCAGGATCAGCGGCTCGGTGTTGTCATTTCGCGTACGGGACGGCGACCGCACACTGCGCTTCAACGGGCAGGTCTCGGCGGCGCGGATCAACGGCCAACTGGGCATTGGCGACCGGTTCTACAGCTGGCACGCGTTGAAAGCAGACTAGAACCTGTCTCACGTGCTGCATTTCGCCGCCAGCGCCTGCGCCACGCGTGACGCGGGCGCGCGGCCCAACGCACCGCAGATCATCCGGCCCGCGGCGGCGAGCTTGTCCAGGTCGATGCCGGTTTCCACCTCGAGACCATTGAGCATGTAGACCACGTCTTCCGTGGCGACGTTGCCGCTCGCGCCCTTCGCATAAGGACATCCGCCCAAGCCCGCGACCGAACTGTCCAGCACCTCGATGCCGAGCTGCAACGCTGCGTAGAGGTTCGCAAGCGCCTGCCCATAGGTGTCGTGCAGATGCACCGCGAGCTTCTTCATCGGCACGCGTTCGGCCACTGTCCGCAGCATCGACTGGATCCTGCCCGGTGTACCGACCCCGATGGTGTCGCCCAGCGAAATTTCGTAGCAGCCCATCGCGAACAATCGCTCGGCAACGTGGGCCACGGCGGCAGGGGCAACATCGCCCTCGTACGGACAGCCGGAAACGCAGGAAATGTAGCCGCGCCCCCGGATGCCGCGTTCTTTTGCCGCCGCTGCGACCGGTTCGAATCGCGTCAGACTCTCCTCAATCGAGCAGTTGATGTTCCTGCGGCTGAAGGACTCGCTGGCGGCGCCGAAGACGGCGACTTCCTCCGCGCCCGCGGCGGCGGCGGCCTCGAAGCCCTGCATGTTGGGCACCAGGACCGGATAGGCGACGCCGGGCTTTCGACGGATGCCGGCCATGACCTGCGCGTTGTCCGCCATCTGCGGCACCCACTTCGGCGAAACGAATGCCGTTGCTTCGATTACCTTCAGCCCCGCATCCGCCAGGCGGTTGATGAGTTCGATTTTGACGGCGGTCGGTACTGTGCCCGCTTCATTCTGTAGCCCGTCGCGGGGACCCACCTCGACAATGCGCACGCGACGCGGAAGCCCGGGGAGACACTCTCGGGCGAGTTGAACGCTCATCGTGCGCGCCGGCCGCTCACGGCGTCATTGTCCGCCGCGCGGAGGTGCCTTCGCCTCCGGGTGCCAGGCCGGCTTGCGTTTCTCCAGGAATGAACGCACGCCTTCCTTGCCCTCGTCGGAGGCGCGCGCCTGCGCGATACGCGTAGCGGTATCCGCGATCAGTTTCGGCTCGAGCGGCCTGCGTCCCACCGCGCGTATCAGATCCTTGGTGGCGGCCAGTGAGCCCGGGCCCGCTGTGACGAGTTGCCCGACAATGCTGTCGATCCTATCGTCGAGGTCCGCCGGCAAAGTCAGTTCGTGAACCAGCCCGATCCGATAGGCCTCCGCGGCGGAGAACCGTTCCGCGGTCAGAAAATAACGCTGCGCGGCGCGTTCGCCCATCGCAGCCAGCACGTAGGGACTGATGGTCGCGGGAATGAGCCCGAGCTTGACTTCGGACAGGCAGAATTCCGCGGCCTGGGATGCCACCGCGATGTCACATGCCGACAGCAGTCCCATGCCGCCGGCGAAAGCGGGACCATGCACGCGCGCCAGCGTCGGCTTGGACAGCGCGTAAAGACTGTGCAGCATGTTGGCAAGACCCATTGCGTCGCGCTGATTCTCCTCGAACGAGAAGCCCGCCATCCTCTTCATCCAGTTCAGGTCGGCGCCGGCGCAGAACGCAGTTCCGCGTCCGGCGAGCACCACTGCGCGCACGTCGGAGGTCTGATCCAGCGTCGCAAACGCCGTCGTCAGTTCCGCGATCATGGTCTCGTTGAACGCGTTGCGCACCTCGGGGCGGTTCATCCATACGGTGGCGACAGCGCCCGATACCGCGATTTCCAGTGTCTCGTAGTTCATGGGTGATCAATTTACGTCATTCAAATTCAGCGTTGGATTCTTCGTTTCCGGGCGCCGGGAGCATGTTCTTACGCCGCCGACGCGCGGCCGTAATGCGTGCCGAAGCATCCACCACGACAGATTCGGCAACGCGATTCTAGCAGTACGGGCGAAGCGTTCCTTGCGCGAGCCTCTGGCCGGCATCGCGCGTTGGCGCGCTACCGGCCACCCGTCGCGAGCCGCTTCTCGACCTGATCGAGCCGGTCAGCGTTCCAGAACCTTTCGCCGTCGACGATGGTAGTCTGGCGCAGCAGCTCATCGATCGCGCATTCCGGTATGCTTGGACGACAGTAGGCCGCGGCGTCCCTCGACGCCGGGCCGCTGCGTTGAGATCATTTGATAGAGGGTTGCATGGATTCGGATTGGACGACATTGTCCCGCGAGGGAAAAAGGGCGCGCAGGTTGGAGTGGTACAGCTCGACGGATGGGATTCGCTTCGACAGTCCCGAATGCGAAAAGGCGTATCGGGTGCGCGCGCAGCGCATGATCGACGTCTATAACGTCTGCGAGCCGGACAGAGTGCCGGTGGCGTTGCCCATCGGCTCGCTGCCGGTCGAATACGCCGGCATCGATTATCGGACCGCGATGTACGACGCCGAGAAGGCGGCGCAGGCCTGGCTCAAGTTCAGCCTGGAGACCGACCTCGATGCGTTCGCTGCTCCCAATGTGCCGGTTGGCGAGCTGCTCGAGCTGCTCGATTACCGGCTCTACCGCTGGCCGGGGCACGGTATGGCGAAGGACGGACTGGGCTACCAGTTCGTCGAGGCCGAGTACATGACGGCCGACGAATACGACGCGTTGATCCACGATCCCTCGGATTTTTGGATGCGCATCTATTTGCCGCGCGTCTTCGGCACCTTCGAGCCTTTCCGGATGCTGCAGTCGTTCACGGCCGTATCGGAGTTGCCGATGGTGACGCCGCACTTCATGCCGTACACACGACCGGAAGTGCAGGCGTCATTGCAGAAGCTCATCGAAGTAGGAAAGACCCTGGGGAGCTGGATGCAGATCGTGTCAAGCGTCGGCCGACGCGGTCGCGAATTTGGATTTCCCGCGTTTGGTTCGTGTTACGCCAAAGCGCCCTTCGACACCATCGGGGACACATTGCGCGGTACCAAGGGCATCATATTGGACATGCGCCGGCGGCCGGAGAAACTTCTCGAAGCGCTCGACGTGGTGGCACAGATCACCATCGACGTGACAGTCGCAACCCTCAATGCGTCGCGTGGGCAGATCGCGCTGTTCCCGCTTCACAAGGGAGCCGACGGCTGGATGTCCGAGAAGCAGTTCGAGACCTTCTACTGGCCGACGCTGAAGCGAGTCGTCGACGGTCTCATCGAGCAGGGCATCATGCCGACGCTGTTCGCGGAGGGCGGATTCGAAACCAGACTGGGACTCGTGAACGAGTTCCCGAAGGGGGCAGTCAACTGGCTGTTCGACCGGACCGACATGGGAAAGGCGAAGAAGATGCTCGGCGCTCAGTGCTGCATCGCCGGCAATGTGCCTGCCTCGCTGATGGTGACCGGATCACCCGGCGAGGTGAAGGACTATTGCCGCGGGCTGATCGAGGTTTGCGGCGAGGGCGGCGGCTTCATCCTGGCAGCGGGCACGAACTCCATCGAGGGCACCAGGATAGAGAACTTGCGCGCAATGGTCGAAGCAACCATGGAATACGGCGTGTATTCAGCGAGACGCGCAACACCTGAGTCGTAGGCGGCCCGTCGGTTCGCCGGAAGGACGGCGAGCGGTTGACACGATCGCATCGGCGATTGCGATCGATTCCTCATTCGCCCAGATTCAGCCCGATATAGCGGTCGAGCGTGTCGTGGTCCGCCCTCAACTCGGCGGCCGGGGCGCGGTGGACAATGCGACCCCGTTCGATGATCACGGCCTCCCTGGTCATCTCCAGCGCCAGTTCCGCATGCTGTTCCACCAGCACCAGCGTCATTCCTTCATCGCCGGACATGTGTGCGATCGACTGTCCCAGTTCCTCGATTACGATCGGAGCCAGGCCCTCGAGCGGCTCGTCCAACAGCAGCAGAGACGGGTTGGTCATCAGCGTGCGGCCAATGGCGAGCATCTGCTGTTCGCCGCCCGAGAGTTGGCTGCCCCTGTTCTGCCGCCGCTCCGCCAGGCGCGGAAATATCTCGTAGACCCTGGCCGCGGTCAAAGACCCGGGACGCGCCACCACGTTCAGGTTCTCCTCGACGGTCAGTGTCGGAAATACGCAGCGCTCCTGCGGGATCCAGCCTATGCCCTGCGCTGCCCGCTGGTGCGGTTTCAGGCGCGTGATGTCCCGACCGCGCCAGTGTATGGATCCGGAGACCAGCCGGGTGAACCCCATTACGGTTTCGATCAGCGTCGACTTACCGACGCCGTTGCGCCCGAGCACCGCCAGCCCGGAGCCCTCGCTGATGTCGAGATTGATGTCGTTGAGCACCACCGATTCGGCGTAACCGGCACTGACGCCGCGCAGCGAGAGCAGCGGCTCAGCCATGCTTGGCGCCGCCCAAGTAGACCGCGCGCACCTCGGGCGAGCGGGCGATTTCGTCCGGCGGTCCCTCGGTCAGCACACGGCCCTGCACCAGCACCGTGATGCGGCTGGCGAAGGTGAAGACAATATTCATGTCGTGCTCGATGAACAGCACCGAGATCGCCTCGGGGAGCGCCGCGATGGCATCGAACAGCGCAGTGCTTTCACTGGTGGGCACGCCCGCCGCCGGTTCGTCCAGCAGCAGAACACTCGGCCGGCCGGCCAGCGCCAGCGCGATCTCGAGCAGCCGCTGCTGGCCGTACGGGAGGTCGCGGGTCGGCTTCGTGCAGTCCTTGGCGAGCCCGAGCCGGGAGAGCAGATCGAATGCCTCGTCGATCGCGTCGCGCCGCCGCGCCAGCGATGCCAGCCACTTCCCGGTGACCGCGAGGCGCTCGCACACCGCCAGCGCGACGGATTCCAGCGGCGTCAACGAGACGAACAGTGTATTGATCTGGAAAGTGCGCCCCAGCCCTCGCTTGGCCCGCGCGTTTCCCGGCAGTCCCGAGATTTCGTGGCCGCCGAGGAAGATTTCGCCGGCATCCGGTTTCAGCGCGCCGGTAATCAGGTTGATCAAGGTGGTCTTGCCGGCCCCATTCGGGCCGATCAGCGCGTGCCGTGCCCCCGCGGGCAGCGCGAGCGAAATGTCCTGGGCGACCACCAGGTTGCCGAAGCTCTTGTCCAGTTTCCGGGTCTCGAGCGCGTTCACGATCGTGACATTTTCGCGGCCAGCCGCTGCATGGCGCCGAGAATGCCGCGCGGCATGAACAGCACGACCATCATCAGCAGTATCCCGATCCAGAAGTACCAGTACTTCGGGTTCATGCCCGACAGCTGATCGCGCGCCACCATGAAGATGATCGTGCCGACGATGGCACCGTAGAGCCGTCCCGTCCCGCCGAGGATCAGCATGACGGCGATCTCGGCCGAGTTCTGGAAGCCGAGGCTCTCGAGTGAAACGGTCTTGGTGGTCTGCGCCAGCATCGCCCCGGCGATGCCGGCTATCGACGAGGAGAGCGTGAAGACCCATTGCAGATGCCTGCGGTTGGCAACGCCGATGGCGGTGGTGCGCTGCGGATTCTCGCGGATCGCCTCCAGCGTCAAACCGAACGGCGAGTGAACCAGCCGGCGGCACAGCAGAAAGATCAGGAACGACACGCCGAGGGCGTAGGCGTAGGACGTGTGACCCCAGATGGAGAATTTCCAGATGCCGAACAGCTTCCAGGTATCGATGCCGAGCAGGCCGTCGGCGCCGCCGGTCAGCCCGTCGAACGTGTTCGCCACCTCCACCGCCAGGAAACTCAGCCCCAGGGTGATCATCAGCAGTGCCAGGTGTTGCACGCGGACGATCATGAAACCGATGATCCATCCGGCCAGGCCGGCGACGACGGCCGCAAACAGCAGCCCCGATAACGGCTCGCCCCAGCCCCGCGCCGAAAGAATGCCGGCGGCGTAGGCGCCGATGCCGAAGAAGGCCGCATGCCCCAGCGAGATGATGCCCGCGTAGCCGAGGATCAGGTCGAGCGATATGCAGAACGTGGCCATGATCGCGATCTGGCTGGCCAGCGCGAGATATTTCGGAAGCAACACGTATGGCACGATCAGCGCGGCGATCCAGAACGCGACCTCGTACGGCGAGACGCGGGCCTTGTGGCGCAGCCAGAGATGCGGATCGGTGCTCATCGCTTGCCGAACAGGCCCTGCGGTCTGAAGAAAAGCAGCGCGACCATGAACAGGTAGATCAGGAAGGAACCGAGTTCTGGGACGAAATACTTGCCCCCGACATCGAAGACGCCGAGGCACAGTGCGGCGACGAAACTGCCCCAGACCGAACCGAGTCCGCCCAGCGCGACGACGATCAGCACCAGGACCAGGATGTGAAAGCCGAACGAGGGGTCGAGGCCCAGGACTTCGATCGCCAGCGCGCCACCGAGCCCGGCCAGCCCGCTGCCCAGCGCGAACGTGAGCGCGAAGATGCGGTTGACGTTGAGCCCGAGGCCGCGCGCCACCTTCTGGTTGTCAACCGAGGCGCGCACCATGGCGCCGAAGCGGGTGTGCTCCAGGCCATAGACGACACCGACCGTGATGACCAGCGCGATCGCGACCAGGAACAGCCGGTAGGAGGGCAGCTTGATCTCGCCCAGTTCGATGAACCCGGTCAGAACGGCCGGCATGTCCACGGACTGGTGAACGGTTCCGAACACGTAGGCGGCCGTTGCCGATGCGGTAAATACGAAGCCGATGGTGAACAGCACCTGGTTGAGCTCGCCGGTCTCGTAGATGTAGCGAAACAGCAGGCGCTCGAAGACCGCGGCAATCGCCATGGTCGCGAGAAACGCGACCGGCAGCGTGGCAAGGAACGGCCAGCCGGCGAGGCTTGCCAGCGCGAAGGTGACGTAGCCCCCCACCATCGCGAATGCGCCGTGGGCCAGGTTGGTGAAGTTCATCATGCCGAGGGTCACCGACAGACCCACCGAGATGAGGAACAGCAGCATCCCGAAGGCGACGCCATCGAACATGACAGCGAGCAACTGGCTCATAAGGTCGACAAACCAAATACAAAACGCACTGCCCCTGAGGGCAGCGCGTTTCGTGATTGTTTACCCGTGCGGCGTCGGTCGCCTTACAGGTCCGGATCCTTTGCGTTGTCGATGTGGTCGATGATGATGTTGGCGGGCTTGCCGTCCTTCATCTTGACTTCGCGGATCCACACGGTCTGGACGACGTCGCGGGTCCGCGGATCGATCGACATCATGCCTCTTGGGCTCTCCCAGGACATGCCCTTGGCCGCCTCGATCATCGCCTTGCCCGAGGTGTTCCCGCCGGTCTTCTTCAGCACTTCATAGATCAGGTGCATGCCGTCGTAGCCGCCGATGGAATAGATGTCCGGATCCCGACCGTTGTTGGCCGCGCGGTAGGCCTTGACGAACCTGGTGTTGAGGGGCGTATCGCGGTGAACGTTGTAGTGATACGCGGTGATGATGCCCAGCGCCACCTTGCCCATCGCCTCCAGCGCCGCGTCGTCGGTCAGTTCGCCCTGGCCGAAGATCTTGGTGTTGGCCGGTGTCACCCCGCGTTCGGCCAGTGCCTTGCCCAGCGCCGGCGGCTGGGTTCCGCCCGGAACCCAGACATACAGCGCCTCGGGCTTGGCCTCGGCGACGCGCTGCACGAAGGGGGAGAAATCCGGGTTCACCACGGGCGTCTTGTCGGCGCCCACCACCTTTCCGCCTTTTTTCTTGAAGGCGTCCTCGAAGGACTTGCCGGAGCTGGTGCCGGGGCCGTAGTTGGTGACCATGGTGTAGACGTTCTTGACGCCCTGCTTGGCCACCCATTCGCCGAAGTGGTGGTTGAGCTGGGACGTGGTCAGCGACGTCCGGACCATGTAAGGCGATTTGGTGGTGATGATCGGGGTCGCGGCGTTCATGACGACGGTGAACTTTTCCGCGTCCTTCGAAACCCCGGCGACGGCCAGGGCGTTCGGGGTCAGCAGGTTCCCGGCCAGTATGTCGACGCGCTCGCGCACCACGAGTTCCTCGGCCAGCCGCTTGGCGACGGGCGGGGCGATGCCGCCGACGTCACGGCGGATGATCTGGATCTTGGCGCCGGCGACGGTGTCGCCGTGCAACTGCATGTACAGCTTGATGCCGGCATCGAGCTGCGCGCCCGGATCGGCGAACTGTCCGGAATAGACGTTGGTGACGCCGATCTTCACCGTCTTCTGGGCCAGTGCAGACGTCGATGCCAACGTGACCGTCAACAGCGCAGTCGTTGCCAGCACGGGGACGAAAGTGCGTTTCATGGCTTCCTCTCCTTCAGTGGTTGCGTGGGCGGACGTACTCTAACGGGTTGCGTCCGATTCGTCACGTTTCGTTTTTCACCGCCGTTCAGGGCGCGACGACCGGGACCAGCAGCCGGGATTCGCGGGCGCCGCCGACATGGATCGATTGGGGGCCGGCGTTCCTCAGGTGTTCATGGCGCGCGTAGACGCTGGGCTTGGGGTAGTCGTAGATGTCCGAGCCCTTGATGACCAGGCGCAGACTGTCGCCGGCCTCGAAGCGGGTTCCCGACGGCCAGATCTCGATCTCCACCGGAACCACCTCGCCCGGCTTCAGTTTTAATTCGCGTTGGTGCTTGTGCACAGGGAGAAAGGGCAGCGACGCCGCCTCGTCCAGTTCCCGGTGGGAAGCACGCAACCAGCCGAGCGCGACAGGCCCGTTTTCGAATTGCGCGTAGTAGGCGAACGGAACGATATTCCGTTCCCGATCGAGCTTTTGGACCGCGATGAAAATATCCATATCATCGCCCGCCTCGATGGATACCCAGAGCTTGAGCGCCATATGGCCGACCAGCTCCGTGGCTTCGGCGAACCGGTGGTCGAACTGCAGCGCTTCCCCTTTCGTTGGATCGTAGCGGCGCGCTGCAGCGCTCGTCGGGGCGGACGCCAGGGTTCCATCGCCAAGGTACAGAGGCGTGTAGCGTGTTCCGTTGATCGGCCATTCGTCGGCCGATTTTTCCGTTCCCTGCCCGAAGGCATCGCGCACCTCGTAGCGGACCTTGGGCCAGCGGCTCAATTCGGTTTCCTTGCCGAGCAGGAAATGGTCGAAAAAGGCCCGCTGCATCTCGACGCAGCGCGGTGCGTAGTAGTGGGCCCATTTCTTGCGGCCGTGCACGTACAGCCACTTCTGGCGGGATGAGATTTTCCGGAATCCCTCCAGCGTGCCGCGGGTGTGCAGTCCCTGGTCGGTCCAGCTGGCGCAGACGAAGGCCGGCACCTCGATTTTCTCCAGCCGCGCGCGCTTGCTGTCCCAGTAAGCATCCAGAAACGGACGCTCCCGGGTCTCCAGGCGCAGGTCCTCGAGTTCCGTGACGCTGTGACCCCAGCGTCCGGGCAGGTAGTTCCAGAACGAGGTCTCCGGAATGCCGCCGTGGCGCACCACCTCGCGGTAGGTATCGCTCCATCCCTCCCAGGGATTGATGGCTTTCAGGTGCGGCGGATTCAACTCCGCCACCCGCCACTGGGCGGAGGTCAGGTACGACACCCCGGTGAGCCCCACGTTGCCGTTCGACCAGGACCGGGTTCCGGCCCACTCGATCAGATCGGCGAAGTCGGCCGCCTCCTCCGGCGACAGAAAGGTGGCGCGGCCTGCCGAATACCAGGTTCCTCGCGGGTTCGGGTTGATGATGGCGTAGCCGTGCGGCACCCAGTCGAACGGGTCCGGCGCCTCGAAGGCGGTGTAGCCGGACATTCTGCTCTGGTCGACATCGGCCTTCGGAAAACTGACCGCGTAGCGGGTGTGGCCGTGCTTGCCGTAGGGTCCCCAGCCGATCAGCGGCGCGGCGTTGCCGGTCTCCGGACGGAAGACATCGACATAGATCGTAACCCCGTCGCGCAGCTTCACCGGCACGTCCTTTTCCAGGATGACGCCGTCAATGACTTTCATTTCGTACGCCGGGGGCGTGCCGCCGCGCTCCTCGGGCGCCGACAACGGCGGGCGGAATCGATATTCGAACTCATTCACGATCGTTCGATCCTCTGCTGCGGTCAGCTCGGCTTGGCGGCGTCCGCTTGCTGTTCCTGCACCTGTTTTGCAAGGCGTGTCGGAACTTTCGTGAACATGACGACGAGCCGCTCATTCGTGAGATTGCGCACGTCGTGCGGCACCCTGGCGCCGACGACCATCACCGACCCGGCGGTGAGCGTCAGCTCGTCTCCCCCGACGTTCATTGTCGCGGTGCCGCTGACGATCACGAACTGCTCTTCCTCGTACGGATGGTGATGCATGACCGTCGACTGGCCAGGTTCGTAGCACACCATCTCCGACCAAAGCTGTTCAGTCTTGAAGAGCTTCTTCCGGATCCTCTTTGGCTGCGCGAATTCCGCCAGTACATTGAGGTCGTAGATTCGCGCGCTTGAAGTCGACAGCGTCGGTGTTGCATCGGTATCGCTCATGGATTCCCCCTGTTACCGCCTTTCGCGGCTCCCTGCACTCAGTGCGGCCTTCGTGCGACCCATTTCCGTGCACCGAAAACCGATCAGGCAATCTGGCTGCAGTTCCTTTTGCGCTGGACCGGTGGCCCGAGGCAGGAAGGGTACTCCCAAAGGGGTGTGTTGGGCCAACCGATGATCACCTTTCCCGCGACAGGCGTGCCGCCCGTTTCCCGCGGCGGGATGGGCGCCGGCGCCTGCCGGTAGTTGTCTCCG
>Ga0155953_1073_pt1 | contig 25950 bp, 21 predicted proteins | sample RifCSPlowO2_02_FD_107607 | JGI IMG/M metagenome (GOLD analysis project Ga0155953, IMG submission 107607) | Betaproteobacteria bacterium RIFCSPLOWO2_02_FULL_63_19
CTTCTTCATGAAGTATTCGACCATCCGCGCCGGGGTCTTCCTGCCCATCTGGTCCACCCTCGCACCGAAACGCTAGCGCATATTCGAGTTGTCACCGCGTGTCCGCACAGGGACACGCGATATCTCCGAAGGCATGGCGCGGTTCGTATTTCGCCGTACTTGATCTGCCGCGCAGCGCCCGTCCAAACGCGCAACGCGGGTTTGGTAGTAGCATGCCCGGACAGTCGTTCAGGCGCACGGGCGAGGTTGTCGCAACGGCGACCGTCGCAGGATCGGCCCCGGAACTATTCCCACGATGATCTTCGAAGACCTCAGCGCTTTCGTTGCTGTCGCAAGGCTCAGGAGCTTCTCAAAGGCGGCGGCCGAGTTGCGTATTGCGCAGTCATCGCTGAGCAAGCGCGTGCAGCGCCTGGAACACCGTTTCGGCGTCGCACTCTTGACGCGCCACGGCAGGGGCGTCGCACTGACGCAGGCGGGAGCAATTCTGGTTCACCGCGCGGAGTACTTGATCGCGGAACTGGATGCAGTTGAGCGGGACGTTTGCGCGCAAATGGCCGTGCCGACCGGCGAAGTCCGCATCGCCCTGCCTCCGGCCACGGGGCGTTTCCTCGCTTCTCCCATCATCGAGCAGTGCAAGAACAACTATCCAATGATCAAGCCCTTGATTCGCGAGGGCACAGCCGCCGATATCCATGGGTGGTTATCGGGCGACGACGTGGACATCGCATTGATATATAACCCGGAATGTGGTCCTGGCTTCGAAATCGAGCCGTTTCTTGCGGAACCACTGCTTCTCATCGTTCCCGCCCGCAACGTCGGGACGCAAACGCAGGGTCCGTATCAGAAGAGCTACTCCATCAAAGATCTCGCAGACCTGCCGCTTTGCATGCCTCGACGCCCGCACAGCATTCGCGTGCTTGTCGAGAGGCTTTGCGCAAAACACGGTGTCAAACCGAATATCGTCTACGAAATCGACGGAATCAATTCATTCAAGGGAATGATCGAGAAAGGACTGGGAGTGGGTATCTTCGGTTATGCCGGCCTGAGGGAAGAAATCGATGCGGGGAAGCTGCGGGCAGTTCCGTTTTCGTCCCCGCTGATGAATCGTAAGCTGTGCATTGCCTATCCGCGTCGAGACGACGCCCGTGCCGCCATCCTGAACGTCAAGACGATCATCGAGCAGGAACTGGGCCGGCTGCTCAACGAGGGGTTTTGGCAGGGAGCGAGGCGTATTCGTGAGTTGTAGCGGCCGTCACCTGCGGGGACGCCGCTGCGACGGCGGAAGCTGGGATTCCGGCCGTGCTCCCAGCAGAGCGGAGGACGGCCGCTGGAGTCAGTTCTTGCCGACGGCCTTGACGTTGGCGATCGACGCTCTTCCCTTCAGCCACTGTGGCAGCATGACTGCCACCGTTATCACGAGACCGGCGAGGTCGGTGGTCCAGTGAAACAGGAATCCTGCGCCGGCAGTGGGGGTCAGCATCCCCAGCCCCCCGAGCAAGAGCAATCCGCGCTTCAGCAGATTCAAGTGCCCAAACAGGTATCCGCCCAGAGCGATACCCAACGTTCCGGCGCCGACAATGGCGGTAACCACGGCAGCAACCACCTGGAACACCGTCCCCTTGAGAAGCAGTGCCGGTGAGTACACAAACAGGAAGGGCACCACATAGGCGACCACTGCCAGACGCATCCCGGTCACGGCCGTCTTCATGAAGTCCGACCCGGCAATCGATGCGGCGGCGTAGGTGGCGAGGCAAACCGGCGGGGTGATCATCGACAGGATGCCGAAATAGAACACGAACAGATGGGCGGCCAGCGGATCGACGCCCAATTCGATCAGGCCTGGGCAGGCCAACACGGCGAGAAGAATGTAGACCGCCGCGGTCGGCATTCCCATGCCCAGAATAATGCAGGCGATTGCCACCAGTACCAGCAGCACGAACACATTCCCGCCGGCCAGCGACGCCAGACCAAGCGAAAAGCGGAATCCCAGACCGCTGAGCTGCAATACGCCGATGATGAATCCTGCCGCGGCAGTGATCACTCCGATTTCGAGCAGTCCACGGCCCGTCACTTCGAGCAGCTTCACGAATCCGCGCAGGGTCATTCTCGACTTGCGCTGCCCAAAAGCGAACAACAGACCGACGAAAACGCCGCCCATGGCCGCGCGCCCTGCGGCCCAGTAGAGCCAGAACAATAGGTAGATCAGAACCACTAGTGGGACGAGAAACAGCCAACCCTGCGCAAGGACGGTTCCGAGCCGCGGCAGTTCCTCGCGAGACAGTCCTTTCATTCCTGTCTTGGCGGCCTCCAGGTCCACTTGGAAGAATACGGCGATGTAATAAAGCAGCGCGGGGATCAGAGCCGCGATGGCCACTTCCGAATATGGGATAGAGAGAAACTCGGCCATGATGAATGCGGCGACCCCCATCACCGGGGGCATGATCTGGCCACCTGTTGACGCCACCGCTTCGATGGCACCGGCGACCTCGGGACGGTACCCGGTGCGCTTCATCAGCGGAATGGTGACCGACCCGGTCATCACCACGTTCGACACGGCGGTACCAGAAATGGACCCGAACAGGCTCGATGCCACCACGGCTATCTTCGCGGGGCCGCCGCGAAAGCGCCCCATTGTCGCCATGGCGAAATCCGTCAGCACTGCGGCGCCCCCGCTCATGAACAATACGTTGCCAAAGAGCACGAACGCCATGACCACCGTCGAGGACACGACCAGCGGTAGGCCCAGCATGCCATTGGTGTCGAGGTACAGGTACATGGTCAGGCGTTCCCAGGAAGCGCCGCGGCTCTTGAACAGCCCAGACATCAGATCTCCGTAGCGGCCATACAACACGAAGGCGACTACCAGCGCCGTCAGTATCCATCCCACCAGCCGCCGGCAGCATTCCAGCACCAGTACGATGGCGATCGCGCCGAGTATCCATTTGGTCGGCGTGATGACCGCCTGCGTATAGGCCATTTGCGGGTAGCGGATTGCAATGAACAGTCCCACCACCACGCTCGCCAACATCAGCAGCCAGTCATACCACGGCACAGAAGTCGCCGCTGCGTTCTTCCCGCCCGGTTTGCAAATGAAGGTTCCTGCGAGCACCAGTGCCAGGAATAGCCCCAGAAACTGTTCGCGGAAAATCGTGAAGTCTATTCCGGGCACCCACTTTTGCAGGTAGTAGGATACCTCCAGCACGAACAGCGCACCGGTGATCGGAATCAGGCACAGCACGCACAACTCCAGCCATCGCGCAGGGCCTTGGAGCGTGCGATATCTGACTGCGTCAACCCCCTCTTCTGACACTATTGCCTCCTCCTGGAATCGGCCATACCAAGGGGGGCGATCATTCGCCCCCCTTGACCTACCCGTTACCGGTTTTTGAACTGGATACGGCTATTGCGCCGATCAGATCGGTTACATGGACTCGCGCAGGAGTTCCTGCTGATGTTTTTCCATTGCGTCCGTCCACACCCCTTTTTCCTTGAAAAACTTGATGGCGCCTGGATGGTACGGGATGGTGACTTCGTCGCTCGCGAACCGCTCCTTCGTCCAGCGCTTGAGTATCGGATGCTTGGTAAACAGCGTCTTCTGTCCGTTCCAGAGCCCTTTGACGACTTCGTAGACGACCTGGTCCGACATCGATTTGCTGGTCCCGAGGTAAACGTCGTAGGAAACCGCCGAGGCCGGCTCACTGACGCCGACCGAGCTGCCGGGCTTGAACTTCATTATCGAATATCCCGGCACGGTCTTGGCGACACGCTTTTGTGCTTCAGTGTCATCGCAGATGCGCACCATGCGCACGCCGATCGCGGCATCGACCTCCCTGACCTTTCCGGAACCCACGGCGTGCATCGACACCTCGACACGGCCATCCTTCAGGGCGTCCATGCCATCGTTCACTGCGGGCACAGGCACCACATTGACGTCGCCCCAGCTCAAGCCGCAGCTGGAAAGATTACCCAACCCGTTGTACCACACCGCCTGGTGCGCGGGATACTCGCCCGACATCTTGCGTCCCTTGGCGTCCCGTACATGGTGGATGGGGCTGTTCTTTGGGACGTACACGCCAACCTGCATCGCTCCGCCACGCACGACCAGGCGCACGTTGGGCGAGCGTCGGAACGGGTTCTTGCCGCCGATTTTGCGCTTTCCGGGCCCCACATACGCCATGCCCATGTCGACCGCGTTAACCATCCCGAAGTCCACCTCCCGGCCTTCGTTCAGCAATGGCATGAAGGTGCTCGTTCCGGAATAAGGCGCCGCTTCCGCCTTAAACGGGGCGTTCGCCGCAAGCGTAGCCGCTATGCCGCTGGTCAGGCCATAATAAAGGGTGCCGGCCGGATTGGTGGCGATGTTTACCGTCTTCGGCAGTCCTTGTGCCGGCACCGACGCTGAGGTCAGCGCCATTGCACTGGCTGCCGAGAACGCCAGGAGTAGCCGGCACACTCCGAAGCCTTCGATCCGGCGAGTTGATACGCTCATGTAACCTCCTCTAATCTATTTGGTACCGATGACGGATAACCTGACGGTCGTCAGGAACATACAGCCTAACCAACCTGGACCCTATGCACAAGGGCAGACGATCACTTTCGGCCCGGCGCGGGACCGAGCCGACCAACGTTCGAGCAGTTCAAATCTGATACAGCCGCCGAGCCACCTGGGACCGGATGAGGTTGCCCGGAGCAGCCGGCAGCGCGGGGAGAAAAGCCCCGTTGGAGAGCATCGAGCCCTGCTGTTCCGGTTGCTCAGGTCAGCCCGGATCGATTCCAGCCGGCTTCGAAAAGTCCAGGCTGATGTCCGAGAAGGCGTGTGAAACACGGAAACGCCAGTTCGCTACTGTCTCTCTTTCGGGGAGCTTACGCGCAACTTGCTAAAATACGGGCTCGGGCCTATTCGTTCTTTCCGAAGCGCAACTTCAAACCAAGGAGCACCTGATGTCCAGTCCTGAAGACCGCATCCATCACCCCATATCGACCGGCGAACTGCAAAGGCGCTGGTCCTCGGTACGCGCGGCGATGAAGGAGCGCCGCATCGACGCATTGCTGATGCAGAACAACAACGACTTCATGGGCGGCTACATCAAGTACTTCACGGATCTTCCGGCAACCCACGGATATCCGCAGACCCTGGTTTTCCCCGCCGATGACGAGATGACGATCATCATCCAGTCGAAATTCGGCGACGACCAGCAGCTTCCGGCCGGTGGCAACTGGCTGCGCCGCGGCGTGAAGCGCGTGCTCGGCGCCCCGTATTTTTCCAGTGCCTACTACACGCTGGCTTATGACGCGCAGCATGCGGCGAGTGCGCTCGAACCGTGGTCGCGCGGCACCATCGGTCTGGTGGGCTTGGGTACGCTGCCGCTGTCGATGATCGACTACTTGCGCAAGGGCAAGTTCAGCGGCGCAAATTTTGTCGACGCGACCGATATGGTCGATCAAATCAAGGTCGTCAAGAGCGAAGAGGAGTGGAAGTTTATCCGGCGCACGGCGGCGGTCCAGGATGGCGCCATCGAGGCCGCGATGGCGGCGGTCGCCCCCGGCAAGAGGGAGATCGAGATCGCAGCGGTGGCCGAGCATTATGTGCTGGACCACGGCGGCGAACAGGGTTTGTTCCTCGCCTGTTCACATCCGGCCGGGGAACCCGTGTACTGGGGTAACCGCCACCTGCAAAACCGCACGTTGCAGAAAGGCGACATGTTCACGCTGCTCATCGAGTCGAACGGCCCGGGCGGGTTCTACACCGAGATCAGCCGTGCCTGCGTGCTGGGCAAGGCCCCCACGGAGCTTAAAGACAACTTCGCGTTCCTGCTTGAAGCGCGGAAGTTCACGCTGGACCTTTTGAAGCCAGGGGCCTCGTGCAAGGACATCTGGGATTCGTATAACGCGTTCATGAGGAGGAACGGCAAGCCGCAAGAGGAACGGCTGTACTGCCACGGCCAGGGATACGACCTGGTGGAGAGGCCGCTGGTGCGACTTGACGAACCGATGAAGATCGCGGCGAACATGAATATTACGTGCCACCCGACCTATGTCGCAGACGGCTGGTTCCATACCATTTGCGACAATTTTCACGTCGGCCCGAACGGCGTGACCGGGCGCACCCACAGCTATCCGGAGAAACTCCTCGAACTCTAGCGGGTAGTCCGGCCGCCACAGTCGCATTTGTCACCTTCACGTCGGCAACCGATGAAAGCTCGTGTGAAGACAGCCGCCGTATTATCGGAAGCGAGGTTGGGGCGATTTCCAGCCTGATGATGGAGCTGTATGTGACAAATGTACTTATCATTTTGACCCATGCGGCGACTGTCAGGCAGAGATACTACGACGGCATTAAGGCGCAATTTCCAGATATTGCGCTTAATGTTGTCGACCATCATAGCAAGGCGCAGCCCTACCTTGCGTCGGCCGACGCATTACTGACGTTTGGAACAATGACGTACGAACGCCTGGTGGTCGATGCCCCTCGACTGCGATGGATACAGGCCCTGGGAACCGGCACCGATGGAATCGTTGATCTTCCTTCGTTTCGAGCAGACATCACGGTTACCAATGTACGGGGCATTCACGGCGCAGCGATGTCGGAGGCGGCGCTTGTAGCGATGCTGGCACTGTCGCGCAATTTTCCGCGAGCAGTGCGCGCGCAGGATCGTCGTTCATGGGAGCGCTGGCCCTCTCGATTGCTGGATACGAAGGCAGCCGGGATTTTCGGAATCGGGAGCATTGCGGAGGCGCTGGCGCCGCGCCTAAAAGCGCTGGGAATGACCGTGGTTGGAATCTCGTCGGTCAAGAGGATGGTTGCCGGGTTCGATCGTATTCTTGCCCGGGAACAGTTGATAGACGCTGTGCGGGACCTCGATTATCTGGTCATTCTCACACCTTACTCGGCGGCAACAAAGAATATCGTAAGTGCGGCGGTCTTTGCAGCAATGAAGCCGAGTGCCTACATAATCAACTTGGCGCGCGGTGGCGTCATCGACGAAGAGGCATTGATCGAGGCGTTGGACCAAAAACGAATCGCCGGTGCTGCGTTGGACGTTTTTACCGAGGAACCGCTTCCTGACGGACATCCCCTCTGGAACAGGACGGATGTCATCGTTACTGCGCACCTTGGTGGACTGTACGATCGATATGCGGACGATGCCATGCCGACCCTTGTGCATAATTTGAGATGCTTCCTCGCCAACGACATGAAGGCAATGATCAACATCGTCGAACATTAGGAACGGCATGCGGGGCCGGTGCGTCGCTTGGCGGGCAAGCTTACGTTGGTGCAAGTGGCGCGCCTGACACACGAGCGAAAGGGCCGGTACCAGGGCTTCTTGCTTCGATCCCGGCGGCGGGATGTGGACGCACCGCCAAAACGCAGTTCTACGCGTGCCCCCATGCCGGAAAGGGGGCACGACCCGGCGAACAGCTAAGACTTTGCTCCGGGTTTTCTGCCGGGAGTTTTCGGCGGAATATATCCAGCGATTCGGCAGAGGAAGCCTTCGACCTTCTCGCCGTCATTGAATCGGATCACGCTGCACTTGGATATCTCCCCGCGCGCAGACAGGTCCGACAACGATCGGCGGACCCTTGCAAGCGGAATCCCGGTGGCGACCGCAATTTCCGAGTCGAGCCGCTGACCGTGGATCTTCAAATACTGCATTATTTCCTGCATGGCAATTACTCCTTATCGTGGTCCATAGGGTGGACCGCTTTTTCCCTCGCCCTTACGGTAAAGGGTGACACGACCATTCCGTATGAGACGGTCTGCCGACCCGCTCCGTGCGCCGATGCAACAAGCACGTACGCCGTTGGTCTTCTCCACGCGGCCGGCTCGGAAGCTAACCAGAGCCCATCGCTACGCCGGGCTGGACAGGCAAGATTGTCGTGGTTATTGGCTCTTCGACTGGACCCGCAGCGGGGGCCAGCGAATGGTCATACCAAAGGAAAACAGGCGCTATTTTACTACAACACGTCGCGCGACGATAGGGGCGCACAGCAAGTCTTCGCCCCGGCCTCTGGGATCCATGGCAATTGACTATGCGCTGCTACCGCTCACTCCCGCGGTGATCCTCAGGCGGCGTATACCCGGCAGGCTATGCCGCGGAGAGTCGCTCCTCCGGTAGCCGGGTCGTAGTCGGGTCCGCCCGGAACCAGCATGTTGATGTTGCTCTCGGCCCAGCCGTACCCCGGCTCGTCCTTTTCGGGAAACCACCATCCGAACGCGGCAATAACCACGCGGGGATCGATGTTGCGGTTCAGCGAGAGTCTTTGTTTGACTCTGCCGGTCGCGGTTTCAATGTATACCCAGGCGCCTTCTTCGAGACCCAGCTTCTGGGCGGTCTCCGGATGCAGTTCTACCAGCGGGTCCGGCCTGACGAGGCGCATGGAGGCGACATGCCTGAACCCGCTCATCATGAACGTTTCCTCTTTTCCGTTGGTGAGCAGCAGCGGGTAGTCTTCCGGCGCATCCTTGACTTTGCCCAGATCCTTCCACAGCGGCATTGGTTCGTAGCCGAGCTTTTGCAGCCGTTCGGAAAAGATTTCGATCTTTCCGGAAGCCGTGGGAAAGTAATGTTTGCGGTATTCCACGGTGGGCTTCATCACCCTCTGATTCTTGAACTTCTCGTAGCTCAATCCGCTTGGCTTTAGCATGAGATCCAGCGCTTCATGGTCGTCCCCCCAGAAATCCTCGGTGAGCCCCAGTCTCTTTGCGAGTTCGTTGATGATTTTAGTGTCCGGCCAGCATTCGTCGGGCGGTTCGGCGAGCTTCGGGTAGGAGCGTATTTCCTCGTGCCATCCCGGCCAGTAGCCCAGTTCCTCGTGCTCCATACCCCAGGCAGCCGGCAGGACGATATCGGCCATGGCGGCCGTCGGGGTCATGAACAGCTCGGAAACGACGATGAAATCCAATTTCATCAGGGCGCGGTGCGTTTCGGCGGAATCCGGCCAACTCACCAGCGGATTCGTGAGTATGAACATGGCCGCCTTGATGGGGTAGGGCTCCTCATCGAGGATTGCCTTGTTCATGACATGCGGCGGTATGAACGCCGACTGCTGTGCGAATTTGAATTTGTCACCGAGTATCTTCTTTGCCTTCCTGCGATCCTGGTACTTGTTGAGCAGGAAGAAGCTTCCCGGGCGCGTGTACGGCGGTGGCGTAAGGAAGACGTCTCCGCCCGGAATGTTGAGGTTGCCGCAGATTGCGCGCATGATGCAGACCGCGCGCGCGGTCTGGAAGCTGTTGAGGTGCTGTTCAACGGCGTTGCCGATATGCATCGCGGCCGGCTTGGTCTGGCTGTAGAGTCTTGCGAACGCTTCAATCTGACGGCGCGGCACCCATGTCAGTTTTTCCACCTCGTCGAGCGAGTAGCTTGCAACATGTTCTCTCAGCTTGTCGAAGCCAACTGTCCAGTTGTCAACGATGTCCTGGTCATACAGTTTTTCCTCGACGATCACTTTCAGCAGACCTGCCGCCAGAGCGCCGTCACTTCCGGGCCGGATTCGTATCCACAGGTCGGCGAGTTTCGCAACGTAAGTCTTCTGTGGGTCGATGGCGATCAATTTGCCACCGGTCTCGAGCGTCCTCTCCAGGGTTTCTCTTCTCAGACCGCCCGTGGTGTGTGCCATGTTGACGCCCCAGACCACGATCAAAGCGGGGGTTTTCGTATCGTCGCATACGGCGCCCGACCCGTAGGTGAACGCCGCGCCCATTCCTTTGGGTATGCCGCAGCACCAGCCAGGTGTCACCACGCTCGGAGTGCCGAACGCACTGGCCAGCCTTTGGGCGAACGCAAACTCCATGCCTTTGGGCTCACCAAGGCCGAAGCCTACCGATTCGGCGCCGAACTCTTCCTTCAGCGCGTTGAACTTTGACGCGATGGTGTCAAGCGCCTCGTCCCAGGAAATTCGTTCCCATTTCCCTTCGCCTCGGGCTCCGACCCGTTTTCTCGGATAGAGCAGGCGGTCCTTGTGACCGAGAACCTCGGGAATTGTGAAGCGGCCCTTGTTCACGGCGCACTGTTCGGCGTAAAGCCCGCTTTCCATCTCGGGTTCCAGATCGACGACCTTCCCGTCTTCGACGATGGCCAGCATGCTGCAGTGCGCGGGGCAAAGATGGCAGAACGTCGGAACTTCGGCGCTCGATTTGACGCCCGGCGAGGCGAAGTTGGTCCGCCGCGCTCCGTCGTCGGGGTGAATGAACGCCTCCATCAGGGGATGAAAGCCAGGCATGCCCGCGGTCTGTTTCTCCATGGTGACGATGTTCTTTTGGTCCGCATCCACGGCCAGCACTAGACATGCGCTCGACAGATTTCCATCTATTTCGACAGTACACGCCCCGCATTCTCCAATTCCGCAGCCTTCCTTGGTCCTCGCCAGGCGAAAGTCCTCCTCCAGCACATCCAGCAGCGTTCGTGTCGACTCCACCGTCATCGCGCGGCGTTGCCCGTTGACTTGTAGCTGTATGTCATGCTTCATAGGAATGTTCCTTCTTTGATCATTCCCTGGCACGGGCGATCGTCTGTGCCAGCCCCTGTTTGACCAGCATTCCGACGATTCTCTTCCTGTACGAGGCGGCCCCGCGCAAGTCGTCGATGGGCGACGACTCTTCTGAGCCAATTCGGGCGACCTCTTCGAGCAGTTCCGATTCTGCTCTGTCGCCGGCGAGTTTGCTTCCCCTGAGCGCCGCCTCTGCTTTTCGTGCGCGAAACGGCGTGGGCGCCACCGCTCCCAGTGCAATTCTGACATCGCGGCACACGTCTCCATCGAGCAGCATTAAGACAGCTGCGCCGACCATGGCGACATCCATCTTCCTCAGGCTGTGCTTGAGGTAGACGCACTTCGCCCGGTTCGGAGGAGTGGGTACGTGGACCTCCGTAATCATCTCGTCGGGGTGCAATGCACTCTTCCCAGGACCGAGGAAGAATTCGGTCATGGGAATCATGCGTTCGCCGCCCTGTCCCAGGCACCGTACCGACGCTTCCAGGACGAGCAATGGCGGGCCGAATTCGGCCGACGGCGAGGCGTTTCCAAGATTGCCTCCGAGGGTGCCAAGGTTGCGGATCGGCATCGTTCCGAGCACGCCTGCCGCGCGGCTCAGCATGGGGATCTCGCGCGTGACCGTCTCGGAACTCTGGATCGCCTGTATGGTATTCAATGCTCCAATCCGCAGCCTGTCGCCGTCGCAGTTGATCTGGTCGAGTCCTGGAATTCCCTTCACATTGATCAAATATCGCGGCATCAGCTTCCGGAGTTTCATCTTGACCAGCAGGTCCGTTCCGCCGGCAAGGAACTGTGCCATTCCCTGGTGCGCGCGCAGCATTGAACATGCCGTCTCGACACTGTCCGCGGCAAGCACATCGAAATCCGGTAATACCAGCTGCACGTTTCAGTTCCTCCTGAGCCGGACGAGCCCCGGTCGAACCGTCCGGCTTGCCCGATAGTGCATCATGTTCCCAGCTTAATTCAAATTTCCCAAGCAGCCCGCGCGAGGCGATGCGCCTTTGGCGTTAAACGGCTGTCGCGTTAAGGGGCCCGTTGCCTCAATAGGCCACGATCTATCTTGCCTTGTCCCGTCTTGGGCAGAGCGTCCATCACCTGTATGGTACTAGGGAATTTCCTGGGCCCCAGTCGTTGCTTGCAGTACTGCTTGAGACCCTCCAGTGCTTCCGACGAATCCCCGGAACCATCGTTAAGGACAACGAACGCCCTGATCGTCATCAATTCGTCGGTGTTCTTTATCGCCAGCACAGCACATTCCCTGACGGCGGGGGATTCGTCGAGACAGTGTTCGATTTCCAGTGGTGATACCCAGACTCCGCTCACTTTGATCATGTCGTTCGTGCGACCGACCTGCCAGAAGATATCCTGCTCGTCCTGAAGGTAAAGATCGCCGGTATTGACCCACCCGCCGCCAAGAAACGTCGCCTTGGATTTTTCGTGGTCCCGAACGTAATGCGTGCCGGACGCTTCGCTCCTGGTGAGCAGCACGCCCGGTTGTCCCCGGGGGACCTCCTCGCCGTTTTCGTCCACAAGCTTGATTTCTGCCAGCGGTGTGACTTTCCCTGAGCTTCCGGGGACGACGGCGCCCGGACGATTGCACAGGTAACCCATGCCGGATTCCGCGGAGCCCAGGCGATCTATCACTTCGGTTCCGAAGGCGTGCACCCATTCCTCGTACAGCTGGCGCGACAGCACTTCACCAGAAGAGAAGTTGCGACGTACACAAGTCAGGTCGGCGCGTTTTCGTTCCGGCGATTGGAGCATCGCTCTCATCATCGTCGGCACATTGAGCACCACCGTCACCCGGTGCTTGCCGATCAGGCCGAATACAAGTTCCGGCGTCGTTCTTTCCTCGAACAGAACCACCGCGGCGCCGCTGCGCAATGCAAACAGCATCCCGTTGTCGCGCGCGTAATGAAAAAAGAGCTTCGGCACCCGGAGCACGATGTCGTCGGGGGCGTAGGCGATGAAATGATTGAAGGATTCGAACGATACAACCGAATCGCCATGCACGTGGGGGACGCCCTTGGGCTTTCCTGTGGTTCCTCCGGAGAAGTTCCAGAATGCGATATCGTCCCGATGCGTTGGCTCGGCTTCGAGACGGTCATCCGCTTTTTCCATCAGCCGGCGAAGGCCGTATTCTCCATTGCGCAGTCGCGGAATGGCCTCGCCGGCAACCAGCAGGGACTGGGGACGGTTTCGCCCTTGTGCTGCTTCCCTCACCCTACCGAGCGTCGCGCGATCGGCAACGACAAGCTTGGGCCTCACCAGGTCAAGCAGGTAGGCGTAGTCGTTCGGGGTGAGATAGGTGTACGCGTGCGTTCCGACTGCGCCCACCTTCAAGACTGCCAGCCACGTCGCGACCCATTCGGGAGAATCCTCGAGTATCAGCAATACCCGGTGCTCCGGCTCAACGCCGAGTTCCTTGAGGACGTTTCCGATCCGGTTGGTCATCAGCCAAAGCTCGCGGAAACTGGTGACGCCGTCCTTGAAATAGATCGCGGCTTTGTCCGCGCGGCCCATCTCCAGATTGATATCCAGAAAGTATGATCCGAGGTTCAACTCTTCAGGCACTGCATATTCGAACTGTTCGCCTCTGACCATTATTCCTCCTGGAACCGCGTACCGCACTTTGCCGCTATTAATGAGTATGTTACCGTGCTGCGGTCGAGCTGCAACGGCACGGTGACAAACGCCAGAAGCGAAGTTCGGTGCTCAACCGAACCGCAATCGATTTGCTCCCGATTGACGGCGGCAGCGGCAAGTAACGTCGGCCGTGCGGATTCCGCGCTTGACGCGCGCGGTGTCCCCGACAAGCCTGCAAGCCGCCGCAGATTTTACAGAATAGTCGGACGGAATTGGCTAGCCGCGGACGGCGGCACCCGAGGATTGCTTGTTTGCGTTCCACGCCGGTAGTACGATCCGCATGGCGCTGTCGCAGGGACGCCCGTTGTGGCGGGCGATTGCGTCGAAAAACGAGGGGGAGAAGACATATGAAGAAGTTCGTGGCCGTCGTCTTTGCGTTGGCGGTTCTTTGCTCCACGGCGTTTGCAAGCTTGGCCGCGGATAACGATACGGGCAAGCCGATGCAGCTCATTGTTCCGTACGGTGCCGGGGGCCTGACGGACATCGCAGCCCGCCTGGTCGCCGAACGCATGGGCAAGATCCTGCAGAACAAGATACTGGTGGTCAACAAACCCGGTGCCGGGACCTCGATCGCATCGGGCTACGTCGCGGCGTCAGCGCCGGATGGACATACCATGCTGATCAACATGACCGGAGGCGCTGTCGTCACTCCGATGATCATGCCCAAAATATCCTACAAGATGACCGATCTGAAACCGATCGGCAAGATGATGAGCGCGGTCTACCTGGTACTGGCCGGTCGGGATGTTCCGGTGAATTCGCTTCCGGAATTGGTTGTGTACGTAAAGCGCAACGCGGGCAAAGTCGCGTTCGGGTCTCCCGGCGTTGGGACGGTGAACCATCTTGCAATGGAGCAGCTAAACGCCCAGCACAAGCTCGATATGCAACACATTCCCTATACGTCCGAGCTCCAAGTTGTCAATGCAATCATGGGTGGCCATATCCAGGCTGGGGCGGTGACCGTCCCTTTCAGCCTGAAGTATATCCAGGCTAACCAGGTGAAGGCGCTGGCCGTGCTTGGTACGTCGCGCGATCCTTTGCTGTCGCAGGTGAGCACCTCGACGGAGCAGGGGTTTCCGGACCTGATTGCCTCGATCTACAACGTGCTGTTCGTTCCGGCGAAGACGCCGGCACCCGTCGTCAAACGGCTCGAAGACGCGCTGAGCGAGGCGCTGAAGGAGCCGGAACTCGTCAGCCGGCTCGGGAAGATGCGGTTCAAGATTGACTTCTTGACTTCTGCCGATACGGAGAGATTTCTGGAAAGCGAGGTCAAGAAGTGGTCTGCCGTGGTCAAGAGGTCCGGCATAACCGTACAGTGAGGGATTTGGGGCTCCTGCGTCGGTTCCGGCGAATGGCAGGCCGGAGGGAAGGTCACGCGAATCCTGCCGATCGGCGGGTTATTCCAGTCTTGGGAGCAGCGTGCACGTTGCGGGGATCAGAATGATGATGGCAATCCGGCACAGGTCGCTGATGAAAAACGGAACAATCCCCCTGAACGATTCGCTCAAACGCACGTCGCGTGCCATGCCGTTGATGACATAGACGTTGAGTCCGATCGGCGGCGTTATCAGGCCGACTTCGACGACCACGAGCACAAGGATACCGAACCAGATTCCGGTCGCTTCAGGCGTCATGCCGAAGTCGAGGCCGGCGATGATGGGCTGGAACACTGGGATCGTCAGCATGATCATGCCGATACCGTCCATGACGCAGCCCAGAACGATATAGATTGCCACGATCACCAGCAAGACCGCCATTGGTGCGAGACCGGAGTCGACTATCGCCGCCGCGACACTTTGCGGAATTTGCGACAGAGCAAGGAACGCGCTGTAGAGTTCGGCGCCGATCAGGATCACGAAGATCATGCCGGTTGTGCGCGCCATATCGAGCAGTGAGCTCTTGAGAGCGGATTTGCCGAGGTTCCCCGAGACAAGAGCGAACAGCCCGGTCGCCGCTGCGCCGATGCCGGCTGCTTCGGTCGGCGTGAAGACTCCGGTGTAGATGCCGCCGATTACCGTGAGGAAGATAACCACGACGGGCCAGACAGTATTCAGACTCTTCAACCGTTCGGCCATCGGCAACCGGTCGGCCGCTGGAGCCGCTCCGGGTACGAGACGGACATAGGCCATGACTGCGATGATGTAGCCGACGGTAGCAATGACGCCCGGTATGATCGCGGCGAGGAAGAGGTCGCCGATTGATTGCTCCGTGATCAACGCGTATATGACCAGAATCACCGAGGGTGGAATCAGGATACCGAGGGTGCCGCCTGCAGCGAGCGAGCCGGTAGATAAGGCGCCCGAATAGCCGTAGCGACGCATTTCGGGCAGCGCGACTGCCGTCATGGTCGCACCCGTAGCGATCGAAGAGCCGCAAATCGCGCCGAAACCTGCACAGCCGCCGATCGTGGCGATGGCGAGGCCGCCGCGGTAATGTCCAAACCACGCGCGCGCCGCATGGAAGACCGAGCGACCCAGTCCGCCATGGGTGGCGAACTGGCCCATCAGAATGAATAGCGGCACCACTGAAAGGTCATACGAGGAAACGCGGCTGACCGCGGCATCGTTCATATGGTTCAATAGTGCGTTCCAACTGGTGAGTTGGGCAAAACCGATCGCACCGGTCGCGAACATCGCAAGGGCTACGGGCATCCTCAGCGCGACCAGAACCATCATCGCCGCGAACAGTCCGAGGCCCAGCTCCAGATGCATCAAGTACCCTTTTCGGCGAGCAACCGGGCAACGATCCAGACGCAGACGACCAAGAGCCCGGCAAGCCCCGCAAGCCCTGCCAGATAGGCGATCCAGATCGGCAGACGAAGCATCATGCTGGTGGCCAGGGATTCGTACTTCTCGATACCGCCGACCACAATGCGCCAGCCCAGAAAAGCCGCAAAACCCGCGAAGACCACGTTATGTATCAGGTCCAAACGAAGTTGATTGCGCCGTGACATGCGGGCGGTGAAAAATTCGGCGACGATGTTGCCACCGGTAAACTGCGTATAGGGAAGAAACAGGAATATGGCGATGCCGCAGGCGAGTTCGGTGATTTCATAGTCGCCGACGATCGGCCGGCCGAACAAAGCGCGCCCGGCAACGCTGATCGTGGTCATCAGCATCACGAGCAGCATCAGTGCGCCACCGAAGATTCCCAGCCATTCCGTAATACGGCCAAGATGGCGCCCGAAACCCTCATCGGCGCCCGGCCAAGCGGACGCCGACGCGCCTGTTTCGCCGGGCGAGCCGGCCCTTTCGCTCATCAGTTACCGCACATGTCTCGCGCTCAAGGCGTCCAGTGTTGAGCCTTGCCTTTCATTTTTTCTTCATCTCCATCTCTTCCTTCTCGTACTTGGCGACGAGGCGGCGCGTTTCAGCCACCATCTCTTTTGCGGGATGGCCAGCCTTCGTCATCTGGGCGATCCACTGTCGCACGACGGGTTCCGACTTCTCACGCCAGCGCGCGCGCTCGGCATCGGAAAGGCGGATGATCTCGTGGCCGAGCTTCTTGGCGCGCTGTACTCCAGGCTGATCGTCCTTGACCCACTGGGTAGCGAACCAGCGCGCGGTCGGGTAATGCGAGTTATTGTCCACCGCCTTGCGTGCTGCCGGCGGCAGGCGCTCATAGGACTTCTTGTTCATCGCCATAATGAGGATGACCTCGTGCGACAACGCGACCGTGTGACTTTCGGCGGCGTCGATAACCTTGTTCGCGCGCGCGATCGACCACGGGAAGGTCATCACTTCGACCACGCCGCGCAGCATTGCCTCGGTGATGTTGGCTCCGGTTATTCCGACCGGGACCGCGCCGAGTTCCTTCAGCATTTCACCCACAAGACGGGAGGGAATGCGCACCTTGCGGTTATGCAAATCCTCGAGCGTGCGGATCGGCTTGCCCTTGACATGCAGCACCTGTTCGCCCGGCGTCCAGAAGACGATGGGGTGCACGTCCTTGTATTCCTCGACGAAATACTTGAAATAGAGCTCGGTGAAGGCAAGCGAGCAGACGTAGGTCGTCGAACATATGAACGGCAGCTCGATCACCTCGGAGCGCGGGAACACGCCCGGCGAATAGCCTGGAATGGTGTAGGTGATATCGACCACGCCGTCCTTGGTCTGAGTGTAGAGGTCCGGCGGTTTGCCACCGAGCTGCATCGAGGGATACATCTGGAACTTCACCGCACCCCCCGACTCCTTTTCGACCATTTTGGCCCAGGCCGACACGTTCTTGAACGAAGCCGATACCGGTGGCACGAAGGTGTGAAACCGCAGCACCTGTTGCGCGGACGCCGGCGCGACCGGCTGGAGAAGAGCTGCGGCTGCAACGACGGCGGCGGAAACGGTGAGCCGCCTTACTGCGTTCGGTGTCTGCATGAAAGAGATCTCCTCTAGAATTTTCCCCGCCGCGTGCCTATTGTCGTTTCATCTGGCACACGTGCTCGCGGAGCACATGTTTGACGCGTATCGAGTCTAGCATCAGGTACGGTTGCCGGTCTATGGTCAGTCTCGCACGGAGCACATACGTCTCTAGGTTGGTTGCGCAACGCCATCCATCCAACAGTCTACTGCTGCCGAATCAGGTCACAGTCTCGGCTGCTCCCGCCACGAGAGATGGCCTGGACGTTCGGTGGCCGCCGTGAGCATGTCGCAGAGCCTTGCCCAATCAAGCACTACGCTCGAAAGAGTCTGCGCCTCCCACAAGCCTGACTTGGTCAGTGTCAAGACCGTGCGCAGCAATTGATGCAGGGTTCCCGGCGTATATGACATAATGGCTGAACCGAGCCGATCATCGCTCGGCTCAATACAACAAAAAGCACTCTGCACGCGAGGCGGGAAGGAGAGTCGCAGTCCTTGCGCGAGACAGGTGAGTGACAGGAGAACGGGCGCGATCTTTCTCAGTTCGAGGGGGGACTGAAACGTGACCGAAAAGATCCTTACCAAAGTCGATGCAGGGCAGGGGGGGGCCGCAGAAGCCGCACGGGCGGAGGTCTTGCGGCGTCGATTTCCGACCATCGAAGATCTGCGCCGTCGTGCACGCCGGCGAGTGCCGCGATTTGCATTCGATTTTATCGATGGCAGCGCCAACGACGAAGAATGCGCGCGTCGCAATACTACGGCGCTGTCGGCGGTGGAGTTGCTTCCGCGCTATTGCCTGGATATCAAGGGATTGTCGACCGAAGTGGAGCTGTTCGGTCGCCGCTATGCCGCGCCGTTCGGTGTGGCCCCGATGGGATCGGGCGGACTGATGTGGCCCGGAGGGGAAGAATATCTCGCCCGCGAGGCGCAGCGGCGCAACATTCCCTTCATTCTCGCGACACCCGCGAATGTGTCGATCGAGCGCGTCGCGCAGATCGCACCTGACGTGTTCTGGTTTCAGCTCTACCGCTTCGCTGCGAACGATCACGCAGTTACCTTTGATCTGTTGAGGCGCGCCGACGCCGCGGGAGCACAGGTCCTGGTTCCGACGATTGACAGTGCCGGCAAGTCGAAGCGGCCGCGCGACATTCGCAGCGGTGTGACGGTTCCGTTCGTTCTCAGCCCGAGCATCGTCTACCAGGTGGCCACCTCGCCGGCGTGGGCCTGGGCGCTCTACAGGAACGGGATGCTCCGCTCGGAGAACGTCGTGCCCTATACCAGCGGGCCGGCGACGCGGGACTCGACGGCGAAGGTGATCATGCAGGTGCGCTCTAGCGGCAGTCATACCTGGGATGAACTGGCACGGCTGCGCGATCGCTGGAAGCGCGCGTTCGTCGTGAAGGGTGTGCTGCATCCGGAGGACGCCGAACGGCTGGTATCGCTCGGAGCCGACGGCCTCATTGTTTCCAATCATGGTGGCCGCCATTTCGACGGTGCGCCGGCGGCCATCGATATTCTCCCTGCGATCGTTGCGGCGGTCGGATCGCGGGCCACGGTGATGGTCGACAGCGGCATTCGTGGTGGCCTGGACATCGTGCGGGCGCTGGCACTCGGCGCAAAAGCGACCTTTGCAGGCCGGCCGTTTCTCTATGGGGTGGGCGCGCTTGGAGAAGAAGGCGCACGCCACGTCGTAGACATCTACTTCGATGAACTGCGCACCGAGTTTCAACACGTGGGCGCGCGCTCGGTGGCCGAGGCGGCAACGGTCACTGCACGTCATCCCGGCGCCTGGCGCTTCTAGGAAAGTCGATCCGTTTCGTAGTGACCGGAATCCTTGTCAAGAGGAGGTATTAGTCCATGTCAGCACCGTCAACATTTCTCTATGTCGGCAATGGCGAGACGCGCGACGTCAGCGCTTTCAGGCTCGATGAGGGAAACGGCAACCTAACGCCGATCGGCACGATTGAAGTGCCGGGTCCGACCAAGCCCTGCTTTTCGTTTCCGCTCGCGGTAAGCCCGGACAAGCGCATTCTGTTCGTTGTCCTGCGCAATGAGCCCTGGTCGGTGCGCAGCTTCGCAATCGATCCGGCAAGCGGCGGCCTCACATATCTGGGTCATGGCCCGCTCGCCGACAACACTTGCTACATATCTACCGACAAGACCGGCCGCTTTCTGCTCAGTGCTTCCTACCAGGGCAACAAGCTTGCGGTGAACCCGATCGGGCCTGACGGCATTGTCCAGGCGCCCCAGCAGATCATCGATACCGAGCCGAAATCACATTCGATTCTTGTGGATGCCGCGAACCGCTACGCGCTGTCTGCCAGCCTGGGCGGGGACATTTTCTACCAGTGGAGGTTCGATCAGCAGACCGGCAGGCTGACGCCGAACGACCCGCCGTTCGTGTCGGTGAAAAAGCATTCCGGGCCGCGCCACTTTGTATTCCATCCGAACGGCAGGATGGTGTACCTGCTCACCGAGCATGCGGTCACAATCTGTGTCTACGATTACGATGTCGACAAGGGCACGCTTACCGAGAAACAGGTGGTCGATGCGCTGACGCCGACTCCAGGGGAGAAGATATGGGCGACCGACATTCACCTTACTCCCGACGCCAAATTCCTCTACGCCGCGGAACGCGGATCGAGCACGCTGGCGATGTTAAAGGTCGATCCCAAGGACGGGACTGTCTCGCTCACTGGACACATAGTCACCGAGAAGCAGCCACGCGGTTTCGCCATCGACCCGAGCGGACGCTTCCTATATTGCACCGGGCAACTTTCGACGCGCATGTCGAGCTATGCGATCGACGCGGAGACGGGACAACTGACAAAGCTCGATGATTATCCCGTCGGAAAGAATCCGAACTGGGTCGAAATCGTGAAGTTTCCGTAACCGAAAACGCCGGGGATTTCGCGGCGAAATGATGAATTCCTCGTGCTCGTGAAATCAAGGCCTCGGAAGGCGCCGGCGGGTGTCACCGTATCGTGATTGGGCGCTCTTCCACGTGCAGCACGGGAATGAGGCGGAAAGCCGGCAATGCGAACCGGAATCCAAGCATGGGGCTGTCGTAGAGTCTTGTTTAGACGGCGCAACGGCAGGGAGGTCGCGAGCCTCGATGGCGTGAATGAGAACACGCTGGTTCTGCGGTGGCAGGACAGGCAACGCAGTTGTCGCAAACACGGTTCGCGTTGCATCTGAAGAACAAGGTCGGCATGAAACACGTTCTCAAGGCGCTCGATTGCCTAAATTCGACGATGCTGGTTGTGAGCGGCATCGCGTTCGCTATCATGGCGATTCATATCGTTGCGGACGTCTGCGGCAGATATCTGTTCAAGACGCCCTTGCCAGGCACCGTTGAAATCGTCGCTGACTATTACATGGTCACGTTGGTTTTCTTGCCGCTTGCCTATGTGCAAAAGCGAGATAAGCATTTCGTCGCCGGTATTTTCACCGATCACCTGCCGCTACGAATGCTTCGCCGCGTCACGGGCGTCACCGATCTGGCTATGGCGGCAGTCACAGCCCTGCTGACATGGGCCGCTGTCAGCGCTGCAATTCATGCAACGCGTTCCGGCGAGCATGTGCAAATGGCTGAATTCCTGTTGCCCGTCTGGCCTGGCCGCTGGCTGGTTCCACTCGGAATCGGTGCAATGTGCCTTTACGCGTTAACGAACGGGTTGCGGAGGCTCGTTCCCGCGCTTGGTCGAGAGTTGCCGCCACAAATCGGCTCCGTCCGATGAGCATGTTGTCCCCAAGCACGATCGGCATCATCGGTATGTGCAGCCTGTTCGTCCTTATTCTGCTGCGTTTTCCAATCGGACTTGCGTTGGCAAGCGTGTCGATCATCGGGCTCGTCGTTCTTCTCGGCTTTGATTCGACCTTCGGTTTGCTGACAGCGATGCCGTACGAGTTCGCTGCTAACTGGGAACTGTCGGCGATACCCATGTTTTTGCTGATGGGGGCGATTGCATTTCATTCCGGCATGACAGCAGATCTATACGCGGCTGCGCGCGTGTCGCTGCGCGGTCTTCCGGGGGGCCTCGCCGTGGCGACGAATTTCGCGTGCGCCGGTTTCGCTGCAGCATCCGGGTCAAGCGTCGCGACGACAGTCGCGATGGGCCGCATTGCCATCCCGGAAATGCTGCGCGCGGGTTACGACAAGAGCCTCGCATCCGGGACGGTAGCATGCTCCGGCACTCTCGGTTCGCTCATACCGCCCAGCGTGCTGATGATCGTGTACGCGATCTTCACCGCGCAATCGATTGGAAACTTGTTCCTCGCGGGATTCCTGCCCGGTATTCTCACCGCTGTCGTTTATGGCGGCATGATTATCATTCGCTGCAGACTCGATCCCTCGCTCGCGCCGATGGTTCAGGAGAGCACCACGTCGAGGGAGAAGTTTCTAATCTTCCTGCGTATCTGGCCATTGCCCGTGCTGATCCTCGGCGTTATCGGCAGCATTTATGGCGGCGTGGCGACGCCGACAGAAGCAGCGGCATTGGGCGTCGTCGTGGCGACGTTTGCCGCATGGTGGCGCGGACAACTCACCATGCGCGTATTGAAATCGAGCTTTTTGGAATCCATGGAGGCCACGGCCAGCATATTCTTCGTGGCTGTCAGCGCAGTGATGCTGACGCGCTTCCTGCTGTTCAGTGGGGTTCCGGAGCTGCTGTCGGATCTGGTAAAGGCATGGTCTCCGAATCTGCTCAGCCTGCTCGTGATCATCACGATTATCTACCTCCTGCTCGGCTGTTTTTTGGAGCCGATCGGGCTGATGCTGATAACGCTTCCAGTCGTGCTGCCGGCGCTGAAGCCGTTCGATGTCAATCTGATCTGGTTTGGCGTCATGATCATTAAATATATCGAAATGGGACTGATGACCCCGCCGGTGGGCATGAATGTCTATGCGGTCAAGGTCATTGCCGGTGATCTGATATCGCTCGAGACAATATTCCGTGGCGTCGCTTGGTTCTTGCTTTGCGAATTGATTGTGATCGTGCTGCTGATAGCGTTCCCCAGTATCGTCTTGGTCGTCCCGGGACTGTCATGGAACGCGAAACTGTTCTGAAACAGGCGCAAGGCGCGCTGCCGATCTTGAACAACCGGGTTCTATGCGGTCGTATCTGGAATGCAAGCATCCAAGGACGAAAAGGATGCGATGTGAAGGCGTATTGCTGAATTTGTCGTATGTGGCACCGCAAACTGCGAGTTGCGCTGTTTGGTGTGACGCAAAGGGCTAGAACAGGGAGCCGAAAGTGTTGGACTGGTCTTCGAGCATTCGTTTGCCCTGTGATAGCGTTGCTGATAGCATTTTTTGAGCTGTTTCTTTCGTTTCGGCCGTTGTCGATTCCGAAATTGTTCTGAAACAGTTTCGAGATGCTGAGGAAGGGAGATCTATTTTGAGATGGGAGGAAACAGCATGCTGAGTATTGACAAGACCATGAGGGCATACATCGCCGCCGCCGCGATGATTGTATCAATAGTTGCGTCCGCGGACGCTGCCGAACTCCGCTATAACATATTCGATCGTCCCGGGAGTGCGCCGGTAACTAACTTGCAACAGTTTTTCGAAGCGTTGAAGAAGGAAACCGGCGGCAGCATCACGGCGAAGATGTTTATCGGCGGGCAATTGCTCAACGCCCGCGCCACGCTCAAGGGGATCAGCGACGGTGTCGTCGGCGGCGGCTGGGTCGTTCCGAGCCTCAATCAGGGCGAGCTCAAGCACCTTAACGTTATTCCCGATCTGCTTCCTTTCGTCGAAGATCCCTGGGTTGCCGCGATGGCAGGCGCAACTACGGCGGTTCTCAACTGCAAGGAATGCCGTGCCGATGCGGCCGCGGCGGGTGTTGTCTGGCTCGGCGGCATAGGGCCTGACCCCTGGCACCTCATGTGCCGGGAGCCCGTCACGAAGGCGTCAGATCTGAAAGGCCGCAAGGTGCGCGTGACCGGCGCTTCGCCGACGCGCCTGATCAGAGCGCTTGGAGCCGTGCCGGTGCAGCTCGCGCCGAATGAGATTCCCACGGCGATGCAGGGCGGCCAGATCGATTGCACCTGCGGGCCGAAGGCGTGGTTGCACGACTTTTCGCTGGCCGAAATGGTGAAGACGGTGGTTGCCGAGCCATTTGGCGTCTATGGCGGCTTGGGCGGTTGGGTCTTCAACAAGCGCGTCTATGAGCGCTTTTCCGCGGCGGAAAAGAAAGCGCTGCTGAAGCTCATCCCGGAATTTCTTGTGCGCGGTACTGCGGACTATCAGAAAGTGGCAGACGATGCGTCGGCGGATGCCAAAGCCAAGGGCGTCACGTTCTGGACACCCGACGCGGCCTTCAGGAAAACAGTCGCCGATTTCAGGAACTCCGAAATCGACAATCTGGTAGCGGACATGACCAAACGTGGAGTGAAGGACCCGAAGAAGCTTATTCAAATCCACCTCAAGAATCTCGAAACATGGAAGGCCAAGCTCGCGACGATCGGTTCCGATCGCGCCAAACTCATTGAGATGCTTCGCAACGACGTCTACGCGCACGTGATCAAGTAGTTTCCGATCAAATCGATGAATCGGGGCCCTCGGGTGGCATCGCGTCAGGATGACACCCGAGGGTTGTGGGTTTTCCTGAAATTTCGAGATCAGCGCGAGAGCGAAGTCCGGCGTCAAAATACCGCCGATCCCAGTGCGCCTTCTACTGCCGCGCCGAATTCCTCTATTGCGGCGCTTTGGCCCATCGGGCGAGCATTCAGGCCAGCGTTTGCATCAGACTACCTATCGCCGGGAGATCTGTCTTTCCCAGCTTGTCGCGCAGATGCTTCAGCACCGACCACAACACCGCCTGGTTGCTGTTGACGACAGATTTGCCGAGGGTCTTTTCAGTCGGCGCAACCGCGTCGATTTGCGTAGTAGCGGCGCAACTGAAGAAAACCGCGTCCGCATCGGGCCTGTCATTTGCCACGGCAAGGTCGTGCCATTCCTGCGGCGTCACTGAGACAAATTGCGATGCAGGAAGGTTGAGCGCGACATTGCCTACGGTCTTGATGCCGATTTTGTCGAGATAGAAGACGATATCGTCATTGTTCGAATAGGGCGTGATCACGACGACAGAAGTGATGCCAAGCGCATTAAAGGCGTCACCGACCGCGGCGCTCGTTGAAATGGAGGGAATTCCCGCTGCTTTCTGCATGATATCGAGGATGTGTTTTTCGCCCTCTGGCCCCTCCTTCATCGACGACGCGGTGCAGTTATAGACCAGCAGATCGGGCGAACATTCCGCCAACACTTGCGTGGCATGCGTGATCTCTCCCTCAAGTTGCGCGATAGGCTTTGCCCATTTGCCGGCAATGCGCGCGCGCATCATATGTATGCCAAGGGCCGATGGCGCGTGGCGATGGAATTGTTCTTCACAGGTGCGGTTTACCGCCGGCACTATGACGCCGACATGGGCGCGCTGCTGAGCACCGGGATTTGCTGCTGTACCCATATCGTTTCTCCAATGTCGCGAAGTGGTCAGTCGATGGTTGGCCCTGGCCGAATAACGCGTGCTAGGAACATCCAGCCGCGGAGCCGGCGCATCGCACCGGGGGGAACTACGCCCACAGCCTCTGGCTGGCCAGTTTCGCACCTTGCGAGAGCATGCGGAACTTCTCCCACATGATGTCCGGGTGAACGCGTGACGTTCCCATCCCCTGGGCGAAACCGCAGTCGACGCCCGCAATCACGCTTTCCCGCCCTACGATCTTCGCGTAGCGCAGCAGACGTTCGGCGACCAGCTCCGGGTGCTCGACGCAGTTCGTCGTGTGCGCAATGACCCCCGGGATGATGATTTTGCCGTCCGGGAACTTGATATCTTCCCAGACGTGATACTCGTGCTCGTGGCGCGGATTCGCCGCCTCGATTGAATACGCGCCAGCGCGTATGCCGAGGATGACCGGAGCGATTTCACGCAGCGGCGCGTCCGTCGTGTGCGGGCCGTGCCAGCTGCCCCAGCATACGTGGTAGCGGATCCGGTCCTCGGGCAGGCCGGCGAGCGCATGGTTCAGCGCTTCAACCCGCACGGTCGCGAACCGCCGGTACTCCTCGGGCGTCGGCGGCGGGTCCATCGAATCGTACTCGGTGACCATGCGCGGGTCGTCGATTTGCAGCACAAAACCGGCATCGACAATCATCTTGTACTCGGTCTTCATCGCGTCTGCGATCGCGTACAGGTATTCCTCTTCGGTCTTGTAGAACTGGTTTGCACGCTGAAGTTCGATGGTTCCCGGCGCGGCTGCGGGGATGAAAGCTTCGGCGAAGTTCTTGCCTGCGACGGCCGCGCGCAGATTGGCGATGTCGCACTGCACGGCGTGCTCTCCGCGATACGTGATCGCGCCTGTGCAAACCGAGGCCGCCATCTGCGACTGCGGGCGACCTGGAGCGGGCGCGGCATCCTGAGGGCGTGCTTCTATTTCGCTGTATGCGTCGGCGAAGCGG
>Ga0155953_1040_pt2 | contig 25004 bp, 21 predicted proteins | sample RifCSPlowO2_02_FD_107607 | JGI IMG/M metagenome (GOLD analysis project Ga0155953, IMG submission 107607) | Betaproteobacteria bacterium RIFCSPLOWO2_02_FULL_63_19
CAGCCAGCTGTATCGGGACCCGTCCGGTTTAGGCAGAGGCTCCCGAACCCGCGAACGCTATTCCTTCGGCGGCCACAGATTCTTTTCCTTGAAGAATTTCTCGGCGCCGGGATGATACGACAGGTAGTCGAACTTCTTTGACATCCTGTCCGGCTGGAATCCGTTCATCGCGCGGAATACGGCCGCCATGTCCTTCTTGTTGTCGTGCACCGCCTTGGTGATCTTGTAGATCACGTCGTCGGACATGTTGGCGCGGGTGAACAACACCACGTCGTACGCCAACGTGGTCGTCGGCACGATCACGCCGTCCAGAGTCTTGCTGGGCTTGACCATCTCCGGATACGAACCGGGCACGAACTTGCGCATCTGCGCAACCGCCTTCGCATCGGAGGGCACCTCCAGCGCGCGTATGCCGCCGACGCTCGCGGCGACCTGCTTGACCTTGCCCGAGCCCAGCGCGAACACGAACGCATCGGTCTTGCCGGCCGCGAAATCGTTTGCCGCCGCGATGATGTTGCGCGCCGGGACCCCTTCGACGTCCTTTTCGCTCAACCCGGCCGTGGCCAGTTGCCCCAGCGCGACGCGATACACCGACTTCTGGGCGCCATAGCCGACGCTGACGCGCTTGCCCTTGAGGTCGGCGATCGACTTGACCGGGGAATCGGTGCGCACATAGAACACGGTCCTGATCGGGATCATGCGCGAGATCAGCCGGATATTCTTCTTCTCGCCCTTGCCTGCGTAATCGACGGTTCCGGTGACATACATCTGCAGGTCCGAGATCGTCGCCAGGCTCAACTCCGCGCTGCCGTCGTTCACCCATTCCTGCCCGTGAGACTGCTGCGGCGAGACGGTCGCCCTCAATCCGGCGTGTTCGACGATTACCTTGGCCACCGCGCTGCCTACCGAATTCGTGAAAGAACCGGCCTGCGTGGTCACGATGCTGAGCGTCTGCGCCTGCGCGACGCCCGCCAGCATGCCGACCGCGGCGAGGATGCTTGCGATTTTGACTGGTCTCATTTTCCTCTCCTTGTGTACCCGATGTGCCCGAAAAACCAACCCCGCCGCGGCGATGGTGAGACGTTGCGCAGCAACGGCTTCACGGGGATGACGGCGCCTATATTACCCTCAAACCGGAGGCCGCTGGGGCACAACGGCGCTGACGCGGGCGCGACGCCTGGGCCGCGCCGCCGGCACCACGAAGCATCAGCCCGTTTTGGACTCTGCCCCCGTACAGGCCCACACCGTTCCCCTTGGCCGACGAACTCCCGGATTGCACCGCCCTGCGTTCAGCACGTACACTGGTGTCCGCTGCACCCGCAAAAAAACACCGATCGACCCCGACCAACAGGAGGAATCATGAACAGCCGTTCCGACGCCATTTGGCGCCGCATCGCTTTGAACGCAGTCGCCGGCGTTGCACTCGCCGCGGCCTGCCTGCCGGCCATGGCGCAGACCACGATCAACCTGACGGCCATAGACGGCTACCCGCCGCGTGCGCTCTGGATCAAGGAGTTCGTCAACTTCTACATTCCCGAAGTGGACAAGCGACTCGCGCAGAGCAGCAAGTACAAGATCCGCTGGAATCAGGCCTGGGGCGGACAGATCGTCAAGCCGGCGGGCGTGCTCGAGGGCCTGCAGAAGGGACTGGGCGACATCGGCATCGTCACCACGGCGATTTACGGCGACAAGATGAAGGTGATGGCGGTCGCCTATGCGACGCCGTTTACGTCGTCCGATCCCTTGCTGGTCGCGCGCACCATCGACGAACTGGCGGATAAATTCCCCGCGATAAATAAGGTGTTCGCCTCGTATAACCAGGTCTTTCTCTCGGCGCAGGTCGTCCTCGACAGCTATCAGATGTTTACGAAGAACGAGGCGAAAGCCGTCAACCAGTTCAAGGGGATGAAAATCGCCAGCGCCGGCTTCAATCTACGCTATCTGCCGCCCACTGGTGCAGTGGGTGTCGCCGGCAGCCTGAACAACTACTACAACATGATTCAGACCGGCGTGGTCGACGGCTGCATGCTGTGGGCGGAGGCAGCGGCGACCTTCAAACTCGCAGAGGTTGCGCCCTACATGCTGCAGGCCGACATCGGCTCGATGAACAGCAAGGTTGTCACGGTGAACGCCGACACCTGGAAGCGGCTGCCGCCCGAAGTGCAGAAGGTGCTCAAGGAGGTGGCGGTCGCCTATCGTGACCGCCTCGCCCGTCTCGCCGTCAGCCTCGGCGAGAAAAGCATCGCGACCTACAAGAAGGGCGGCGGCCAAGTCTACGTGCTGCCCAAGGCCGAACGCACCGCGTGGGCGCGCTCGCTGCCGAACGTCGCCAAGGAGTGGGCGCAAAGCCTGGACAAGGAAGGCCTGAACGGCAGCGCGATGCTCGCCTACTACATGGACAAGATGCGCGCCGCGAAGCAGCCCATGGAACGCCAATGGGACAAGGAGTAGGCGCTCCCGGAGCGGAAGCACGTAGCGCGCCGTACGCATGAGTTCCGCGAGGACCGGGACCCCGCACAGACCCGGGCGGTTCGACCGCCTGGTCATCGGAATGAACGCGATCGGGTCGCTGTGGATTTTCGCCATGATCCTGCTGGTCACCGGCGACGCGCTGGGGCGCAGCTTTTTCACCCACCCCATCGTTGGCACGCACGAGATGGTACAGATCTCGATCGTCGGGATCGTCTTCCTCCAGCTTGCCGATACGATCCGGACCGGAAGACTCACGCGCGCGGATTCGTTCCTCGGTGCCGTGCAGAGGATCGCCCCGCGCGCAGGCGCGGCGATGGATGCGCTGTTCATGCTGCTCGGTGCGGCATACATGGCCGTCGGCCTGTGGGGATCGATTCCGCTGCTCAGGGAAGCCATTCAGCGCAATTCCTGGATCGGCAACGAAGGCGTTTTCACCGCGCCGGTCTGGCCGGTCAAGACTGTCATCGTGCTGGGACTGGCCGTATGCATGCTGCAGTTCCTGCGGCTTGCCGTCGCGGGCCTGCGGCGTGCCGTCGCTGGCCGCGGCGGGCACGCCTGATCGCGCCGTTCGTGCCGCCACGACCGCCAGGGAGTAAAGGCAGCCCTCCGCGTTTCTCGCGTCGCAAGCTCCTGGGCCAAGGATCGACGCCATGATGGGAATGACCAGCGTAACAGTCGGGATCATTTCGGTGATCGCCATAGTGGTCTCGATTTACGCCGGAGCACACATTGCCATCGCGCTCGGCACGATCTCGTTCATCGGCGTCATTCTCATCCGCGGCAACGTCGAAGTGGCGGTGGACCTGCTGTCTCTGGCCATGGCCGACTCGATAGCAGACGAGGCGTTTGCAACCGTGCCGGCGTTCGTGATGATGGGACTGGTCGTGAGCCGGGCCGGACTCGGGCGCGACATCTACGAGTTCGCCGACGAGCTGTTTCGCCCGGTGCGAGGCGGCCTGGGTATTGCAACGGTGGCGGCCAACGCGATATTCGCCTCCGTCACCGGATCGTCGATCGCGTCGGCTTCGGTGTTCACCAAGGTCGCGATACCGGAAATGCTGCGCTTCGGTTACGGCCGGCGCTTCGCGGTCGGTGTCGTCGCCGGCAGTTCGGTGCTGGGAATGATCATCCCGCCCAGCGTGATGCTCATCATCTACGCAGTGGTCACCGAGCAGTCGGTCGGCGCCATGTTTCTCGCCGGCGTGGTTCCGGGACTGCTGCTTACCGTCGCCTATTGCACGTCGATCCCGCTCTTGCACGCGTTTGCGCCGGGATTTGTCGGCGGCAGGGCGGGCCGAGCCGAAGCTGCGCCGCTGGCCAAGCTGGTCATGGACCTGGCGACCAAAGTCGGCCCGGTGGCGCTGCTGGTATTCATCGTGCTCGGCGGAATTTACGGAGGCGTGCTGACACCGGTTGAATCCGGCGCGGCGGGGACGATCGCGGCGATGATCATGGGGTTCATCAAGCGCCGTCTCAGCTGGGAGGCGATCTGGCAGGCGCTGGTCGAAACAGGGCACATCAGCGCCAACATCCTGTTCCTGATCATCGCCGCGTCGATATACAGCCGCATGCTGGGTGTCGCCGGGCTACCGACACTGTTCGGCGAATGGCTCGCATCGATCAACCTTCCTTTTGCGGGTTTCATGGTCATCTACGTACTGCTGCTGCTGGCCCTGGGAACGATCATCGATACCGCATCCATCATCCTGATCGTCGTTCCCCTGTTTCTGCATGCCCTCGAGCCTTTCAACGTCAACCTGATCTGGTTCGGAATCGTGACCGTGATCGGCGCCGAAATCGGCCTGCTCACCCCGCCGTTCGGGATCTCCTGCTTCGTCATCAAGGCGGCTATCGGCGACCAGTCAATCAGCCTGCGCGACGTGTTCATGGGTGCGCTGCCCTTCGCGGCGGTGATGCTGCTGGTACTCGGCGTGCTCATCGCGTTTCCGAGATTAAGCCTCTTGTTCATCTAGATCGCTTCACCGATGCGCCGTCGAATTACGAGGCAGTGAAAAGCGTCGGCGCGGCTTGCTTTGAAAGGGAAGATCTCAATGGCTTTCAAACTCAGGCGCGTGGTCACCGGCCACGATCGCAACGGCAAGGCGGTGGTCACCTTCGATTCCGTCCCGGAAAGCATCGGCCCGATGCGACCGGGCGTCACCGGTTGCGTGGCGTGGACCACCGATCGTGTGCCGGCAGACCTCGGCGGCGATGAGGACATGGGCCTCAGACCGGTGAGCACGGCGCACGCCGGCGGCACGGTGTTCCGTATCGTTGAATACCGGCCGGGCGCCGCACCGCGCAATCACCGAACCGCGTCGATCGACTACGGCGTGGTGATCTCCGGCGAAATCGACATGGAACTGGACGACAACGTGACGGTGCATCTGCGCGCCGGGGACGTGTTGGTTCAGCGCGGCACGATCCACAACTGGATCAATCGCGGAAACGTGCCCTGCATCATTGCTTTCGTATTGATCGACGCGACGCCGCCTGCATTCGGCGGCAAACAGCTGGTTCCCACCGGCTGAGCCTCTGCGGCCGCGCCGCCGGATGGCGGAATGGATGCCTGATATGATGGCGCGGGTAATATGGTCCCCGCGATCCTGGAATCCACCCCCGATGCGCATCTTTTTCGCCGCGCTCGCCGCCGCGCTGACATTCCCGGCTTATGCCCAGGTTCAATCGACTGCCGCCGCGCCGGCGGTCATCATCAAGCCGCTGTCAGAGGCTGTCTTCTATCCCGAACGCGAGGCCTCGGCCCAGGCGGTGTCGCTCAATGAGTCGCGCATTGCGGCCGAGATCGCCGGGCGGATCATGGCCATCCCGGTGAAGGTCGGCGAGCGGGTGGCGCGCGGCGCGGTGCTCGTGCAGATCGACTGCCGTGACCACGAGCTTGCGCGCGAACGGGCCGATGCCGCCCTCGGCGCTGCGCGCGCGCGGCTGTCGCAGGCCGAAATGCAGCTCGAGCGGGGGCGCTCGCTCGCCGCGCGTGGCTTCTATTCCAACGAGGCGCTCGCCTCGCGGGAAACCGACGTCCAGGTGCTGCGCGCCGACCGCGAACAGGCCGGCGCGCAGCTCGCCACCGCGAAACGGGCGGTCGAAAAATGCACCGTCCGTTCTCCGTTCACGGCGATCGTGCGCGAGCGGCTCGGGCAGGTCGGGGAACTGGCGGCACCGGGCAGCCCGCTGATCGCGCTCAGCGACGCGGGCCGCGTCGAGGTCTCCGCACAGGTGCAGCTCAAAGACGCCGAGTCCTTGAAGAATTCGAGCGAGTGGCGTTTCGTCGGCGATGGCGGCACGAGGACGCTTGCGCTGCTGCGCGTTTCTCCCGCCATCGCGCCCCAGGCGCGCACGGTGGAAGCAAGGCTGCGCTTCCACGGCGAACCCGCCGCAGCCGGCGCCTCGGGCGCGGTGATCTGGCGCGAATCGCGCCCGCACCTGCCCGCTGCGCTCGTCGTGCGGCGCGAGGGCCGGCTCGGCATATTCGTCGACCAGCGCGGTGTGGCCCGATTCCATGTGCTCACCGGCGCTCAGGAAGGCCGCCCGGCGATGGTCGATCTCGCGCCGGACAGCCGGATCGTCGTCGCAGGCCAGCTCGCGCTGCGCGACGGGCAACCCGTCTCACCAGCGAAGAAATAGATGCTGCGCTCATGAAGTTGTTCGAGCTGCTGCTTCGCAACCACCCGCTGGCCAATATCCTCTTCGCCGTGGTGCTGGTACTGGGCACGGTCGCCTACATGCAGATGCCGCGCGAGCAGGATCCCGAAATCAACTTCAACTGGGTCAATATCACGACGGTGCTTCCGGGCGGCTCTGCCGAGGATGTCGAAAAACGTCTCACGCAGCCGCTCGAGGACGCGATCAAGCAGGTCGCCGATATCCGTTTCGTGCTGTCGAGCAGCAGGGAAAACGTGTCCTCGGTCCTGGTGCGCTTTCGCGACATCCCCGAGCGGGTGTTCGACAAGCGCGTCAACGACCTGCGGCGCGAAATCCAGAACAAGGCGCGCTCCGAGCTGCCCCAGGAAATCCGCGATGACCCGCGCATCATTGAAATTACCACTTCGAACGGATTCCCCACTGCGCAGGTGCTCCTGACCGGGCGCGCCAACGACGAGACGCTGCGCCATGCCGCGCGCAGGGTACGCACCGACCTCGAGCGCCTGACCGGGGTCGACCAGGTGTTTGCACTTGGGCTGCGCGATCCGGAGCTACGCGTCGAGTTCGATCCTCACAAGCTTGCGTCACGCGGCCTCAACGCCGCCGGCCTGGCCGATGCCGTCCGGTCACGTTTCAGCGACACCTTCGCGGGCAAGACCCGTGCCGGCGACGACGCGTGGATCGTGCGCGTCATAGGACAGGACGCCGATCCCGGCTATCTGGCGGCGCTCACGCTGGCGCTGCCCGGAACGCGCGAACGCGTGCCGATCGACACGGTAGCGAGCGTGTCACGCGCGCGCGCGACGGCCACTCAGCTCGCCTCGACCGGCGGCGATCCGGCGATTCTGTTCTCGGTGACCAAGAAGAGCTACACCAACACCCTCGAACTGGTCGAGCGCATCCAATCCTATGTCGCCGAGAAGAACCCGCTGCTCGCGCCCGCGGGCCTCGGTCTCAGACTGACCGACGACCAGACCATTCCCACGCGCGAGGCGATCGGCGTCATGGAGTCGAACGCGCTGCTGGGCCTGGTGCTCGTGCTCGGCGTGTGCTGGATGTTCCTCGGCGCGCGCGTATCGGTCCTGGTCGCCCTGGGAATACCGTTCTCGCTCGCCGGCGGCCTGGCCGTGCTCTATGCAACCGGATTCACGCTGAACATCTCGGTGCTGCTCGGCGTGGTGATCGTGCTGGGCATGCTGGTCGACGACGCGGTGGTCGTCGTCGAAGCGATCTATTTTCGCGTGCAGCGAGGCCAGCCGGTGCTCGCCGCCTCGATTGACGCGCTGCGGGAGGTCTTCGCTCCGGTCACCTCGTCGATCGCCACCACGCTGGCTGCGTTCCTTCCGCTGATGCTGCTGCCCGGCATCGTCGGGAAGTTCATGTTTGTGATCCCATTCGTGGTGACGCTCACGCTCCTGATCAGCCTCGTCGAGGCGTACTGGATGCTGCCGACGCACGTGGTGACGCTCCGGCTCGACCTCTCGAAGCCGTCGCGCGTGCAGCGGATGCGGCATCGATTCACGCACCTGTTGCGCGTGAAATACGCGCGGGCGCTGCTTTACGCGCTGCGCCGCCCGAGGCGCGTTGCGGCGGCGATCGTGTTGGCGCTCGCCGCGGCCGGTGCCGCTGCGGCGCTCGGACTGGTGCGGCTTGAATTCTTTGCCTTCGACCCACTACGCATTTTTTACGTCAACGTCGACATGCCCGCGAGTGCGCCACTCGAATCCACACTGGCGCGCGTCGAGGAAGTGGAGCGCGCGGTGCGCGCGCGCCTTGCGCCGGGGGAAGTCCGCGCGCTCACCAGCCTCGCGGGGGTCAAGTTCACCGACACCGAACCACTCTATGGCGATGCCTACGGTCAGGTGATCGTCTCGCTCAATCCGCGCAAGAACGCGGGGGCGCGGGACGTGAACGACATTGTCGACGCGATGCGTAAGGGCATCGAATCGCTCCCCGGCCCCGGACGGACGAGCTTCCTGATGATGGCAGGCGGCCCGCCGGTCTCGAAACCCATCCGGGTGCGCGTTCGCAACGACGACTACGAGGAGTTGCGCGCGGCAACCGACGAGATGCTCCGCGTCGTGCGCGCGGTGCCGGGAACGAAGGACGTCACGGACGACGATGTGCCGGGGCGCCCGCAGCTGGTGCTGACGCTGGACCGCGACGCGATACGCGCGACCGGTCTCGATCCGGGGCTGGTGGCTCGACTTGCGCGCTTGCACGTCGACGGTGAGATCGTCTCGCAGATGCGCTCCGAGGGCGAGAAACTGGAGGTGCGCGTATTGGCAAGGCAACGCGATTCGGGCGACGTGGGGCGGCTCCTCGCCGACCCGATCGCGCTACCCGGAGGCGGCACGACCACACTCGGCGTGCTGGTGCGCGCAGAAACCGCGATCGGCAAGGGCGTCATCAAACACTACAACCTGCGCCGCGCGATCACGGTCGAAGCCGACATCGAACGCGGACGCATCGACACCGTCGCCGCAAACAACGCGATACGCGCCGCCTGGGAAAAGGTCAGGACGCGCTACCCGGGCACGACGCTCGATTTTTCCGGTGAACTCGACGATATCTACGAGAGCCTGGACGCCATGAAGGTGTTGTTCCTGCTAGGCGTCGGCCTCATCTACGTCATCCTCGCCGCCCAGTTCAGAAGCTATTGGCAGCCGGCGATGATTCTCGCCACGGTGCCGCTTGCGTTCGCCGGCGTCGTATTCGGGCTTCTCGTTTCCGGGAACCCGCTTTCGCTCTATACCATGTACGGCGTGGTCGCCCTCACCGGCATCGCGGTCAACTCGGCGATCGTGCTGATCGACGCCGCCAACGTCCGACGCCGGGCCGGTATGCTGGTGTTGCACGCGATCGTCTACGCGGCGCGCCGGCGCGTCGTGCCGATCGTCATCACCAGCACCACCACGATCGCCGGCCTGTTCTCGCTCGCGTTCGGACTCGGCGGTCACTCGCTCACCTGGGGCCCGGTGGCCGCTTCGATCGTCTGGGGAATCGGCTTTTCGACAGTGCTGTCGCTGTTCGCGATGCCGCTGCTCTATTGGTGGCTGATGCCCGAGCGACGGCACCGGCGCCGACCGGCCGCCAGCACCTGACGCGTTCGAACGCAGCGCTCAGGGCATCTCGAATTAGCGGCCACGCCGCAGGCGATCGACGACGCTCAGCGTTTGCGCGTCGCGGACTTCATCGGATCGCCCTCGTAGCCCAACGCCTTCCAGTCCATGCGGCCGTTGGCGCCATGGCAGTTGGCGCACTTGAGGGCCTGATCCTTCGGCACCACCATGTGATTGAGCTTCCAGTACATGTCGGTCTCGACCCAGTCGAATTTGCCGCTGTACTCCAGGCCCGCGGTCTTCATTCCGGAGGCGATCGCCGAGCCCCAGTCGTAGGTTGCCCAGAATCCACCCTTGCCGAACAGGTGCGGGACCGCGATGAGTTTGTTGCCCGCATCGTAGGGCTGCCTGCCCTTCATCAGCTTGAACGGGGTGATCTTCGAATCCGCTCCGCGGCTGCCCTCGGGACTGCTCAGGTGCACGACACCGGAGGGATCGATCTTGTCGCCCATCAAGACCCGGTCGACCTTGCCGTTGAACCACCTGTAGGCGGGCACCACGTTCTTTCCCCACGTGAAGCTTCCCTTGTTCTTGTCGAAGGTCGCCAGTCCATGCTCATCCTTGGTGACGGGCATATCCTTCCCGGCCATGGACCAGTCCCACCAGATTTTCGTCGGCAGCGTTCGCGCGAAAGTGGGTACGTGACAGGTCTGGCAGGCCACTGTCTTCGCGTGCACATTCAGTTGCGCATTCTTGTGCGGCGATCCCGCGTGGCAGGTGTCACAGCCCAGCGTGGCGCCGCCGCTCGCGATCGAAACCGAAAGAGCTTTTCCCGGAATCGTGTGATTCGAGCCCTTGTGGCAGTCGACGCAGGTCATATTGGCGCCGTCGACGCCCATGTGAACGTCCATTTCGCGCTTTGGCTTGATCAGCGAGCTGTCGAGATCGCCGTGCTTCACGTGGTCGCCGCCACCGCCGAAGAAATGGCATGCGCCGCAGTTCTGGCGGCTTGGCCGCCCGACGTTCTGCGCCACTTTTTCCAGGTTCACGGCCGGCCATTTCTTTCCGGACTTCGGTGGCCATTCGCTGTCTTTGTAGGCGGGATGCCCTGCCGCCGTCGGATACTTCCTGTAAGTGCCGGTGGTGTCGTGGCAGACCAGGCAATCGACGTTCTCGGTCTTGCTGAAGTCGAAGTTCGCATCCTTCCAGCCATAACCCGCATGGCAACTGGTGCATCGAGGTTCGTTGGACGGGAGTGCAATGCAGAAGTTGTTCACGGCATTGATCTTGCCAAGCCTGATTTCGTCCCCGCCCGGCGATTTCTGACGCGAACTCCAGGTCCAGTGTGCGGTCTTCATGAAGGCACCCGCCTGCTCCGCGTGGCACTGCAGACATGCCTTGGTGACCTCGGGCCCGCTGGCGAAGGGCCCCTTGATCAACGTGGAGTGATCGGTCTTCGCGAATACCGCATTGGCGGCCAGCATGAGCATGGCCGATAGAACACCTGCGAGAACTCTGGGCTTCATGACTGTCTCCCGATAGAGGACAAAAAACCTCCTCCCGCAAGAAAGACGGTACAGGGCCGGATCATGCCCAGTTTGAGACAACTCAATTCGTCGATGGAAAGCTGTGTGACCTAAGTCACCGACATTTCCGGCGGCCCAAGTGCGTAGCCGGCTGCTGAGCGGCGATACCCGTTCCGAAGGCCCTGTTCTGCGGGGCCTTTTTTTTTGCGCAGACGATAGGCTGAAGGGGGTGTACAGGAATTCGAGGCGCCCCGTGCAGCGCGTGCGCCGCGCCAATGCGCGCGAGCGTGACTTGCCGCGCTTCACCATGCGATCGAAATGGGTTATGGTCGTCGCGCTCAGACCAGGCGAGAGATGAACCTTGAGGAGACAGACCATGATCGATTTTTCGTTGACTGAAGAACAACGCACGATACTGGACTCGGCGCACAAATTCGTCGAAAAGGAGGTCAAGCCCATCGCCCTGCAGCGCGACCGATCGGTGGACCATCGGGATTGTTTCCAGTGGGACATCGTCGAGAAGCTCTCGCAGATCGGGTTTCGCACGCTGGCGCTCGACGAGAAATACGGCGGACCGGGCGCCGACACGCTGACGGCGGCCATGGTCGTGGAAGAACTGGCAGTCGGCGATCTCGGGGTTTCGGTGATCGTGGCGATGCAGGCCAAGCTGGTTCAGATGATCCAGTGGAGCGTCTCCGAGGAGATATGCCGAAAGTTTCTGATTCCGTTTCGCGACGACGACCGTTTTCTGCTCGCGACCTGCGTCACCGAACCAAATACGGGCTCCGACATCCTGGCCGGCGGCCCGAGCGTGCGCATCGCGACCACCGCCGTGCTGGACGGAAACGAATGGGTCATCAACGGCGTCAAGCAATGGAGTTCCTGCGCCAGCGTCGCCAGGCTCTACCGCGTCCTGGTGCGCACCGATCAGGGCAACGCGTACGTGCTGGTCCCCAACGATACGCCCGGCTTCAGCGTCGACCACGTCCACGACAAGATGGGAGAACGCCTGTGCCCGAACGCAGGCATGGCCCTGAACAACGTGCGCGTGCCCAAGGAGAACCTGGTACACGTGCTCGGCGGGCCGGACACACCGCTCACGGTGCGCAGCCGGATCATGCGCTCGAGCAATGTCTACACGGCGGCGGCGAACGTCGGCGTGGCGCGAGCCGCCTACGAGGCGGCGCTCGAATACGCCAAGCTGCGCGTCCAGGGCGGCAAACGCATCATCGAGCAGCAGCTGATCGGCACCCTGCTCGCCGACATGTACGTCGAAATCGAGGCGGCGCGACTGCTCTATCGCAAGGCCGCCTGGGAAGCGGACCACGACGCGTACTACGACCCGAAGCTGCACGCGATGGCCAAGGTGTTTTCCTCCGAAGTCGCCAAGCGGACCACGGTGCGCGCGCTGGAAATTCACGGCGGCTACGGCGCGATGCTGGAGCTACCGATGGAGAAATACGTTCGCGACGCGGTCAGCTACAGCCACTCGGACGGCACCAACCACGGGCAGAGGCTCAAGACCGCGACGTTGCTCGCCGCCGGCGCCTGAACCATCCGCCCTTATTGGCTGACAGACCGCTTACAGGGACACGCACGCCCTTATTTCCGTGGAAGAATATACTGCGGTTCGTGGGGGGAGGCCAGCCGCGCGTCACGAAAACTTAAGGAGCGCCCGAATGAAATTCAAGCTTTGTTCTTCCCTCGCAGCCGGCATTGCCGCGCTATCATTGCTTGCTTCACCCAGCGCGTTCGCGCAGTCGAAATATCCGGAGCGGCCCATTCGACTGGTCGTTCCGTTCTCCCCCGGCGGCGTGATGGACATCGTCGGGCGCAACTGGGCGGTCCGAGTGAAGCCTTCGCTCGGCACGGTCGTGGTGGAAAATCAGGGCGGCGCCGGCGGCACGATCGGCGCGGCCGAAGTCGCCCGTTCGCGCCCTGACGGCTACACGCTGCTTCTCGGGAACACCAGCACGCAGATCATCAATCCGCTGGTCATGAAAAACGTCCGCTATGACCCCGTGAAATCCTTCGTTCCGGTATCGGTGATCGCCATTTCCTCCAACGCGATTATCGTCGGCGCCAAACTGCCGGTGAAGACGATCAAGGAGCTCATCGAGTACGGCAAGGCTAATCCAGGCAAGCTCTCCTATGGATCCGCGGGCACCGGAACGCTGACGCAGCTCGCCGGAGAGATGTTCAAACAGATTACCGGGCTGAACGACATCGTGCATGTTCCCTACAAGGGCGCCGGTCCAGGGATGTCCGATCTGGTCAGCGGCCACATCCCGATGATGATCGCGAACATCACCGGGCCGGTACTCCAAATGAACCGGGCGGGACGGATACGCATTCTCGCGGCAGCGGCGCACGCGCGCCTGAAGGGCGCACCGGATATTCCGATCGCAATTGAATCGGGCCTGCCGGGAATGGTGGCGGAGCTGTTCTCGGCGTTGTTGGCGCCTGCCGGAACGCCGCCGGCGATTGTCGAGCAGATCGCGGAGGCCACACGGAAAGCCCTGGCCGATGAGAACTATCAGCAGGCGCTGATCAAGGCCGGCTTCGAACTCTCGGCCGACACAACTCCCGACAAAGCGCTGAAGTTCATCAGTGACGAGCGCGAGCGTTTCACGCCACTCATCAAGGCGAGCGGCCTCATGACACAGTAGGGCGGCGTCGCGTCTCGCTCGAGGGGAAGGCGCGGGGTGAAGTTGCAGTGCGGAGCGGTCCGCCAACGCGCACAATCGCACACATTGGAATCTGGAAGGGGAGCCACGATGAAACGCTCGCGCGTCGCCATGGCAGCATTGTTGTCCACCTGGCTGCTCGTCGCATCGGCGGCCATGGGCCAGGCAGGACCAGGGGTATACCCCTCGCAACCGATACGGCTGATCGTACCCTTGTCGCCAGGCGGGCTGGTCGACACCTTCGGCCGGGCGGTGGCACAGCATCTTTCCAAGAACCTTGGCCAACCGGTGATCGTCGAGAACCGTCCCGGGGCAAGCCAGGCGATCGCGGCGGAAGCCCTGGCAAAGTCGGCGCCCAATGGTTACACGCTTCTCATGGCGACACAGTCGGGAATCGTATCGACTACGGTACTGCGCAAGACCCTGCCCTACGATCCGCTGCGCGATTTCGCGACCGTTTCGTTGCTTTTCGAGTCTCCGCTCTATCTTGTCGTACACCCCTCGGTTCCGGCCAACTCCGTCATCGAACTCATCGCGCTCGCCAAGGCCCAACCCGGCAAGCTCGCTTTTGCGACGATCGGAAACGGCACCGCGCCGCATATCGGCGCCGCGCTATTCATGAAGATGACCGGCGTGGAATTCCTTCATGTACCGTACAAGGGCAGTTCCTCGGCCATAGCCGACCTGCTCAGTGGGCAACTGCAACTCATGTTCGAGGGCGGTGTTTCCTCGCTTCCGCACGTGCGCGCCGGCAGGCTTCGCGGTCTGGCCACCACCGCGGCGCGACGAACTGATGCCATGCCGTCCATGCCGACCATTGGCGAAGCCGGAGTGCCAGGCTACGAATTGAATACCTGGTTCGGGCTGATGACCCGCGCTGGCGTACCGCGCCCGATCATCGATCGACTCAACCGCGAGGCGCGCGATATGGTGAAGCTGCCCGCAACGTACGAGAAATTCAAGGCCTCCGGCATCCAACTGCTATCGAGCACGCCGGAGGAATTCACGCAGCGCATACGCGCCGAACTGCCCGTCTGGAGCAAGACCCTTCGCGATATCGGCATCCAGCCCAACTAGATTTCCTGACCGATCGTCGCGTTGCAAGTCCGCGCCATCGCGCGGCGGCTCGCGGATCGTGCGGGTCGCGGCCGCGTCGGGACTCGTCGTTTCGCGGCGCGCAACCCCGCCATCAGGCGCGCTGCCTGGGCATAGGCAGTCCCCGCTCTATCTTGACACCCTTGATGACTTCCTTGACGGCCCCGCACAAAGGCAGGCTGAGGCGAACTTCGTCGGCCTCCTTGAGAACGATGCTCATGTCCTTCTCCGCCCAGGGCATGGCACGCTGCTGCAGCCAGGTATCCAGCGCCCAGTTGCGCGCGCTCGATTCGATCAGCGCTTTCCGTAGCGGTTCTGCGGCGACGCCGAGCGCCGCACCCAGCTTCAGCCCCTCGGCGTTTGCCGATATGCACGCCCACAGGATAAGGTTGTTGACCATCTTGCCGACCTGGCCCGCGCCGAGTCTGCCCAGAAGGTGAATCGAGTCCGAGTAGGACTGAAACACCGGCAGGCAGGCCGCGAACGCCGCGCGCGTGCCGCCGACCATGATCTGGAGCCGGCCCTTTTCGGCCGCCGGTTCGCCGCGGCACAGCGGCGCGTCGAGCAGCACCGCCCCTGATTTCCTGGTTCTCGCGGCGATGTCGCGCATGTACGCCGGGGCCACCGTCGAGGACACCGCGACGATAAGTCCGGGGCGCGCGGCACGCATCACGCCGCGCGGACCGAACATCACCGCATCGACTTCGGATTCGAATCCGACGACCACGACCACGAGTTCGCTCTTGCTGGCGACCTCCGCCGGCGAGCGCGCGATACGCACACCCATCGATGCGGCCTTGCGCACCGCCCCCGAGGCGACGTCGTACCCCGTCACCTTGAACCCGTGGGCGAGCAGATGGCGACTCATCGGCAGGCCCATCTTGCCCAGTCCGACCAAGCCCACCCGCGCTATACGTTTCGCCTTGTTCATGGCATGTCGGTTTGTCATCGCCCCCTCGCCGGATCGGCGGAAATCCTTCAGACCCCCGGTGCGGCCGGTCAGCCTCAGTTCCACGGCCTAATCCTTGACTTGCGCGTCTTTCTTTCCCGACCCCGGCGCACCGGGTTTTTCCATGCGCCGGCGCGGACGATTCCGCGTCTCGTCGGCGAACACGAACCGCCCCGCGAGCACGCAGCCTTTCATGCCCATTTGACAGGGGATACCCTTGACCCGCACGCATCGCCCGTTGATGTTGTACGGGCACCCCCAGGAGCTCATGACCCTGTCTTCGCCGACCGCGTGATCAGCGGGCACGCCCGGTGCTGCGCCGCGACCGGGTCGTGTTCTTGCGCGCGGTCTTGCCTGCCTTCGTCTGCGCGGGCCGTGCGCTAGGCACGCCGCGGCCAAGCGCGCGGGCCGGCTTGTGGGTGACACGAGTGGGAATCCTGTTGACTTCCTCGCAACCGCTCTCGGTCACGATCACCGTGCCGCCGATGTTGACCCGATGGCGGTCAATACAGGCGTTGGGTTCGAAGGCAAACACCATGCCCGGCTTGATCACCGCGCTGCGCTTGGGTCCCTGTATGGGTCCCACGAACCGTACGCCGAGATTCACTCTTTCCATGTTGATCTGCGGGCGCCCGAGCAGGAAATGCGGACCTACCGAGTGCACCAGCGGCGTATAGCACCAGCACCCTGCGACCTTGAGAGGCTCGGCCATCGCGGCGACCAGCTGCTCAAACGTGATGCCGGGCCGCAGCGTCTTCAGCCCTGCCAGATACGACTCGCGCGCGACCTTTTCGCATTTGCGGTTGATCTCATCCAGCGGATCGATGGCGACCGTCATCTGAACCTGGATTTCCTGATTGCCGCACATCGGCATCAATTCGGCCTGCATCAGATCGCCGCGCTCGAGCCGGCGCGGCTGCTCTCCGCGCGTCGTCCACCGCGGCGGGCCCCATGAAAGCGTGGCGGGCCCGGAGTTCATGACGATGTTGGGGTAGCGCAGGCCGATACCGAAACGGAACATTTCCCGCACCGCTTCGGCATAGATGACTTCCTCGCCGACGCCTTCACCGGCGACCTCGGCGATCGCGCGGCAGCCGGCCTCGGCCGCTTTGGCTGCGTATCGCACCTGTGCCAGCTCCTCGGCGCTTTTTACCAGCATCAGATGACTGAACTGCTCCGAAACATCCTCAAACGCGATACCCGGGAGCGACTGGATGAACTGTTCCCACCAGTTCGCCGGTATGGCGCCGAAAGGCTCGGTCGGCGCAGCCGAGCGCAGACCCACCAGGCCCACGCGTCGACCTCCGTCGAGCTTCTCGCGCACCACCTGCGCGGCCTGGGCCCCGCTGGTCGCGACGCGGTAGTCGTTCACCCACAGCGCGTGCCCGCGTTCCGCCGACCACTGCGCCCGCAGCACCCTGAGGTTCGCCCAGGTCAGGACGACCGGATCCCCCTCCAGGGGCAGAATGCTGCACCCCTCGTTGTAGTCGTCGCTGATATAACTTTCATACATCTCTCTCGCGCGGAACCCGGCGACGACCAGACAATCGAGGCGGTGATCACGCATCAGTGCGCGCACCGCCGACCAGCGGCGGTCTCGCTCGGCGAAGGAAAGGACGGGAGGACGGACAACGAGCTTGGGCATGGTGAAATTCCCTCTGGAGACAGATTCGAACCCTGTCAGGACGCGGGCGCTTCGACAGCGCAAATGTATACGAATTTCGCCGCGAGCGAGCTTGCCTTTGGCGGATCGGCGAAAAGATAGAGCCCCACGCGCGCCTCCCTCAATCCGGACCCGTTTGCCCGATCGGCGACAACCCGCGCGGCGAAAATCCGTCCGACTGAATTGCAGTGGCGGCTCGCGGGCGCCCGCCCGCTTACATGGTCGACGGCAGCCACATCACCAGAACCGGGAACAGCACCAAAAGTGCGAGTTTGATCAGGTCGGCGGCGATGAACGGCGTAACGCCGCGAAAGACCGTCCACATCGGCACATCCCCGCCCGCGATACCCTTGAGAATGAACACGTTGATGCCGAAAGGCGGCGTGATCATACCGGTCTCCACCACACACACCATGATGATTCCCCACCACACGAGGTCGTAGTTCATCGCGGTAATTAGCGGTGTGACGATCGGTACGGTGATCACCATGACCGGAAAGGGATCCATCACCGCCCCGAGGATGATATAGATCACGAGCAGTACCGCGATGACACCCAGCGGGGGAATCGTGAGTTCGCCCAGCATCGCCACCAGCTTCTCCGGCAGGCCGGTAATCCCGATGAAAAACGAGAACGTAACCGCGCCGAAAATCAGCATATAGATCATCGCCGTGGTACGGGTCACCTCACTCATGACCCGCCACAGATTTCCGCCGGTAAGCTTGCCGCGGAACAAAGCGAACAGAAATGCACCCATGGCGCCGAAGGCCGCCGCCTCATTCGCCGTGAATACTCCTCCGTAGAGTCCACCGATCACCATCACAAACAGCAGCAGCACACCCCAGGCCTTGCGGACAGCGCGCAGAATTTCGCCCAGGCGCACTTTATGCTCGACCGCAGGCGCCGAATCAGGCGCCATCCGCACGTACAGGGCGATGGTCACCAGGTAGAGCGCGACGGCAATTGCGGCAGGAATCACCGCGGCGATGAACAGGCGCCCGATCGACTCTTCGGTTAGGATCGCGTAAAGAATGATCGCCGTGGACGGCGGCACCAGCTGGCCCAGCGTGCCGCCGGCAGCCACGCAGCCCGCGGCCAACCCCGGTGAATAGCCGCGCTCGCGCATCTCAGGCAGCGCCACCTGCCCGATGGTCGCCGCAGTCGCAAGCGAAGAGCCGGTGAGCGCCCCGAAGCCGGCGCAGCCGCCGATGGTCGCCAGCGCGAGCCCGCCGCGCAGGTGGCCGAACAGAGCCTGCGCGAGCCTGTAAATGTCCGATGACAGTCCCGAGGCCGACGCGAAGCTTCCCATGATCAGGAACAGCGGCAGCACGGCCAGGTTCTCGTTCGTCAGGAACGACGCGGCCTCGGTGCCGAGCACGCTGAGCGCCGGGTCGAGCCCGGCGAGCAAGGCTGCACCAAGCACCCCGCTGAGCGCCAGCGCAGCGCACAGCGGCACCAGCAGCAGTGAACTTGCCCACATCGCGAGAAAAAGCGCAACGGCGACGGCGCTCGGATACGAGAGCGCGGTGGTCGAAAACGCCTTGATTCCGAGGTATGAACCGCCGATCAGCCCAGCGACGAGCAGCAGCAGGCCGATCGCCCAGAGTGCATAGCGGCCCGCTCTCAGAGTCCGTTCGGTCTCAACGGAATCGCCTCGCGCTGGCGCCACGAGCGCCTCGCGCAACGTTGCGAGCACCACCACCAGTTGAACCGCACAAGTAGCCGCAAGCAACACCGCGACCGTCCAGATGTAGGGCGAGCGCTCCAGATCCAGGTAGATGGTCGCCGCGCCGCGATTCTGAAGATCCGAGGCATGCAGCCCCATCTGCCAGGCGAGCAATACATACAGTACCAGGAGCGCCGAGGCACCCAGGAGCTTCAGCCAGCGAGTGATCCCCCCGCTCAGATGATCGGCAAGGATATCGATGGTCAGGTTGACTCGCCCGGCAGCGCCGGCCGCGAAAGTCGCGCCGATCGCCACGGCCAGCCCTACCTCGACGATTTCGGAAAAACCCACCAGCGGATGGTTGAACAGCCATCGCAGCATCACGTCGGTGATGGTGCCCAGCGCGATGAGCAGCATCCCGGCAACGCCGATCAGCGCAATTCGCCGGGTGAGCACGACGCTCCAGTGCTCGACGCGATCGAGCCGTTCGGTAATCAGAAACGCTCCCCCCTCTGCTCTAGCCCGCTCGAGTACCTTCGAGCAGGTGCGGCGCGCAGTGATTCATGCTCCGCAGCGCAGACTTGCACGCGCTATTTGCCGGCGCGAATCTTCTTGATCTCTTCGCGGAACGCGGCCAGAACGTTGGGGCCGTTCGGAGTCGCCGAGGTCCAATCGTCGACCACCGATTTGATGCGCGACCTCCACTCCTCGATCTCATTGTCCGGGATGCCCCTTACCGTTTGCCCGGCCATCGTCGATGCCTGCTTGCTCTGGGCGCGTGCCGCGCCGTCGGCCGCCATGCCCAGTCGCCGGCTGAACGGCTCGCCGGAATACCGATCGATCGCCTGTTTCGCCTTCTGCGGCAGTCGCGCGTAGGCGGCCTTGTTCATCAGCACATACGCCGGGCTTACGCCCAGCGGCGCCTCCACGTGGTAATTGGTCACTTCGAGCAGTTTGAACGTTCTGACCGCCGTCCAGGGGATGATCACGCCGTCGACCAGCCCGCGGCTGATGCTCTGATAGACGTCCGGCGGCGGCATCGAGACCGGCGCCCCGCCGAGATTGACGACGATCTGCCCGAGTTCGCGCGACGAGACGCTGAACTTCATTCCCTTAAGTTCGGCCAGCGACTTGATCGGACTCTTGGTGTGCACATGCGCCGACGGGAACGCGAACAGCGCCAGAACCTTCACTTTGTCGAATTCCTTCGCCAGGGTGCCGTTCTCGGTGAGTCGCCACAGGCCCAACGCGGCTTCAAGTGAAGAGTTCACCTCGAATGGCAGCGACGCCACCGCAGTCTGGCGGAACTGTCCGGCGAGCGGGCCGAAGATCCCGAATGCGATATCGACCACCCCCTTCAACGTGCGGTCATAGATGTTGCGAAAATTGCCGAGCGTCGGACCAGGGAAGAGCTTGATCTCGACCGTGCCTTCGGCGGCCTTCTCGACTTCCTTGATCCAAGGCGTCATCCCCTGCGTATTGACGAACGATGCCGCTGGCGCGGGGAAACCGAATTTCAGTTGCACCGGATCTGCCGCGAACGAAGGTGCGGTGAATGCTATAGCGGCGGCAGTGGCGGCGGCGACACAATGTCGTGCGGGCAAACTGATCATGGGTAACACCTCCTCGCAGTTAATGTCCATTACCAAGCTTCGCAACTCACGAATCGTACCAAACTATCGCGCGCGAGGTCGGCGCACGGCCGTTATTATGCATGTCGCCTTCACACTCATTCCCGGCCTGCTGGTGAAAGGCCCGGTGGCCAACATCACTTGGGCGATCGCTGCCGCTGTCCCGGGTGCCGTCCTGGACGCCTGCGGCGTCCGCGGATTCGCGCTCGGGTTGCTCGGACCGGTGCGCAGGATCATGTTCGGATCGGCTGGGCCGCCGCTTATCGGGCCGGCCACCTATCCACCGCCCGTCGCCATCGTTTCGCGTGGCGTAGCCCGACCACCTGCTAGACTTCACTCATGCACAAGACATTCAATGCCTGCGGTGTCATCACTGTAACTACCGATACCGCGAACAAGGGCTCCTTCGTGGCGACGATCAAGGGGATGATCCTGACGCGATTCATCGATGCGAAGATCGTCGATCTCACCCACGATGCGGTCGTCCAATGGCCGGCCGAAGCCGGCTTCTGGGTGTCGCGGGCCTACCGCTATTTCCCCGCCGGCACGGTTCATCTGTGTGTCGTGGACCCCGGGGCCAGACTGGCGCCGCAAGCGCTGGTCGCGGTGTACGACGGACATGCCTTTCTCGGACCGGACAATGGCGTGCTCGCCCCGGTCGTCGGAGGTGAAAGCGCTGCAGTCTACAGCATCGATTTGAATCGTCTGGACCGGATCGGATTGACGTTCACCGGAGGAACTTTTCACGGCCGCGATCTGTTCGCTCCGATCGCGGCAGCGCTGGCGAGCGGCGCATGCCGGCCCGAAGATCTCGGTGCGCCCACTTCGGATATCACTCCGTCGTGGATCGACGATCCCGAAGTGACACCGAGGGAGATCCGGGGGGTCGTGATAACCGTCGACAATTTCGGCAACCTGATCACCAACATCGACGGCAGCCTGCTGACAAGGCTGGCGCATCCCGTGGTGCATGCCGGAGGTCGGGAAATACACCTCAAGAACACCTACAGCGACGTCCAGCCGGGCGAATATCTGGCGCTCGTGAATTCGTTCGGCGTACTGGAAGTCGCGCGCTCCGAGATGAGCGCGGATCAAGGCCTGGGTATAGGGCGCGGGTCGCCGATCACGGTCGGCGATCTCGGTTCCGCGTAGTCATTCGAAAATGCGCTGCCCGCCTTCGGAGGATTTCCGGGTTCAAAGCGCGGACTCTAGACACGAATGAGCAATACGGAACTCAAGAGAAGGCTGCATATCGGTTGCCTCATCATTCTGGCGCTAGGACTCTGTGCCGCAATTCTGATTTACGAGCTCGCCGAGGACGTTCCGGACGCTTCGCTAGGCTACACGCTCGTGAATGGAACGATCTACCCTCTTTCTTCTGGTATCGCTGGGCGTCTATCTTTTCGCCCGCTCCCTGCCGGAAAGCAAGGATGCGAACAAGTCCGACTGACGGCCGGCCGAGTTCGCCCTTCCAAGACTTTCGCGCAACAGGACAAGAAACGAGCGCCTGCAGAGAGCGTCCGGAACCGCTCGCCTGAATCTTTATTCTCGTCCGCCCGTCACGAAATGGGTCACCTTGACGCTCATGTCGAACAGGCGCGGGTCCTCGTAATTCCTCGGCCGATCGAGCTCGACCGTGAATTCCTGTTTGATGCTGCCGGGGCGCGGCGTGAATACGATGATCCGGTCAGCGAGAAAGCATGCCTCGAAACAATTATGTGTCACGAAGACCACCGTCTTGCGGGTTTCCAGCCATATACCCAGCAGCAACTCACGCATCGAGCGGGCAGTCAGCTCGTCAAGGCCGCTGAAAGGCTCGTCCATCAGCAGGATTTCCGGGTCGACCGCGAAAGCGCGTGCAATCGAGGTACGCTGCTGCATGCCGCCGGACAGTTCGTGCGGATGCACCTCGGCGAAATCGTGCAGACCGACGCGGTCGAGCCAGCCGTTGATGCGCTCGCGCCACTGGCCTTTCGGGATGCCGACCGATTCCAGCGCAAACTCGATATTGCCGCGCACCGTGAGCCACGGCAGCAGCCGCGGCTCCTGGAACACGTAGCCGAGGCGGATCGGATGCGTACTGTCGTGCGAAACAACGGCACCGGCGACGCGGACTTCACCGTCGTATTCCTGGTCCAGCCCGCTCAACACGTTGAGCACAGTCGATTTGCCGCAACCCGAGGGTCCGAGCAGGCAAACGAACTGGTGGTCCGCGACCGCCAAGCTGACGCGATTGAGGGCGAGCAGGCCCTCGGGTTGCACTTTGCTGCGATATACCTTGCTCAATGCTTGAAGTGCGATGTCCGCCATGCGGCGCGCCCTAGGCCCTGATGTCCGGACGCCAGCTGAACAGCCGGGTCTCGATCGGCTTGAGTATCAGCAGCTCGATGCCGAGCATGATGATCGTGAAGAAGATCGTCCAGGCGAAAACGTCGGCCATGTTGAACATCTGGAATGAGTAGTTGAGCATGTATCCGACGCCGTCGGAACCGCCCAGGACCTCGACGAATACCGTGACTTTCCACACCACGCCGAGCCCGAAGCGGGCTGCGGCCATAAGGTAGGGCAGCACCTGCGGGATGACCACCTTCACGATGCGCCGCATGCCCGAGGAGCGAAACACGCGCGCCATGTCGATCAGGCGCTGGTCGATCGCCTTGACGCCTTGCCAGATATTTATGGCGATCGACGGAAAGGTCGTCCACGCGATAGCCAGTACGGCGCCGCGATCGTTCAGACCGAGCCACATGAAGGACACGATGATGTAGCACAGGCTCGGAATGGTCAGCCCGACCATGACCCACATGTCGAGCATCTGCTCGCCCCGGCGGTACAGGCCCATCAGCGTTCCCAGTACCGTGCCGACCGCCATCGCGATCGCGAAACTGCCCAGCATGCGGGTCATCGTGAACGCGAAATGCCTCGGTATCTCTCCGCTGCTCAGATGCTCCCACATCGCCGAAAACGTGAGCCACGGTCCGGGCACGTAGCGCGCGGTAAACGCGACAGATGCAAGCTGCCAGACGGCAAGCAGCACCACCAGCGACACCACCCGGATCCACACGCCGTCAGGCGGGCGCCACCGGCCCCGCGTTCGCGGGGCCGGCACCGTGGCTTGCGAGGCCTGGCTCGTCAACCTTCGGCCCGGGGCGATCGAACCAATTGCGTCACGCGCCTATTTGACGTACGACAGGTCGAAGGTGCCTTGCGGAATCTCCGACGGCACGTCGCCCTGCGGGCCGAAGGCCTTGATGATCTCCGCCGCGTACGCCAGCTGGTCATCGATCAGTTTCTGGTCGAACGTCGTGATGAACGCTGGTGCGGTGCGCTCATAGAGCATCCTGACGCCCTTGTCGGTCTTGATGCCCATCTTCTTGGCCTGCGGCGCCCAGGAGTCCGGATGCTCCTTGAGATAGATCATCGCCTCCTTGAACGCAGCGACGAAGCGACGCACGACGTCCGGATTCGTCTTTGCCCAAGGCTCATAGACCGTGACAGCCACCAGCATCGGGTTCTGCCCTGTGGTCTCATTCCAGAGCTTGCCGACGGTGCCGACCGAGCGGTAGTTCCCGGTTTCCATCAACCGCGTGATAAACGGATCGAGGATCAGGATCGCATCCAGGTCGCCCCGGTCGAGCATCCCGACCAGCAGCGGCGGCGCGCCGTACTTGATCTTGATGTCCTTGACCGGGTCGAAACCGAATTTCTTCACTGCCAGGATGCGGAACAGCCAGCTCGTCGCCGCCGTCGGACCGCCGAACAGTCCGACGCGCTTGCCCTTGAGATCGGCGATAGACTTGTAGGGTGAATCGTTCTTGACCATGATTTCATTGGTGAACGAAATCATGGAAAAAACATTGGTGAACTTGAATCCCTTGGCACGCATCAGCGCAATGCTGACCCAGCCGCCAAACGCCACCTCGAAATCATTGGTCTGCAGGATCGTGTAGAGCGCCTGCGGTCCGGCAACGCCCTTTACGTCCAGTTCCAGGCCGTGCTTGGCCGCGATTCCGGCGCTCTGCATGATGCGCACCGGGAACAGCTGGGTTCCCTGGATCGCGGTCACCCTCACCTTGTCGAGGGCGAGCGCCGATGGCGCGGAAACAAGCGTCGCGACGCCGATGCAAAGCGCCAATACCGCTGCCGATCTCGGATTCATGTTGCCTCCTCCTCTGTGAATTAAACCACCCTGTCCGGTTCTGGGCCGGCCCGCGAGGCAATCGCACCCCAAGCGTCGGTCGCGATACCCGCTGCTTCGCCTCTCCTATCCCCCCCTTATTATGCACTACTGGCAGGTGAACCCGACGCGCACGTACCGCGTGCAGGGCCGATTCACGAACGAGCGCCGCTGGACTCCGGACCATCGTGCTTGCCGGCCCCCCTGGGCGACATGCGCCATACCCCGATCAGCAGCATGACGCCGAGCAGCGCTGCGCCAGCCTGGATTTCCACGCGCGGCACGATGGTACCGATCACGCAGCAGGCGAGCAGCAAACGCAGCGGCCTGGCGATCGTCCTGCGCCCGAGGAACCCGTGCAGCGCCAGCGATGCGAACGCAACCATCGCCGCGCCGAAAATCGTCGCCGTGACGAC
>Ga0155953_1041_pt1 | contig 24868 bp, 20 predicted proteins | sample RifCSPlowO2_02_FD_107607 | JGI IMG/M metagenome (GOLD analysis project Ga0155953, IMG submission 107607) | Betaproteobacteria bacterium RIFCSPLOWO2_02_FULL_63_19
TGTACCGGTTGTCACGCCAGTGGCATCGCCGGGTAGCTATGTGCGGAAGAGATAACCGCTGAAAGCATCTAAGCGGGAAACTCGCCTTAAGATAAGACTTCCCGGGACGTAAGTCCCCTGAAGGGTCGTGGAAGACCACCACGTTGATAGGCCGGGTGTGGAAGCGCAGTAATGCGTTAAGCTAACCGGTACTAATTGCCCGTGAGGCTTGATCCTATAACTTTGAATTGCAGGTTCGCGCTGCGATCACAACCTTTACTTCTTTCAGATTGGCTCTGCCGCGCCAGTTGCAGAGCGACAAGTTAAGTCTGGTACACATAGCGCTCTGGAACCACTCCTTCCCATCCCGAACAGGACCGTGAAACGGAGTTGCGCCGATGATAGTGCGAGGTATACCGCGCGAAAGTAGGTCAGTGCCAGACTCCCATCCCAGAAAGCCCCGATGAGCCCATCGGGGCTTTCTTTTTGGTGCGGCGGACTCCGCAGGTCCATCCTGCGCATGCACTTCTGGCAGATGAACGAACCGCCCGAGGGCGCCGCGGCCGGCCGAGGTCCGGGAACTCAGGGTTACCACCGACGCCATTGTTTCTGAAAATGTGTCCTACGGCCAGATTAGAGTTCGATTCCGTTCTGCCGCATCTGCTGTTACCATGCACCCGGCGACAGTCCGCGTAGAGGGCGTGGAAGTGTGAACACTGTATCCGATATTCAGTGCGAGGCGGCGACTTGCCGTCCCGAGTCAGGAGATGATTGTGCGGCGCATGGAATCTGCGCCCTGCGGGCTTTTGCGCGCACAGATCCGAGCGTATTCGACCGGATCAGCAAGCAAAGGCGCCTTTTCCGGCGCGGAGAGATCCTGTTTCATGCGGGTCAGCCCTTCAGCTACGTATGCGCGATTCGCAGCGGCTCAGTCAAGAGCTACTTGTGCAGCGAGGACGGAGAGGCACAGGTAACGGGATTCTGGTTTGCGGGTGAATTGCTCGACCTGAATGGGATCCATCACGATAGTCGAGCCTGCGTTGTGGAAGCGCTGGAGACCACCTCGATTTGCGAACTCCCAACGGATTTTCTGCAGCAGCTGTTCGCCGACGTACCGGCGGCGCGCCTGGAAATGCTAAGAAACATGAGTGCGCAGGTACATGGTGCCGAGGAACTCATCCGCGTTATAGAGACCAAGAGGACTGACCAGCGGCTTGCAGTATTCATCCTGGAAATGGCACGGCGTGCGACCCTCAGGGGACTGTCAGATAGTGAAGTCCGTTTGACGATGTCGCATACGGATCTGGCATCGTTTCTTGGGATGGCCCGAGAAACGTTGAGCCGAGCTCTGTCGCGTTTTGATACTGATGGCCTCGTCCGCGGACGAGGTGAAGTCATATTGATCAGGGATTCCGAAGCGCTGCGCGAGTTGGCTCGCGGCTAGATTTCCCCAGCGTTGTGGGTCTTGCCGGTACGGTGATTCCCGGCTCTCCGGCAGGCGCTCAGGAGCGGGGCGACCCCATTGGTCAAGCGCGCCGTGAAATCACAATCGGTATCGCGACGGCGCCGGGGATGTCAGCGCCGAAGCAGGCCAGGTTCAGCGATCCTGTCCGAGAATGTTCTTCAGACCGACGGTGTCGCGTATCCGGATGTGCTTTTGCTGGACACCAATCAGCCCATCTTCCTGAAACTTCGAGAACAGTCGGCTTACCGTTTCCAGCTTGAGCCCGAGAAAACTGCCGATTTCGTCGCGGGTCATGCGCAGATGAAATTCGCAGGGTGAATAGCCTCTGGCGACAAAGCGTTGCGAAAGATTGAGTAGAAAAGCGGCTAAGCGTTCTTCTGCACGCATACTTCCGAGCAGCATCATTACGCCCTGGTCCCGCACTATTTCCCGACTCATGACCTTATGGAACTGGCGCTGAAGTCCGCGCACCTCGTTGGCCAACTCCTCGAGTCGCGAAAATGGAATAACGCAGACGTCGCTGTCCTCAAGCGCAATCGCATTGCACGAGTGGGCCTCAGTTCCAATGCCGTCCATACCCATGATTTCGCCCGGCATGTGGAATCCGGTAACTTGGTCGCGCCCGTCCTCGAGAATTACGTCGCTCTTGAAAAAACCGGTTCGCACGGCGTATATGGCGCTAAACGGGTCCCCGGCGCGGTAGAGTCCTTCCCCCCGCTTCACTTTGCGCCGGGCGTAGACGAGTTGATCCAGGCGTTCCACGTCCTCGGGTGACAAACCCATCGGCAGACACAACTCCCGCAGACTGCAACTGGAGCAGACCGACTTGAGTTGGACAGCACTAATCGGGACTACGGTAGCTTTCATCGGAACGTCGCTGTTGCTGCTGCGGGTCGATTGATCCATATCAATGCGGAGATTTTCGCGTGACTGGAGACTACACTGCTATGACTGCGAGTACGCCGTTGCCTGAAGTGCAAGACACAATGGTCGTCGATCCCGACCTGCTTCGGCGGTTTGACCGTCCAGGCCCCAGGTACACCTCCTACCCGACGGCGGACCGGTTGGTAGAGGCGTTCGGTCCGGACCAATATCGTCTCTCGCTGGAGAAACGGGTTATTGGTGGTTTTCGCAGACCGCTGTCATTATACGTCCACCTGCCATTTTGCGACACTATTTGCTATTACTGCGGGTGCAACAAGATCATTACGAAAGACCACGGTCGATCGGCCAAATACCTGCGTTACTTGAGAAAAGAGATCGAACTCGTCAGCCCGCTGACATCCAAGGGAGAGCGAGTGACCCAGCTTCATTGGGGTGGGGGGTCGCCCACGTTCCTCAACCAGGCGGAGCTCACCGAATTGATGCAGATCATTCGGGAACATTTCAGCCTGGCCGCGGACGGCGAGTACTCGATTGAGGTCGACCCACGATCGGCATCGCGTGATACGGTGACGCTGCTGGCGTCGCTGGGGTTTAACCGCATCAGTGTCGGGGTTCAAGATTTTGACGCCGAGGTGCAGCGCGCGGTCAATCGCATCCAGAGCGAAGATCAGACCCGGGCGGTAATAGCGGCCGCGCGTGCATGCGGCTTCAAATCGGTGAACATGGATCTGATATACGGCCTGCCTAAACAGAACGCCGAGCGGTTTGCCAAAACCTTGGAAAAGGTTCTGGACATCAGTCCCGATCGAATCGCGTTGTACAACTACGCGCATCTGCCGACGGTTTTCAAGCCTCAACGGCGCATCAACGAGAAGGAATTGCCCAGCGCCGAAGGCAGAATCGAGTTGTTCACGAAGGGTATTCGTACGCTTACCCAGGCGGGGTATGTTTATATCGGCATGGATCATTTTGCCAAACCCGAAGACGAACTCGCGGTAGCACAGCGTCGCGGGCATGTGCACCGCAATTTTCAGGGGTATTCCACGCGCGCCGAGTGCGATCTGATTGGGCTTGGGATTTCCGCTATAGGCAGTGTTGGCCCTGCATACATTCAAAATTTTCGCACGCTCGAGGAATACTATGGTTCTCTCGATAGCGGCGTGTTGCCGGTAATGCGCGGACTTGCGCTGAATTCGGACGACTTGGTGAGACGCGCGGTGATTCAGGCCCTGATGTGTCACTTCTCGTTGTCATTCCGTGCCATCGAAATTGCTCATCTCATCGATTTCCGGCGCTACTTCGCCACCGAGTTGCAGGAGTTGAAGGAGTACGGGGCGCTTGGGCTGGTCGACGTGGACGATGAGGGAATCACGGTCACGCCGCGCGGCCGCCTCATCGTGCGGGCAATCTGTATGCTATTCGATCAATATCTGCGTAACGCCGAACAACGGGCACGTTACTCAAAAGTGATCTGAAGCGGCCGAATCCTCGTTCAGCTCTCGATTTTTCTACATTCGCCATGGGCGACTGGGCGGCGCCAACCGACCACGGGATGTTCCAGAAAATCGTGATCGCGGCCGCGTTGCGGGTTTGGAGTCCAAGAGTTCATCTCTAACTACCGACCTACGGCACCGGTGGCCAGCCACGTCCGATGAGCGTCTTCTACATCAAATACGTGCATATCGTCGCGATCGCGGTAGCTTTTGCACTTTTCTTCGTCAAAGGTATCTGGGTGCTGCAGTCCTATCCCGATTCGCAGGAACGATGGGCTCGTGCGGTACCGAACATTGCATATGCCGTGGTCGCAGTTTCGGCCGTGCTCATGCTGCTGGAGTCGCCGCTGAAGGGATGGCCGGGAAACTGGCTGACGGTCAAGTTGGTGCTCGTTGCAGTTTTCGCCGTTCTTTCCGTGTACCTGTTTCGTGTAGCGCGAGCGACGATCGTCAAGATGCTGGTATGGATCCTGGCATTGGGCGTGTTCCTGTTTGTGACGACGATAGCCGTGTTGCGCGACCCGATCGGTATTTTCTCGGTTCTTTGAATCGTTCCATGGCGTTTCCAAGTCAGAAATCCTTTGTGCAGTGGCTTAGCAGCGTTCGAACGCACAGGCCCGCATTCAATCCGGCGTCGAAGCCGCCGTCGAATTCCTCACGGCAATGAGTTCCGGCGTCGTCGTTCTAAACTCTGGATCTTCAAGCCTGAAATTCGCGCTCTATCGTGCCGCGGGCGGAGACCCGCAGCGCCTCCTTTCGGGGCAAATCGAAAATATCGAGCAGGCACCGCACCTCTCGATGTACGAATCGTCCGGCGGAGTGAGTGAACGCGCGTTGAGTACCCACGTCGACCCTGGGCGCACCCGTGCGGAGTCGCTGGCATTGCTGATCGACATGCTTTCTGAGCGCATGGGTGGAGAGGGCCTTCTTGCCGCCGGGCACCGGGTTGTGCACGGTGGGGCGTCCTTTCGCGAGCCGGTGGTGGTGGACCGTGACGTGCTGGCGTTGCTCGGCACGTTCGTTCCGCTGGCACCCCTGCATCAGCCGCACAATCTGGCGGCGATACGCGCGCTGCTCGATGCGGCGCCAGGAATGCCACAGGTCGCCTGTTTCGATACGGCATTTCACAGTACGCAGCCGGAGGTCGCCACGTTGTACGCGTTGCCGCCGGAACTGCGAACACGTGGGGTAAGGCGCTACGGCTTCCACGGGCTGTCGTATGAATACATTGCGAGCGTGCTTCCGGATTATCTCGGGAAGCGTGCTAACGGAAAGGTAGTGGTTGCGCATCTTGGCAACGGGTGCAGTCTGTGCGCCCTGCGCGAGGGACGCAGCGTCGGAACGAGCATGGGATTCACGGCGTTGGAGGGGCTTGTGATGGGCACGCGCCCGGGATCCATCGACCCGGGCGTGGTGCTGTACATGCTGCAGGAAATGAGCATGGGCGCCCCTGCGGTAGTTGACCTTCTTTATCACCGGTGCGGTCTGTTGGGGATCTCGGAAATCAGCCACGACATACGCGAGTTGCTGGCGACTGCGGATCCACGGGCAGCGCGGGCCGTGGACTTGTTCGTGTACCGCGCCGTCGCTCAGATTGGCGCACTTGTGGCCGCGTTGGAAGGTCTGGACGCGCTGGTCTTTACTGCCGGGATCGGCGTACATGCGGCTGTGGTTCGGGAACGCATTTGCAGGGGGCTCGCTTGGCTTGGACTGGTGTTCGATGCAGACGCGAATGCGCGTCACGGTCCCTGCATCAGCGGGACGGACAGCACCGTGTCAGCATGGGTGATTCCGACCAACGAGGAACTTATGATCGCGCGGCACACGTTGCGCGCGGTTGGCGTGGCGGGCGCCTAGACCGGACCGTCAGCGGCCGCGAAACAGCGGCCTGCGTTTCTCGTTGAATGCTCGCACGCCTTCCGCCCGGTCTTCCGTTCCAACGAGCTGGTTGTATGCTTCGACTTCGAATCGCAATCCGGATTTCAAATCCATCTGCATACCCAGATTGATGGACTTCTTCGCTTGTCTCACCGCCAGCGGCGCGTTACGAGCAATGGTCCGCGCCGTTTCCATAGCGGCGCTCATGAGCTGTCCGGCCTCGCAGAGTTGATTAACCAGACCCCATTCGAAGGCCTGTTCAGCGCTGAAAGGTTTTCCGGTGAGGATGATTTCTCTAGCGCGGCGTTCTCCCACCGCGCGTGGCAGATTCTGGGTGCCGCCAGCGCCTGGCATTATCCCTATGCTCACCTCAGTCAGCGCAAAACGGGCGCTGCGCACGGCATAGATGAAGTCGCACATCAGTGCAAGTTCGAGTCCACCTGCGTAGGCGTGGCCGTTGGCAGCCGCGATGACTGGAATCGGTACGTCTGTCATCGACCAGAATGCGCGTTCGAAAAGCTCGTGCTGGGCGCGCCACGCCGCGTCGGTCATACCATGACGCTCCTTGAGATCGGCTCCGGCGCAAAATGCACTTTCCCCCGCGCCTGTGAGGATGACGCAACGCTCATCGCCAAGTCCGGCAATGAGCCGCGTCCAGAGATCAAGCAGTTCCGTTGCCATCTCCGTGTTGAACGCATTGCGGACCTCGGGACGGTTCAAAGTGACCACTAGCACGCCCGGTTCCGGCGATTCGACCTTCAGGGTCGCATACATGTGTGGTTTCAATGCCGATTCTCCACTAATCCGGCGTAGCGACCGACAAAGAGCGCTGCCCGCGTACCGGGACCCAGGAAAACTGGTGGGCGCGGCTGGGATCGAACCAGCGACCTTCCGCGTGTGAGGCGGACGTTCATACCGCTGAACTACGCGCCCAGGAAAGGATGGGGAGCGAATTTTACCCTGCGAAGCAAAGTGCGTCCAGACGCCGGGGCTTATTGTAGCGTGCCGCCTGCAACGTTCTCATACTTGATCCTGCCCTGGGACATCGCGCGGTGGCGCGATCGCGTAGAATCGGTCCACTGTCCGCCGAATTCGACATGATCCGCACCCGCTTCGCACCAAGCCCGACCGGTTACTTGCATATTGGTGGCGCCCGAACGGCGCTGTTTTCGTGGGCGTTCGCCAGAAAGCACGGCGGCAAGTTCATCCTCCGCATTGAGGATACGGATCTGGAGCGCTCGACCGACGACTCGGTGCAGGCCATTCTCGACGGCATGAAGTGGCTCGGGTTGGACTGGGACGAGGGACCGTTCCACCAGATGCACCGCCTCGACCGTTATCGCGAGGTCGCCGAGCAACTCATTCGCGAGGGCCACGCCTATCCTTGCTACTGCTCCAAGGAGGAACTGGACGCGATGAGGGAGGCACAGCGCGCAAGGGGAGAGAAACCGCGCTACGACGGTCGCTGGCGACCCGAGAACGCAAAAGCCCTCGGACTCAATCCGCCGCGTGGCGCCAAGCCGATAGTCCGCTTCAGAAATCCGCTCGAAGGCGACGTGACATTCGTCGATCTCGTGAAAGGGCCGATAACCGTCGCCAACGCCGAACTCGATGATCTGGTAATGCTTCGCGCCGACGGCGTTCCAACCTACAACTTCGGCGTGGTCGTGGATGACCTGGACATGGGAATCACCCATGTCATCCGCGGCGACGATCATGTCAACAACACCCCGCGCCAGGTGAATATCTTCCGCGCGCTCGGCGCGGAACTGCCGCAGTTTGCCCACGCGCCGATGATTTTGGGCGCCGACGGCGAGCGACTGTCGAAGCGCCATGGAGCGGTGAGCGTCATGCAGTATGCGGAGGATGGTTTCCTGCCGGAGGCGGTGCTCAATTACCTTGCGCGCTTGGGTTGGTCTCATGGAGACGCCGAATTGTTTGCATCGCAGAAGTTCATCGAATGGTTCGACCTTGCGCATATCAGCCGCTCGCCGGCGCAGTTCAATCCGGAGAAACTGTGCTGGCTTAACCAGCAGTACATCAAGGCTTCGGACGAAGGCAGGCTCGCCCACGCGGTCGCGCCGCGTATCGAGCGCGATGGCGGTACGCTCGCGGGCGGACCACCTCTTGAACGCGTGGTTGCGCTGCTGAAGGAACGCACGGGAACGCTCGCCGGGCTTGCCGACGAGGCCATGATGTTCTACGGCCAACGCGAGCCGACCGCGGAAGCGCTGGACGAACACCTCACGCCGGAAGTGCGGTCGGCGCTTGCCGAACTTGCAACGCGATTTGAAAGCCTGGGCGAATGGTCGGCCGACGCAATCAACGTCGAGGTGCAGATGGTTTCGAAAGCGCGCGCTCTGAAGATGCCCAAGCTTGCCGTTCCGCTGCGACTGCTGGTGTTCGGCGTGGCTCAGACGCCGGCTTTGTCAACAGTGTTGGCGCTTGCCGGAAAGCAGCGCGTCATCGATCGTATCCGGCGATTCGCACACTGATTGCGGCGCATCGGATCGAAGTTCCAAGTTGCTGAAAGATGCGACAAATCCGGGATCTCTCGGCTTTACAACGCCTGCGTCCCGCGGCTATAATCCGCGGCTCGGTTGTGGGGGTATAGCTCAGCTGGGAGAGCGCTTGCATGGCATGCAAGAGGTCAGCGGTTCGATCCCGCTTACCTCCACCAGCCACCCAATAATGCTCCACGAATAGTCCTTGTGTCCCCATCGTCTAGAGGCCTAGGACATCGCCCTTTCACGGCGGTAACGGGGGTTCGAATCCCCCTGGGGACGCCATGCTGCCGCCCACCGGTCGCATGAACGCTGCTCTTGTCGCGCAGCGTTGCAGCGGCCTTCCTCGTATTCTTAGCGCGCACGCGATTGGCAACGATCGTCGCAGCGCGCGACGCGTCCGCATTTCGGCCCCGTCGCTGGTGCACTGAGCCGTTCGGTTCAGTGTCGCGACGGCGCGCGTCTGGCGCGCGATGAAGAGGTCCGCCGGATCACGTTCATTGATGGATCACGTTGACGCTCATAGGGATGATCGGTTACCGTCCGCGTGGTCACCTGCGCAAGGCGTGCGACCGTAACGTACGTAGGAATTCTGAATGGGCTATTACGTCGGCATCGACGTCGGGGGGACTTTCACCGACGTATGCGTTGCCAACCAGGACGGAAACATCTCGGTCTACAAGACTCCGACGCTTCCCGACATCGGGGTCGGCGTCATCAACGGGTTGAGGCTGGCCGCGGAGGCGCAGGGGCTGGGCCTTCCGACGTTTCTCGCGCAGGTAGAGCGCTTCGGGCACGGCAGCACCGTCGCCGTCAACGCGCTGCTGCAAAGGCGTGGCGTACGCGTCGGGCTGATCACCACGCGCGGATTCGCCGATACGCTGTGGATTTCCCGGATGATGGCGATGACCACCGGGCTGCCACCGGAGCACCTGACCCATTACCGCAGGCGCAAGCGACCGGATCCGTTGATGGCGCGCAGCCTAGTGCGCGAGGCTGTCGAGCGCATCGATTATCGCGGCGACGTGGTCGTCGCATTGAACGTCGATGGCGCGCGGCACGCCATCCGCGAGTTGCTCGACCAGGGGATAGAGTCGCTTGCAATCTGCACGCTCTGGTCCTTCAGGAATCCGGTGCATGAGCGGATGCTGCGCGAGATCGCGCTGGAATTGGCGCCGGATCTGTACGTATCGGTATCGAGCGACCTGGTCCCGGTAATCAAGGAATACGAACGCATGGCCACGACCGTCGTCAACGCTTATCTGGGTCCGGTCGTGAACGGTTACATTTCGGCGATGGGCAACGAACTCGAGACGTCGGGCTTCGGCAACGAATTCTTCATGCTGAACTCCGTCGGCGGGGTCATTCCTCCCAAGGAGGCTACGCTCAAGCCCATTCAACTGCTGGGTTCGGGACCGAGCGGCGGCGCGCTGGCCTCGCAACTGCTGGCGCGGCAAATCGGGCTGCCGAACGTGCTCGTCGCGGACATGGGCGGAACGAGTTTCGACGCCGGATTGATCGTCGAAGGAGAACTGCTGCTGCAGACCGAAGCCGTGGTCGGCAATCTCAATTTGCTGAGTCCGATGATCGGTATCCGCTCGATCGGCACCGGCGGCGGCAGCATCGCCGTAAGCGCCGACGGTATGCTCAAGGTGGGGCCCGAGAGTGCAGGCTCGTTTCCGGGACCGGCGTGCTACGGGCGTGGTGGAACCATGCCGACTGTCACCGACGCGGATCTTGTCCTCGGGTTCTTGAACCCCGAATACTTTCTGAGCGGCACGATGAAGCTCGATGCCGAAGCGGCATCGGAGGCCATTCGCAAGCATGTCGCCGAGCCGCTCGGTCTGTCCGTACTCGATGCGGCGGCGGGAATACGCGAGGTGGCCGACCAGCAGATGGCCGACCTGCTGCGCCAGAGCACGCTGGAGCGCGGTTACGACCCGCGAGAGTTCTGCTTGTTCGCCTATGGTGGCGCCGGTCCGCTGCATGCCTGCGCATTCGGCCGGGAAGCCGGCGTGCGGTCGGTTGTGGTTCCGGTAGCTGCGCCGGTGTTCTCGGCGCAGGGAATCCTGGCGGCCGACATGCGCCTGTCGCGCCAGCGTTCGATCCTGCAGCGCAGCCGCGGCAACGCCAAAGCGCGCGCAGAGGGACTGGAGGGCGCGTTGGTCGAGAGCATCTTCAAGGAGCTCGAAGCCGAAGTCCGCGACGCATTCGAACGTTATGGAGTATCCGACGCCGCACGCCAGACGCTGGTGAGATCGGTCAGCATGAGATATTCGCGGCAGGTCCACGAAGTTTCCGTTCCCGTCGAAGGATCGCTGGCGGGACCGCAGGCGATGGCCGATCTGGTCGCCAATTTCGACCGGACATATGAGCATCGCTACGGCCGCGGAACCGGCTCGCGCAGCGCCGTCATCGAGATCACCAACTGTCATCTGCAACTGGTTCAGGCGCTGCCCAAAGTGGCTGCGGCGGTTGCCGACGTACCGGGGCCGCTCGCACCATCGGGGAACCGCAGAGTCTACTTGAAGGGCTGGGTGGACGTTCCGGTCTACCATTGGGACAAATTGCCGCTGGGATCGAAGTTCGCCGGGCCCGCGCTGGTCGATGCGCCCGGGACCACGGTCTGGATCGGACCCGATAACGAGGTGCGGGTGGATAATCTGGGCAACCTGCGTATGGAGTTAGCGAAGTGAGTCCGGGCATCGATCCAGTCACCTTTGAGGTCATTCGCCACAAGCTCATGGCGATCACGGAAGAGCAGCGAATTGCCTTTCAGTCCATTTCCGGTTCGCCGGTCGTGACCGAGGCAAGCGACTATTACACCGGACTGTTTCTGGCGGACGGAACCATCGCCACCATGGGATACAAGGTTGCGACCCAGGGCGGTCCGATGACCCTGGCGATCAAGATGCTCATGGACCTGTTTCCGCCCGAGCAGTTGAAGTCCGGAGACATATATCTGGCCAACGATCCGTACCGGGCGGCGGTACATCAGAACGACATTCAGGTGCTGCAGCCGCTGTTCCATGAAGGCACGCTGGTGGCGTGGGCCGGATTCGGCGCTCACGAGGTGGACGTCGGCGGGATGGACTTTGCAAGCTGGTGCCCGAAGGCCAAGGATGTGTATCAGGAAGGATTCCGGATCGCGGGCCTCAAGCTGATCGATGCCGGAGAGGTCAGGGAAGACGTCTGGCAGTTCGTCCTCAGCCTGTCGAGGCTTCCGCACCTGCTCGATCTGGACCTGCGCGGCATGGTTGCCGCAGGCAACATCTCGCAGCGCCGCGTCGGCGAACTCATGGAACGCTATGGGGCGGGGGTCGTCGAGGCGGCGATGAACCGGATGATCGAGTATTCGGAACAGAAACTGCGCGAGCGCCTCGCAGCGATGCCCGACGGCATCTTCCGTGCGGTGGACTTCCTCGAGCACGACGGGCATTCCGACCGCCTCTACCGCGTGTGCATCGCCATTACGAAAAAACGCGACAGCATGGTGCTCGATTTCAGCGAAAGCTCCGACCAGGCGCCCGGATTCGTGAACGCGACCAAGGCCGGCCTCAGGGGGGCGGTTGTCGGAGGGCTGTTTCCGTCGCTCGGCTACGACATTCCCTGGAACGAGGGGCTGCTGCGTCCGGTGACCATCGTCTCGCGACCCGGAAGCATCTGCGACGCGCGCTTTCCAGCCCCGGTGGGCGCGGCGACGGTCGAGGCCGTCTGGATCGCAAAGAACGCTTTGACCGCGGCGCTGGCCAAGTTGAAGGCATGCACGCCCGGAATGGACGCCGAAGTGCAGGCGGTGAGCGCGGGCACCATGTCCACGGTCAACCTGGGCGGAACAGACCAGTACGGCCAGCGCTATGGCATCCACTTGATGGATCCGATGATGAACGGGTTCGGGGCCTACACGGAAAGCGACGGATATGACCTGGGCGGCTCGTATTCGACCACCATCCCCAACGTGGCCAACGTGGAGTCGAATGAATTCCTGTCGCCGATGCTCTATCTGCACCGGCGCATCGAGCCGGACACCGGTGGCGCAGGAGCGCGGCGCGGCGGAATGGCCGCCAGCATGGCGTTCACCGCGCACGGCGTCGCGAAAACCGAGGCGCTTATCATGACCCACGGCATGGAGGTGCCTAATTCGATAGGAATCCTGGGCGGTTATCCGGGAAGCTGCGTAAGGCAGCGGATCATCCGGGGGAGCGATCTCGCGCAACACCATCGCGAGGGACGTATGCCGGTGGAAGTCTCGGAGTTGAAGGGTGATCTGGAGGAAATGGGACCCAAGCCGGGGCTCATCGACCTGCACCCGGGCGACGTGTTCGAGACATCGTGGCAGGGCGGGGGCGGTCTCGGTGATCCGCTGGACCGCCAGCCGGGCAGTGTCGCGGCCGACTGCGATGCCGGGCACTACAGCAGGCGCTTCGCTGAGCAGATATTCGGGGTCGCCCTGTCGCCCGACGGAAGCGTCGATGAAGCAGCGACCCGCTCGCGCAGGGACGCGCTGCGGCGTGAGCGACTGGCCGGACTCGCCGAACCAAGAAACATTTATCACGGGTCCGTCGAAGGCACCGGCGAATCCATTGGCGGGCGCTTGCGCTTTGCCCAATATCGCGGCGGGCGCTGGTTCGCGTGCCAGTGCGGCCAGCCCCTCGCGCCGCGAAGCGGCAACTGGCGTGACGGGGCCCGGTCTGGCCAGATTTCGCCGGACGCCGTCGGGTTTCACCTCCGGCTGCACCCGGAGCTTGAACTGCGGCAGTTCGTTTGCCCGGGCTGCGGCGGGTCATTGTCTGTTGACGTCGCGGAAAAAGGCGCGCCCGACATTCAGGATATCGAACTGATCTGATTGCTTGTCGCTCTGCCGAACCGCTGGAAGGAGGTTGATGCAATGTTTACCAAGACATGGAGTACATCGGAGAGAAAATACGACGTTATCCTCGAACGCGACGTATGGGTGACGATGAAGGACGGCGTGAGGCTGCATACCGATATCTTCAGGCCCGCAAGCAAGGGGAAGTTCCCCGCGATATTGGGCTACCACCCGTACGATGGCCCTGCGCAGTTCGCCGCGATCTATCCGCGCGCGTTTTCTTCGGTTACCACGACGACCGCAGGACAGGAAAAGGGCAACGGGCCGCTCGAGGCAGGCGATCCCAACTTCTTCGTGCGCAGAGGTTACGTTCACGTCATCGCCAACATCCGCGGCTCGGGCGAATCCGAGGGCTACTATCCGTTCCTCGCGGATCCCGAAGCGCAAGATGGCTACGAGCTGATCGAATGGATCGCAAAGCAGCCCTGGTGCGATGGCAACGTCGGCATGTTCGGCGTTTCCTATTTCGGGCGCATCCAGCATTTCGTCGCCTCGTTGAAACCGCCGCATCTCAAATGCATCTTTGCACCCTGGGCATCGACCGATCAGTACCGCGATGCGCTGTATCAGGGGGGGATCCTGGCGCAGAACTGGGCCGTATCCTGGTCCGGCGCGATGTCCAACATCCGATATCAGAGCGAGTCGCGCCGGAACTGGAGCAAGGCGCAATGGAATAAAGCGCTGGAGCGCGCGCTCGCCGACAAGGAACTCAACGCATATCCTGCGGTGATCGCCGCGCTGAAGAATCCTGACCAGGGCCTGAACCCGCTGGTCGCGGACATCGTGCTCAATCCGCTCGATGGGCCGTTCTGGGAAAAGCGCAAGGCCCGCTACGATACGATCAAAACGCCAGCATACATCGGGGGTGACTGGGGAATCTACGGCCTGCATCTGCCCGGAGCGTTCAGGAGTTGGGAAAAGGTGCGCGGGCCGAAGAAGATGATGATAGGCCCGGCCGCTTACTTGGAGCGCCCCGTCTATCAGCTTCAATACGAGTCGCTGCGCTGGTTCGACCATTGGCTCAAAGGGATGAATACGGGAATCATGGAGGAACCCCCGATCCGGATGTTTGTCCGCGGCACCAACCGGTGGAAGACCGCTCCCGAGTGGCCGCTGCCGGAGACGAAATGGACCCCGTTCTACCTTCACGAAGGTGGGGTGCTCTGGGAACGGGAATATTTCCCGAACGAGGGCTCGAGTTCCTTCAGCGACTCACCGTGGGGCCGCGAGCATCTCGAATTCGCGACCGCGGAACTGGTCGAAGAAACCGAAGTGGTCGGTCCGGTACTGCTGAACTTCTACGCGTCGACGACAGACGACGATGTGCTGTGGTTTGTGAGCCTTCGCGAGGTGGATGCGCAGGGGAACGAAAAGGTACTCTCCCGAGGGTGGCTCAGAGGAAGCCACCGCGAGGTCGACCGCAATCGCTCGAAGCGCTGGGAGGTCTACCATCCGCATACGAAGAGCGAGCCGTTGGTTTCCGGCAAGATCTACGAATTCAACATTTCGATCGTTCCGACGGCCAACCTGTTCAAGGCAGGGTCGAGGATCAAGCTCAAGATCGCCTGCTGCGACGACCAGCCGACGAATGCTCTCGAGGCGATCGCCGGTGGACACATCAGGCGCCAGGCCGGCTCGCGGATCACCGTGTACCACAACGAACAGTATGCGTCGCATCTGCTGCTGCCGATCACTTCCGGCAACATCATCGGGACATTCATCTCCGGCGGGCATCCGTACTTCTGAGTCCGGGGAAGCGGACAAACTGTGGCGCGCGCCGGCGGCACGGAGGGCCGCCGGCATTGAGCCGAAGCACCGGTAAGCAGCGCCGGGCCTAGGAGGAGGAACTGATGGACAAGTTGATTATCACTGCGGCGCTGACGGGCGGTTTCCACGGCAAGGAAGCCAATTCCAATCTGCCGGAGCAGCCCGACGAAATCGCCCAGGCCGCCTACGACTGTTTCCAGGCCGGCGCGGCGATCGTGCATCTGCACGCGCGGGAAGAAAACGGCAAGCCGACCTGCGATCCGCGCGTCTACGGAGAGATCGTCGCGAAAGTCAAAGCGCGCTGCGACGTGATCACGCAGGTGTCGACGGGGGCCGGGCCCGAGCTGAGTCCCGAGGAGCGCATTCGAGCGATCGAGGTCGACGCGGAGATGGCTTCGCTGAACATGGGCACCATGGTGCGAACGCGCTGGGGCGAGGGTAGTATGTTTCTCAACACGCGATCGCAAATTGAAGGTTATGCGCGAGCGATGCGGGAGCGGCGTATCAAGCCCGAGATGGAAGTCTACGGGCACAGCATGATCGTGGATGTCGAGAATTTGATCAGGAAGGACCTGGTTGCGAAGCCGTATTACATCAACTTCGTTCTGGGCATGGGGCACCAGGGTGCGTTGCCCGGCGAACCCAAGCATCTGCTGTCGCTGATCGAATACCTGCCCAAAGACGCGATATTCAACGTTTCAGGCATTGGAGCCGCGCAGCTCCCGCTGACCACGCTGGCGATGCTGCTGGGCGGACACAGTCGTGTGGGTATGGAGGACAATGTCTATTACACCAGGGGGAAATTGGCGCAAAGTAATGCCCAGCTTGTGGAACGAGCCGCGCGCATCGCGCGCGAATTGGGGCGCGAACCGGCGTCGCCGGCCGAAGCGCGGCAGATGCTGCTGTTGGGCAGTTAGTGCCGTGAGAGAACTTGTATCAATCGGAAGCACCGAGGCGCCAAATCTTGGCCGCCCCGGTTAGGGGTTCCGAAACTCGGACGCGGGCAACATTCAACTGGAGGAGGGAATTATGTCAGGTGTTATTGAGAGGGCACGGTTTTGGCTGGCGGCGGTGCTTGCAGCGATCTGCGTGGTACCGGTCGCAGCCGTGGCGCAAGGCGGGGGGAAGAACGAAATCGTGGTGGGGTACAGCATCTCCATGACAGGAAAGTTCAGCACGTCGGCGCTGGAGGTCCACCGCGGTTACCAGTTGTGGGCCGAAGAAGTGAACAAGCAGGGTGGCATCGCGGTCAAGGAACTGGGGAAGAAACTTCCGGTTCGCCTGCTGCATTATGACGACGCCAGCGACACGAGCAGCGCCATAAGGAGCTACGAACGGTTGATCACGCGCGACCAAGTCGACCTGTTATTGAGCCCATGGGGCAGCGGGCACAATTTCGCGGTTTCCGCGGTGACCGAAAAGTACAAGTTCCCGATGCCGCTCGCCACGGCCGCTGCGGACCCGATATTCAACCGGGGATTCAAATACATTTTCGAGACGACCCAACTTGCATCGAACATGTATAACGGTTTGGCCGATTACTTGGCCACGATGAAGGGCCAGATCAAGACGGTGGCGATCGCCTATGAGAACTTCCTGTTCACGCAAAGCCTGCGAAAGGCGCTGCTTGCCAGGCTGAAGGGTTCCGGCATCGAAGTGGTCGCCGACGAGCAGTACCCCTTGGGAGGTCAGGATTTCACCAGCCTGCTGATCAAGGTCAAAGCGGCCAAGCCGGACGCGTTCCTCGCGATCAACGTGATGCCCTCGGTGGTCTACCTGACACGGCAGATGGCCGAGACCGGATTCAAGCCGAAGCTCTACGCCGTCACGATGGGGCCGATGTACGAGGAGGCGTTCGTCAAGAAGCTCGGCGGCATTACCGATGGCATCGTCGAAAACGGCTTCTGGCATCCGGATCTGCCCTTCCCGGGAGCGCGCAAATTCTATGACGACTATTCGGCGAAATTCAAGCAGCCGCCGGCGACCGACGCGGCCTATGCTTTCATCGGTGCCCAGGTATTGCAGCAGGGTGTCGAGCAGGCTGGGACGCTGAACAAGGAAAAGATCGCTGCGAAGCTGCATTCGGGCAAGTTCGTGACGATCCTGGGACCCTATGAGTACGACGAGCGCGGCGTCAACAAGCACCAGCTGAGCTTCCTGGTCCAGCTTCAGAACGGAAAACGCGTGCTGGTCTGGCCGAAATCGGTTTCCAACGCGTCGTTGAAGATTCCCTACTGATTCGACATTGATCGTCACGGCGCTGCGCGGGGTGCTCGCACCAGCGGGTACTCTCGCGTAGCGGCGTAGGAAAAACTTCGCCCGTGATTTCCTGCGACCCGGCATTGCGCATGCGGCTGATTGCCGCTGCCCAGGATCTGGCGGCTCCGGATCTGCTGATTCGTGGTGCGCAGGTCTGGAACGCATTTACAGGGGAGATCGAGGCGGCGGACATCGCGGTATGCGCCGACCGGATCGCGAAGGTCGGCCCGTGGTCGGGTCCGGTTTCGGAAGCGACGCAGCAGATCGACGCATCCGACAAAGTTGCCGTCCCGGGGTACATCGAGCCGCATACCCATCCCTGGCCCTTCGTGAATCCGCTCAGCCTTGCCGAAGCGGCCGCGTGCCGGGGAACGACCTGTCTGGTTTATGACCAGTCGCTGTTGTATCTGGCGCTGGGCAGCGAACGTCTGGAGCAGGCGGTCGATGCTTTGTCGGCCGCGGCGCTGACTCAGATCTTCTGGGTGGCGCGCGTGGCCGGGCAATCGCGCTTTCTCGGGGAAGAGCAGTTCTTTTCCCGCGATGCCATCGGAAGGCTGCTGGACAATCGAAATTTTCTGGGCACGGCCGAGATGACCCGATGGAGCGACCTTCTGGATCCGGATCGTTCGGAGCGGATCCTCGATCTGTTCGAAGACGCCCGCCGAAGGGGTAAGTACAACGACGGTCACATGGCCGGAGCGAGCCAGCGGCGGCTTGACGCTCTGGCGACCGCGGGGATTCGTTGCTGCCACGAGGCCATCGACGCCGATGAAGCGATCGACAGACTGCGGCGGGGCATCTGGGTGATTTTCCGCAATTCCAGTTTGCGCGAGGATTTGTCGGCGCTGCTTCCCAGCCTGGAACGCTCGGAGTTCCATGACCGCTTCGCATACACGACCGACGCTGTGGCCGAACCGTTCGTGGAAGAGCATGGTTACATCGATTACATGATTGGCGTCGCATTGCGCGCGGGCGTTGCCCCCGGCACCGCGTACAGAATGGCCACCCTTAACGCAGCGACGCTGTTGCGCTTGGACGACGATCTCGGCGCGGTGGCACCTGGGCGGATTGCCAACGTCAATCTGCTTAGCGGGTTGGAGCAGCCGGCACCCGAGGCGGTCGTGTGCAGGGGACGGTTGGTTGCCCGGGATGGGGCGCTCGTTGTATCTGCTCCCAGCGAGCACTTTAACTGGGAGGAATGTTATGCGGGCAGCGCACCGTCGATTCCGCAATGGGGCGCCGGGGTCTTCGCGCTCCCGGTGCGTGCGCCGAATCCGTTTCCGGCCGGCAGACTGATCAACGCCGTGATCACGCGTACCTCGCCGGTCTGTTTGCGCGCAGATCGACTCGGGCTATGGCCGGTGGAGCCGGACTCGCTGGTTCTGGCGGCTACCGACCGGGGCGGACATTGGATCACGCGTGGCGTCGTCCAAAACATGGCGCCCGGACTGCTCGCGTTGGCGACAACTTACACGACCAGCGGCGGAATCCTCGTGTTGGGGCAATCCGCGCAGGCCATGGCCGAGGCCTTGGCGCGCCTGCGCAGGCTCGGCGGCGGTATCACGATCTGCTCGATCAGCGGTCGTTGGTGGGAATTGGCCTTTCCCGTGGCGGGTATCCATCGCGCGGGAGGGTTTTCCGGAGCCGTGCAGGCGGCGCGAGCGTTCCAGGCGGCGCTGAAGGATTGCGGTTACCCTCATGCCGATCCCAAGTACACGCTGCTGTTTTTGACGGGGGACGTTCTGCCGGAGTTGCGGGCAACCGAGGCCGGCTGGATTTCACTGCGAACCGGCGAAATACTGTTTCCATCCGAGCGCCTGAACGACGATGTCCAGACGCGCACGACCTTGCCAGCCGAGGGATAGAGCCGCGTGGACGTGACGACGTTTCTGCAATTACTGCTCTTTGGCGTGGTCTGGGGCGGGCTTTATGCGCTGATCGCGACCGGCCTGAACCTCATCTACGGGGTCATGAAAATCCTCAACATCGCCCATGGCGAGCTGATGATGCTGGGCGCCTACCTGACCTATTGGTTGTTTACGCTGTGGCACGTGAGCCCACTGATCAGCCTGCCGCTAGCAGCCGTTTCGATGTTCGTGTTCGGGATCATCATGCAGAAACTGCTGATCGATCCGCTGCTCCGGCACAATCTGTCGATGGGGGAATTCGAGAACGCGACGTTGATCGTGTTCTTTGCCGTGTTGTTGATCCTGCAAAGCGCGGCGCTGCTGTTGTGGACTGCGGACTACCGGGTTATCAGCTATGCGAGTCATCCGGTACATATCGGTCCGCTGGCCGTGGCGGCCAAACGGCTGATCGTCGTGCTGGTCGTGCTGCTCGTTTCGGCCGCGATGTACCTCGGACTGCAGCACACGCTGCTCGGCAAGGCTATCCGCGCGGTCAGCCAGGACATGACGACGGCACGGCTGATGGGAATCCATGTCAAGCGCATCGGGCTGCTGGGCTTCGGAATCGGCTCGGCGCTGGCCGGCATCGCCGGCAGCCTCGCCAGTACCATCTATGTCATCACGCCGACGGTCGGCCTTCTGTTTACGATTAAAGCATTTACGGTAATGGTGGTGGGAGGCCTCGGAAGCCAGGGTGGCACGCTGCTCGCGGGACTGTTGCTCGGAGTCCTGGAATCGTTCGCGAGCTTTTTCATGGGCGCTGAATACAAAGACTTGAGCGGCTACGTGGTGCTGATCGCGTTCATCGTCTGGAAGTCCCGGACGTCCTCCGCCTTCGTGAGCGAGATCAAATGACGGGCGCGCCGGCCAAGGGCGTGATCGTTGCGCTGGTAGCGCTGCTTCTGATGCTGCCCGCGTGGGGATCGGCGTACGCGATCTCCTTTCTCGTCAGCGTGCTGTTGTACGTGGCGCTGGCCGGAAGCTGGAATCTCTTTTCCGGCACGACGGGTTATGCTTCGCTGGGACAGGGGCTGTTCTTCGGGCTTGGCGCGTACGCGTTCGGCGTGTCGACCGTGCTGCTCAAGTGGCACCCGGTGGTGGGGATTGTGCTCGCCGCCGCGGTGTCGGCGGTGGCCGCGGTGCTGCTCGGGTTAGTGCTCCTCACAACGCGCATCCGCGTGGCGTATTTCGCGATCGTGATGCTGGGGGTCAACGAGGTCGTCAAGACCGTCGTCGCGAACATCAAGGCGGTGGGTTCCTCGTCCGGCCTGACGATTCCGCCGCTGTCGACCAATTTGATCGCCTACTATTTTCTGCTCTTCCTCGCCATCGGCGTGACGGCCCTTTCCTACCTGATCAAGCACTCGCGCTGGGGGCTGGGACTGAAGGCGATTCTCGCCGACGAGGTGGCGGCGGAGGTCACAGGTGTCGGAACGGTCGCACACAAGATGGCAATGTTCGTGCTGAGCGGCACGCTGATCGGCCCGGCCGGCGCGATGATCGCCTGGTACTGGAGCTACATCGATCCGTACATCGCTTTCGACCTTTCGGTTTCCTTCGACATGGTGGTCATGTCCATATTCGGCGGCGTTGGAACGGTGATGGGACCGGTGCTCGGCGCGGTCATCATCAGTGGCGTCAAGGAAGCGCTTTCGACCAGCATTCCGCAATTCCACACGATCATCTTCGGCGTGCTCGTACTGGGACTGATCCTGTGGTGTCCGGGTGGGCTGATGCAGGTCTACCGGATACTGCACCGGCGGATCACCGGCGGTCCGCGTCCCGCGCGCAGCAGGGGTGCGCAATGAGCGGGGATGCAGTGCTCGAGGTGCAGGGACTGGACGTGCATTTCGGCGGCGTGCAGGCGCTGCGCAATCTATCGTTCACGATTGCACCGGGGAAGATCATCGGCGTCATGGGCCCCAACGGCGCGGGCAAGACGACGCTTTTCAATCTCGTCACCGGCGTCTATAGGCCGTCCGCGGGCAGGATCGTGTTCGGGGGCAGACCTTTGCAGGGGCTCAGCCCGGCGCGCATCGCCCGCGCCGGAATAGGGCGAACCTTTCAGAGCGGGCGGCCGTTCGCGAATCTCACGGCGCTGGAGAACGTGCTGGTCGGCTTGTATTACGGGGCGGATGTGCGCCGCGCCGGCGCGACCGACGCGAAAAGGCGGGGCCAGGAGGTCCTGGACTTCGTCGGATTGGGTAAACTTGCCGACCGCCCGGTCGCCAGCCTGAATCTCACGGAGCGCAAGATCGTCGAGCTGGCGCGGGCACTTGCGACGCGCCCCCGAATGTTGCTTCTGGACGAGCCGCTCGCGGGATTCAATCCGCTGGAGCTCGAACCTGCAATCCGGATCGTGCGCCGCATCCGCGACGAGCTGGGTATCACGGTGATGTGGATCGAGCACATCATGACGGTGCTCATGGAGACCTGCGAGCACCTGATCGTCCTGCATCACGGCGAAAAACTGGCTGAGGGCACCCCCGGCGAAATCGCGGCGGATGCAGCGGTCGGAGACGCGTATTTCGGGAAGAAAGGAGCGACAAAACTTGGCTGAACACGCTCACGCGAGGAGGGAAGGCGCCCTTTTGCTTTCGGTGCAGAACATCGACGTGAGTTACGGCGAAGTCCAGGTGCTGCGCGATTGCTCGCTCGAAGTGCGCCAGGGCGAGATCGTGGCGCTGTTCGGCGGCAACGGCGCCGGCAAGACGACGATGCTTCGGGCGGTCTCCGGACTGATCAGGCCGGGCGCGGGGCAGATCGTGTTCGACGGCAGAGTCATTTCCGGCATGGAGGCGCACCAGCTGCCGGAACTGGGGCTCGCGCACGTGCCTGAAGGCCGGCACGTATTTCCCCAGATGACCGTACAGGAAAACCTCGAAATGGGAGCGTATGCGCCGCGGGTGCGCGCGCACAAACGCGAGAACATGGCGGCCGTGTTCGAACTGTTTCCGGCGCTCAAGGAACGAAGGAAAGCTGCCGCGGGCGTGCTGAGCGGCGGCCAGCAACAGATGCTCGCGATCGGCAGGGGGCTCATGGCCGAGCCCAAGCTGCTGCTGCTCGACGAACCGTCGCTCGGCTTGGCGCCGACGATCGTCGCCGCGCTGTTCGAGACCATCAGCAAGACCCGGGCGCTCGGCGTGACCGTGCTGCTCGTGGAGCAGAATCTCTGGGAATCGATGGAGATCGCCGATTGGTATTACCTGATCGCCACCGGCGAGATCGTTTCGGACGATGTTCCCGAACGGCTTCGCGAAGACCAGGCGTTCAGACGCGTGTATCTGGGCGTTTGACTGCCGAATATACTATTTAGGGGGAGCGACATGAGTTCGAGCGGCACGCCATTTCGGCTCGACGCCAACACGACGGCATATATCGTGATCGACATGCAGAACGATTTTCTCGACCCCGGCGGCTATTTTGGCAAACGGGGGCTAGATGTGGGAAGACTTGCCCGCGCGCTGAAGCCCGTCGCGGCCTTGCGCGATGCGCTGCCCAAAGGCGTGCGGACGGTCTATACCATCCAGGTGTACGAAGCCGACGGGAGCGACGACCTGCAGCGTGTGCACCGGCTGAAACCCTCGCGCCTGGCGCGGTCGCCAGGCGACGTGCCTGTGGTCCGCGGGAGTTGGGGGGCGCAGATCGTGCCGGAACTCGCGCCGCGTCCGCAGGACGTGGTCGTCGCCAAAAGGCGTTTCGACGCGTTCTACCAGACCGACCTGGAAATGCTGCTGCGCTGCTGGGGCGTGAAGACGGTGATTTGCGCCGGCGTCGTGGCCGACGTCTGCGTGGAGACCTCGATGCGTTCGGCCTATGTGCGCGATTTCGACGTGGTACTGGCGCGCGACGGGGTCGAGGCGTGGAACGACGCGGACTTCGCGCATACACTCGCCGCAACGCAGAGCCACTTTGGCGTCGCCGCAACGAATGCCCAGATCATCGGGGCGTTCTGAACTATCGGGAGCAGCGCCGCTAGAAGCTTCAATAGGGGAAGACATGGAACTGACTCAAGACGACGTGATCCGTATCCTCAAACTCATCGACGAATCGCCCATGGGCAGGGTCAGCCTGCAGGTCGGCGATCTGAAGCTCGAGGTGGACAAAGGATCGGGGCCCGGGACGGGATCCGCGATAGCCAGAACGCCGCAAGTCGCGGCAGCGCCCGAGTCCAAGCCGGCCGCAACGGTCGACATCGCGAGCGGCGTGCGCGAGTCCGCCGCGGAATCCGCGCAGGCCGAAGGGAATCTGATCGCGATCAAGGCGCCGCTACTGGGCATCTTCTATCGGCGTTCGCAGCCGGGCGCGCCGCCTTACGTCGAGGAGGGATCGCTGGTCGAGGAGGACACCACGGTCGCATTGATCGAGGTGATGAAATTGTTCAATCCGGTCCGGGCCGGCGTCAAGGGGCGCATCCACAGGATCTGCGCCGAAAACAACACGCTCGTCGAATACGAACAGGTCTTGTTTCTGGTAAAACCCGAGTGAGAGGGGAACCGAACGCGAGGAGGCGGCAATGAGCAGGGACAAAGAAATAAGATTCGTCGATCAGACGCTGCGCGATGGAAACCAGTCCCTCTGGGCGCTGAGCATGTCGACGAGCATGATGCTGCCGGTGGCGGAGCGGATCAACCGAGCCGGTTTCAAGGCCGTGGATCTGACCGCGCCGGCGCATTTCAAGTCGATCGTGCGCGACGTGCGGGAGGATCCGTGGGAGCGGATCCGACTGATCGCCGCGAAAATGCCCGACACGCCGCTTGCGATCATGCAGCAGTGCAGCATCACCGGATTCGGGATCGTGCCCAAGTGCATGGCGAAACTGTGGTCGCAGCGGCTCGCGGCCAACGGCATCCGGCGGGTGCACCTGATGGAAGCGTCGAACGACTTCGGCCTGCGCGTTCCCGATTACGTCAGGTTCGCGACCGACGCCGGCATGCACCTTGCGCTGTGCATCACGTATTCGATTTCTCCGAGACACACCGACGCGTACTTCGCGCAGAAGACCCGCGACGCGGTGGCGCTGAAAGTCCCGACGATCGTCCTCAAGGATCCGGGCGGACTGCTCACGCCGGAGCGCATCAAGATCCTGATGCCGGTAATACTCAAGAATGCGGGCAAAACACCGGTGGAACTGCACTCGCACTGCACCACGGGGCTCGCGCCTTTGGTTTACCTCGAAGCGGTGAAAAGGGGCGTCCGGACGCTGCACACGGCGATTCCGCCGCTTGCGAATGGCTCGGCGCAGCCGTCGGTGCTGAACATCGCGGACAACCTGCGCCATCTGGGCTACGCACCTCGGGTGGACCAACCGGAGGTGGCCCGGGTGTCGGAACACCTCTACTACGTGGCAAAACGGGAAGGGCGACCGATCGGAGCGCCGGTCGAGTATGAAGAGTACCAATACGTGCACCAGATTCCTGGGGGCGTGATCTCGAACCTGAAGCGCCAGCTGACCCAGCTGAAGCTGATCGATCGACTTCCGCAGGTGATCGAGGAATGCATCCAGGTGCGAAAGGACTTCGGTTACCCGATCATGGTGACGCCGTTCTCTCAGTACATCGCCACGCAGGCCGCGATCAACGTCGTGCTGGGCGAGCGATACAAGCAGGTCGTGGACGACATGATCTATTACGCGCTCGGGTTCTGGGGCAAGGACGCCGCGGATCGGATCGACCGCGACGTCATGGACAAGATCATGAGGCTTCCACGCTCGAAGGAACTCGCGAACTGGGAGCCGCCGGAGCCGACGCTGGAGCAGATGAGGGATCAGTACGGCGGTGCCAGCGTCTCGGACGACGAACTGCTGCTGCGCTACATCATCGGCAGCGACGACGACATCAAGAACATGCGGGCCGCGGGCC
>Ga0155953_1052_pt3 | contig 24572 bp, 19 predicted proteins | sample RifCSPlowO2_02_FD_107607 | JGI IMG/M metagenome (GOLD analysis project Ga0155953, IMG submission 107607) | Betaproteobacteria bacterium RIFCSPLOWO2_02_FULL_63_19
AGCGCGCCGACAGGCCGAATGCCAGAAGCAGCAGGATCGCCGGTCCGACCCACAAGACCAGCGTTGCCGGTTTCAGCGGCGGGCGGTAAAGCACGAAGTTGCCCTAGCGCGCCAGTTCCTAGCGTTCGTGTCCCGCGGCTGCGGGGGCGGGCTTCGTTTGCGTACCTGCGGTTTCGGACGGTTTGTCATCGGCACCGTGCCCGGCGCCGCAGCAATCTGCGGCGCCGGAGCTCTTGCCGTCAGAGCTTTCGCTCTCCGTGCGCTTGTCGCGCGCGGCGTGCCCACCGCCGCAACAGCCGCCGGCAGCGCCGCCGCGCATCATATAGATCACCAATGCGGCGAATGCCAGCCAAATCCAGTTCTGCGACAGCCATTCCATGATTATTCCCAGATTGAGAAGTTGTAAGTTCCCGCGGACAATTGCTTTGCGTTCGCGATCCGTTCGACGCATACATCATGCACGCGCGTGTCCGACAGCAATCTGACGCGGCGATTACATCTCTGTAATCTTTGCTCGGACGTCAGGTGATTCATGCACAATCCAGGCTGGCAAACAGCAGGCGAAGGGCGGCGATGAAGATTCTGATCGTCGAGGACGAACGAAAGACCGGCGACTATTTGACGCAGGGACTTGCCGAAGCGAGTTTCGTGGTGGACCTCGCCCGCAACGGAATGGACGGCGTGCACCTCGCCCGGACGGAGGACTACGACCTCGTCGTGCTCGATGTCATGCTTCCGGGGATGGATGGGTGGGAGGTGCTGCGGGCGATACGCTCTGCGGGCAAGACCATGCCCGTGCTTTTCCTTACGGCACGCGACCAGGTCGAGGATCGCGTGAAAGGTCTGGAGTTGGGCGCTGACGATTACCTGGTGAAACCGTTCGCGTTCTCGGAGTTGCTTGCGCGAGTGCGCTCGCTGCTGCGGCGGGGAAAGGCGAAGGAACCGGAGATGCTCCGGGCAGCCGATCTCGAGCTGGACGTGTTGCGGCGCCGTGTAACGCGCGCAGGTCGTCGGATCGATCTTACCGCCAAGGAATTCGCTCTTATGGAACTATTGCTGCGGCGTCGTGGCGAGGTACTGCCGCGTTCGCTGATCGCGTCCCAGGTCTGGGACATGAATTTCGACAGCGACACCAATGTGATCGAAGTGGCCGTGCGGCGGCTGCGCGCGAAGGTGGACGACGATTTCGAGCCCAAGCTCATTGTTACCGTGCGCGGCATGGGCTACGTTCTCGAGGTTCCGGATCAGGCGTAATGCAGACGAAGTCGGTCACCTTTCGTCTCACTCTTTTCTTCTCCACGGTATCTACCGCTGTGCTGCTCGCGGTCGGATATCTGGTCGGCTCGCTGGTGGAGAGCCACTTCATCGAGCAGGACATGCACGAGCTCGACGGCAAAACCGAACTCGTGCGCACGATTCTAGCCAAGGTCAGTTACCGCAGCGACCTGGATCCGATACCGCAATTGCTGCAGGATGCGTTGGTTGGACACCCCGGCATATCCATCAGGATCGTCGGGCCCGAGGGGCGTACCTTGTTTGCCTCGTCGGATGCGGTGTTTCTCGACGCCCCCATGGAAGATGCCTCGAGGACGAACGTTCCGGACCGGCGCGGGCCGGTGGTGCGGGAACGCGGCGCGCACGCGTTCAGAGAGCTTGAAACCATGCTGCCATTGGGAATCGCGGGCATTCCCCCGACCCGCGTGCTGGTCGCCGTCAATATCGATCACCAGCGCGATTTCATGAGCGCCTTCGGCAGGATACTTTGGCTTTCCATCGCCGCGGGCATACTGCTTACCGGCGTACTGGCATGGATCGCCGCGCGTCGCGGTCTCGAACCGATTCGCCGCATAGCGGCGCTGGCCCAGAATATTTCGGCCAGCCGGCTGGGTGAACGTCTGGCGATCGAGACGGTTCCCCCGGAGCTGTTCGATCTGGCGTCGGCGTTCAACGCGATGCTTGCGCGCTTGGAAGATTCGTTTCGGCGCCTGTCGGAATTTTCCTCCGACATCGCCCATGAGCTGCGAACTCCGGTGGGCAACCTGGTGACGGAAACGGAAGTCGCGCTTTCGCGCGCCCGCTCCGCCGACGAATACAGGGAGGTGCTCTATTCCAATCTGGAGGAATACAGCCGTCTGTCTCGGATGATCGGTGACATGCTTTTCCTGGCCAAGGCGGACAACGGGCTGATCGTGCCCCGGCGCGAGCATGTCGACCTCGGCGCCGAGACGCAGGAGCTTTTTGCGTTCTACGAAGCCTTCGCCGAGGAAAAAGGCGTCCGACTGATCCTCGACGGCGCCGGTGCGATACTCGGCGACAAGCTGATGATTCGGCGTGCGTTGAGCAATCTGCTTTCCAACGCGCTGCGCTATACCTCGAGCGGCAACGCGGTGAAAGTCAGCATCGGCGCATTGGAATCCGGCGAAACGCGACTGCAAATCGAAAATCCGGGCGAGCCGATCGAACCACAGCATCTTTCGCGCCTGTTCGACAGGTTTTATCGGGTGGATGCCTCGAGACAGAAGACGGGTGAGGGGACCGGTCTCGGGCTACCCATCACCAAGTCCATCGTCGATGCACATCGCGGGACCATCATGGCCTCGTCTGAAAACCGAGCGACGTGCATCGAAATCCGGTTTCCGGCCGCCGCGTCAGGTTGACGGAGGGCATCGACACGGTTTCCCGGCGCGATGACGGTTGAGCCGTGCTGCGGTGCCTTTCCTTACAAATACGTAATCCGGCTGTCATGTTGACGACAAGGGGGGATTGCCAGACTGGGCTGCTACCCGGGAACTCCGGGAGTCTGCCGTGGCGCTGCGCCGCTCGCGCGGCAGAAGCCCGACCAACGGGTGCCTGCCCTAGTCGATCGGCATCGGCCCGGGATCCGGCGCTCGCTGGGTAAGCCTACTCAAAACGAAAGTAACCTCCATGTCTATCGCAGGATTCTTCAGAGCAGTATTGCCGGGACTGGTCCTTTTCGCGACGCTCACATACGCCCAGGATCACAGGGCTAGCGACGAGGCGCTGGTCAATCGAATCAAGGATGCGGTCATCAGGGAACTGCGCAAAAGTGGCGAACTGGACCGCGCTGTTGACTCTGGCATCGGCCGTTACCTCGAACGGCAGCGCGCCGAGGCGGAACAACGGGAGCGGCGCGAGGCGGACGCGCGAACGAGCAAGCTTCGGCCGGTATCCAAGAGCCGGGATCACATCCGGGGGAATCCGGCGGCACCCGTTACGCTGGTGGAATACTCCGACTTCGAGTGTCCTTTCTGCAAGGCTTTCCACAGCACCATGAAGCGACTGGTGAATGAATCCAACGGCCAGGTTAACTGGGTGTACCGACATTTTCCCCTCGATACGCTCCATTCGAAGGCCCGCAAGGAGGCCGTCGCGTCGGAGTGCGCGGCTGAGCTCGGCGGAAACGACGCGTTCTGGAAATTCGCCGACAGATTTTTTGAGCTGACGCCATCGAACGACCGAACGGACGTCGATACGGTACTGCCGCGAATTGCCCGCGAGATCGGCCTTGACAGAGCACGATTCGCCTCGTGCCTGGCGAGTGGTAGACATGAGCAGCGCGTCGCGGAGGATCTTCGCGAGGCAAACGCCACCGGCGGACGGGGCACGCCCTGGAGCATTGTTGTATCAAAGAACGGCAAGACGTATTCGCTCTCGGGAGCGCAGCCCTACGCGGCGGTGAAACAACTTGTCGAACTGGCGCGCGGGAAGCAGTGACGCGGGCCGGCCATCTGACCGATTTGGGAGTCGCCCTGGGCCGGGTGTTTGTTCATCCCTCCTACGTTCTGCTCGCTGGTGTACTCGCGATACTCACGTTTCTTCTGGCCGTACTATTTCCGAATTTCGGATTGATCAGTGAGATATTCGCGGACGCCAGCGTGCCGATGGCGGCCAAGCTCGGTATCGCGCTGAGCCTGCTCGGCGGCATCGGCACGAATTTCAGCTTGCTCTCTGCCGGCTATACCGTCGCGATCGCCATCCTATTCGGTCTTACGGTCGCGATGATTGCCTTTTCCATCAGACAGCGGAGTATCGGCGCCACCCGAAGGAGCATCGCGCTTGGCTCCGGCGCGATGCTGAGCGGAGTGCTTGGCATCGGATGCGCCGCCTGCGGCTCGTTGATCATGGGAGCGGTCGTTCCGTTTCTGGGCATCGCAGGGGCGGTCGCGATGTTGCCGCTCGATGGCCAGGAATTCGGCATCCTGAGCGTTGCGCTGCTCTTCATTTCGCTGCTGCTGGTCAGCAAGAACATCGCGGAATCGGCCGCCTGTGCGCTGCTTCCAGACGGGGGCGATCAAGGGTTCTGAGTCATCCCTCTGCGCTCGGCGCGGATTCGTTTTCGGGCATTCCGCGACGGCATTTACCCGTTGCCCGGTCGGGGCGATTGAAGCGGCGCCTGGTCATCGAGCGCTTCCACCGCTTGGACCGGTCCGGCTGCGTTATCCGCGCGCAACGCCGCGGGCTTCTGATCTCCTGTCCTGTGCATTCGGTGCATGAATTTCATATCCGCTACCAGACCGATGCCGAAACCCGCGGCTGGCGCAATGTAAGTCCATGGGCCACCCAGCGACTGCCCGACGGCCATGCCTCCGACTAAACCTACGCAACAAAGCATGTTTGTTCCCCTCTGCTGTTTTATTCGATTGAATGCCGAAGACGAACGCCTGTCGGGGTCTGTTCGGCGAATTTGCCAACCGACAACCAATGTAATGGCTTGCCACTTTCATTGGCATGACCGACGCATTACATACGCGTAATCAAACCGTCATGTTGACGCCACGCCCAATGCGTCACGCCAGAACCTGTCTCGAAATGAGCCAGGTGTGCGTTGCCACGATCGCGCCACAAGCGGCTCAGCCATCTTGGTGCACTGCTGCCAAGGCAGCGTGCGCTCCCGCAACGTGCACAAGTGCTACCCATTTCTCCGGAATGAACCGTGACCGGCCTGTCGGGAAGGGCAGTTGCCCAAAGCCGCCGTCCGGGACGTGGCAGTCCGACGCGGATCCGCGAGTTGCGCGTATGCCCTTGGTCGGCGGACGGGCGCGGTAATTACACTTGTGCAGCGCCGCCGCTACTGGAATAACATCGTCCAGGCCCTGAACGAGCTGCCGCGCTGCCTTCAGCGTGGGCCGCAGAACCCGCAAGGAGACACCATGAACGCACTCACGATCCCGAAGCCCGAGGCGAACAGCGGCGAAGACGCCTTCCACCGCCGCATCCACCAGAATCACATGTTCGGCCTGTGGGAGATCGCCAGCCAGATGACGCCGCACCCGCAGCCGCAGATGCTGCCCTGGCTGTGGGACTGGAAGACCACGGAATCGCTGGTGCGCGAATCGGGCACCGCGGTGCCGGTTGGCGAGGAACGGCGAGCGATGCAGCTCTTCAATCCCGGATTGTCAGGAGCCTGGGCGACGACCAACACGCTGATCGCGGCCGTGCAGGTGCTCCTGCCCGGCGAAGTCGCGCGCTCGCACCGCCATACCCCGGCCGCGCTGCGCTTCATTCTCGAAGGCAGTGGGGCCTACACTGCGGTCGAGGGCGAACGCGTAATGATGGAACCGGGCGACCTCATTCTCACCCCGAGCTGGACCTGGCACGACCACGGCAACGAAACCAACGAGACGGTGGTGTGGATGGACGGACTGGACGTTCCGCTGGTGAAGGCGCTGAACACCATGTTCTTCAACATGAACCCGAAGCAGCAGCCGCCGCTCACTGAACCGATCAACGGTTCGCAACGACTGTACGGGCACGGGCGCCTGTCGCCGACGTGGATCAAGGGCACCACGCTGCACTCGCCGCTGCTGCTGTACGCCTGGAGCCAGACGCTGGAAGCGCTTGACGCGCTGCGCGACCGCGAAGCAAGTCCATTCGAAGGCGTGGCGCTGGAGTACACACACCCGGTCACTGGAGGCCCGGTGCTGCCCACGATCGGCTGCCAGGTCCAATTGATCCGAAAGGGCGAAGCGCTGCAGGCTCGGCGAGTCACCGGCACCTCGATCTTCTGTGTCGTGCAGGGCACGGGGCATAGCGTCATCAGCGGCAAGAGCTTTGCATGGACCCGCGGCGACATCCTCGCTCTGCCCTCGTGGGCGCTGCACGAGCACGCGTGCACGGGGCCCCAGGACGCAATTCTTTTTTGCATGACCGATCGGCCGGTGATCAAGGCGCTCGGATTCTGGAGGGAGGAGGCTTACGCGGACAACGGCGGGCACCAGAAGGTCAGCGAGGAATTTCAGCCCGGCAAGGGGTGAGGGGGCTGCTCCTCGGCGGCGTTGCGGCGATTCGTGCCGCCGCAGGCGAGGACGTCGTCGGCAATCGGCGCGCGGGGGACCCGTCCGGTGCGACCGGCATCAGCCCGCCTGGCCCCGCGGGCCAGCCGTCACGACGCGATACAGCCGGATCATCACGATCGCAAGCAGTACCACCCCAGGTATGGTCCCGTGGTGCACGCCCCAGATGGCCAGCGGATCGGCGCGCCCGGCGACGACGATCGGGATCGCGAGCAGGATGCCGAGCAGCGCCTCGCCCGTGATCAAGCCGGCCGCGAAGAGCAGCCCGTGGCGCTCGTCGGCCGTCTTGAGTGCGGCGAGCGGCCCGCCGGCGGCGGATCGCCGCCGGTAGAAGCGATCGGCCGCCCAGGCGATGGCGCCGCCCAGCAAGATCGCCACAGCCAGCTCGAGCGGCAGATAGATCCCGACCGCCACCGCGAGCACCGGTGTGCGGAACGCGCTCGCGCGCCGCTCGAGCCAGACGTCGAGCACGATGATCGCAGCGGCGACGACCATGCCGATGATCACCATGGCCCACGGCAGCCCGCCGCGGAACACGCCGCCTGCCACGGCAGCCATCAGCGTCGCCTGGGGCGCAGCGAGAGGTCGCGGATGCGCGTCCGTGGGCACACCGATGCCGTAGGCCTGCAGCAGCAGCGTGAGGATCGGCGCCATCACGAACGCGGCGGCGAGCACGCCGACGCCCTCCATGATCTGTTGCTTGTACGGCGTGGCGCCGACGATGCGCCCGGCCTTGAGATCCTGCAGCGTGTCGCCGGAGATGGCGCCGGCGCAGGCGACGACCGCGCCGATCAACACCGCGGCGGCGGGTCCGACGGCGCTCTCGGTGCCGAGGAACGCGAGCAGCAGCAGGGCCGACGTGAGAATCGTGGCGATGGTCACGCCGGAGATCGGATTGTTGGACGATCCCACGAGTCCCGCCATGTACCCGGCCACCGCGGAAAACAGGAACCCCGCCACGAGCATGAGCACCGCCATGACCGCGGCCACCCAGAGGACGTGCGTGATCGCCCAGAAGACGAAAAACAACGGGATGGAGCACGCGGCCAGCGTCACGCCGACCCACGGCATCGGCGCGTCGCGCTCGGTGCGCTCGATGTTCTGCGCGCCGGCACGCGAGCGCCGGTACGCTTCGAGGCCCGCGCCGATGCCGCCAATGAGGCTCGAGCGCACCTTGACGAGCGTCCACACGCCGCCGACCAGCATCGAGCCGACGCCGATGTACCGGGTCTGTGTCGACCACAGGCGGCCGGCCGCGCCCAACGCGGAATCGGCCTCGGGAAGCCCGATGACCGCGCCAACGATCGGAATCGCCACGAACCAGTTCAGCGCCCCGCCGAGGAAGACGAGGATGGCGATGTTGAAACCGACGATGTAGCCTACGCCCACCAGCGCCGGCGACAGGTTGGTGCCGAAGTACACGACGGTGTTGCCGGCGTAGCGGGCCCACTCGAGAACGCCGCCCCAGAGCCGCAGCCCGGTATCGCCCAGCTTGAACAGGGCGCCGATCACCGCGCCCCAGGCGATGTACTTGATCCCGGCGCCCCGCTGGTCGCCGATCTTCAGGACCTCGGCGGTCGCCACGCCTTCGGGAAAGCGCAACGGGTTCTCGACGATGAACGCGCGGCGAATCGGAACGCTAAACAGCACGCCGATCGTGCCGCCCAGGGCGGCGATCAGCGTGGTCTCCCAGTAGTTGAAATGAGTCCAGGCCCGCAGGATCACCATGGCGGGGAGGGTGAAGATCACGCCGGCGGCGAGGCTTTCGCCGCTTGAGGCGGCGGTCTGCACGATGTTGTTCTCGAGGATGTTCGAGTTGCGGAACATCCGCAAAATGGCCATCGAGATGACGGCGGCGGGGATGGATGCCGAAACCGTGATGCCGGCAAACAGGCCGAGGTACGCGTTCGCGCCACCCAGCAGCGCCGAGAGCACGATGCCGAGCACCATCGCCTTGATGGTGACCTCGGGAAGCGTCACGTGCGACGGGATGTACGGCTCGTGGCGCGGCTTCAAACTATCCCGACGGGGCCCAGCCGGCCGGCTCGCCCAGCTCCCTCAGCGTGTGCGCCGCGTGCTGCGTTTTCTGCGCATGGTGGCCGCAACGCGCCCGCGGGTCGGAACCGTGCGTCGCTCCGTAGTTCTATCTTCATTCCGGCGGAGCCTGAGCGTCAGCGCCTTCATCACGTCCAGCGCAAACGAGGGCGTGGTCTTTATCAACTCCTGAAAGCGTTTCAGATCGATCGGAAACACTCGAGCGGCACTTTTCGCGCGGGCCGACGCACTGCGCACCGCGTCGTCGATTAACGACATCTCACCGATGAAAGCTCCCGGATGCGCGACTTCGATAACCGATTTGCCAATGACCAATTCAACCTCGCCCTCGATGATCATGTACATCGCCGATCCCGGGTCGCCTTTACGGAATATGTACTCGCCGGCGGCAAAATGTTTAAGTTCAGGCAAATCGCGAAACAAATGTATCGATCCCATTTTCTTGGTCCATTCCACGCTTCGTTCGTATTGGTGACTGTCGGGTATCCCGGTTCGCCCTTGCATTGTGCCTTCTCCTGCCCGTTTTCGCGACAGGACGGCAGTGTAAGTCTATCGCGTGCGGCGCCCACAATCCACAACATCGCTGCCATCGAGTGTTGCGTGGCGAGGCGGGCGGCCGGAGGCGCAGCTGACGTCGGAGCTGAACCAAGGCTGACCCCGAATTCCGAGCCGCCATAAGACTGCGATAAGACTGCGCGTTCGGCAATCCCCATCCGACCCATGGGCAGTACCTCACACGGACATCAAATGCGTGTCGGCGCGCGGATATATACCTTGCATGTTCACATTATCGGCCGGGGATGCAAGAATATTCAGCCGCGTAGACGCTTTAGCGCGCCAGGACCGGTTGACATGCACCGCGCGCGTTGCATTGCCCGCCGAATCGCCGCCGTTGCACTCGTGTGCTGAATGTCAACAGGCCGTCGATATTGGCGGCGAAAACAGTTCAATGTCATAGAGGTATCGATGCTGCAACCAATTGGGGTCATCTGCACGATCATGGTCGCGTCGCTGTATCCGGCTCTGGCTCATGGCTGGGGCCCGGAAGGCCATGCGATCGTCGCCGAGATCGCACAGCGAAGACTTGATCCGACTGCGCGGGGCGCCGTCCATGCGCTGCTCGGAGCGAACGCGTCGCTGGCGTCGCTATCGAGCTGGGCCGACGATGTGCGGGTTCAACGAACCGAGACGTACAACTGGCACTTCGTCGACATCCCATTGGCCAGCGGCGACTACGACGCGGCGCGTGACTGTCGGTCATCGGCCAAAGGCGATTGCGTGGTCGCGGAAATCGATCGCCTCGGCCGCGAGTTGCGCTGCGCGCCGGCGCTGGAAACGCGCGTGGAGGCGCTCAAGTTTGCCGTGCACTTCGTCGCCGATATCCACCAGCCGTTGCATGCCGTCGGCGACGAACGCGGGGGCAATGACCAGCCGGTGCAAGGTAGCGTTCATGGCAAGATCTGCAAGGGACAATGCGATGTCGCGCCGGAGGCGACGAACCTCCACGCTCTCTGGGACAGTCTTCTCATTCGCCGCACGGTGTGGAACTGGGGGGCCTACGTCGCTCGTCTGGAGGGCGCCTGGCTTCGCAGCGACGGCTTCGAGCAGCGGATGACCGGTGACACCGCCGCAGACTGGGCGTTGCAGTCGCATGCGGTCGGCCGGACGATCTGGGCGCCGGACCTCGTACCGCCGGACGGCGCCATCGATGACAGCTACTACGAAACCGTCCTGCCGATTCTCGATCAGCAACTCGCGTTGGGAGGCGTCAGGCTCGCGCGTTTTCTCAATGAGGCATTCTCCTCATCGGCATGCGGCGACGGCGCAGACGCGGTATCCGGAACCCTTCCGTCGGCAGCCACGGGGCTGACGCCTGCGTCGAATCTTGGTGATTTGAAGGGTGAGCTGACACGCTACCATGACATGCGCCGCGACGACGGGCAGTCCGCTTACGAGCGCGATCAGTTCGCGGTGGGCGAGGCCGCGACGGCGTGGGTCAAGCTGCAGGCCGCGCAAGTCGGCAGGCCGGCCATGGTCCTCGACATCGACGAAACCTCGCTCGACAACTGGCTGGAGATCAAGCGCAATGACTTCGGCTATATCGTGAAAGGGACATGCACCCTCGAGCCGGGTACGAGTTGTGGCGCGCTTGCCTGGAACGCATCGGGCAAGGCGCCTGCAATCAAGTCAACGCTTGCACTGTTCGAGGCGGCACGCGCCAGCGGCGTCGCGGTATTCTTCATCACGGGCAGGCATGAAGCGGAGCGTGCTGCGACCGAAGCCAATCTTCGAGCCGCCGGATATGAGGGATGGGCCGGGCTCATCATGCGTCCCGACAGCCGGTCGACACCGTCAGCAGCGGACTTCAAGGCACCCGAGCGTGCGCGTCTCGTGCGGGAGGGGTTCACGATCGTTGCCAATGTCGGCGACCAACCCAGCGATCTGGCCGGCGGCTACGCGCAGCGCAGCTTCCTGATGCCCAACCCGTTCTATCGCATTCGCTGACCGGTCTTGAATCAAGACGGCGTCGCCGTCAGATCTCGACCTTGGTCACGTCGTAGGTGAACAGCCACTCGTAGCGGTTCCGGATGCGCTCCTCGCTCCATTCGCTATCTACGTATTCCTGCGCGCCGGCCGGTTCGGCGAGCTTGGGATTGTGGAAGCGTGCCGTATTCTCGTTCGATCCGATCACCATCCGGCGGGTGCGCTCGCGGCGCGCGTTCTCGTAACGCGCGAGCGCCGAGGCGGGTTCACCCCCGGTCCGATCGAAGCAGCGCGCTAGGATGTATCCGTCCTCGATCGCCATCACCGCACCCTGCGCGAGGAACGGCAGCGTCGGGTGGCAGGCGTCACCGAGCAGGCTGACGTTGCCCACGGTCCATCGGTCCATGGGATCGCGCCCCAGCAGTGCCCATTTGAACAGGGACGGCGCGTTGCGGATCAGGCAGTGCACGTCATCGTGCCACCCGTCGAAGTCGGCGGCGCATTCGTCGGCGCTGCCGCGCGCGGTCCACGATTCCACGCGCCAGTCGTCGCGCTCCACCACGCCGACGAAGTTCATCAACTCGCCCCGGTGCAGCGGATAGTGCACCACGTGCGAGCCCGCGCCCACCCAGTTGGTCGCCACCATACGCGCCATGTGCGCGGGAAGACGCGACATCGGCACGGTGCCGCGCCAGGCCATGACGCCGGTGAACTTCGGCCGGTCCGGGCCGAACAGCGCCTGGCGGATGCGGGAGTGCACGCCGTCAGCGCCGATCAACGCCTCGCCTGTTGTTTCCTCGCCGTTTTCCAGCTTGAGCGTCACGCGGCCCCCATCCTGTGCGAATCCCACGCAGCGGCTGCCAAGATGAATCGCGCCACGCTTCTGGCGGCGCACCGCTTGCGCGAGCACGTCCAGCAGATCCGGACGGTACACCGTGAGGTAGGGAAAGCCGTAGCGCTCGACCGACACCGCGCCCAGGTCGAACAGCTTCCACGTCTGGCCGCTGTTCCACAGGCGGATCTCCTTACCTGCCGTCTCGCACGCGAGTGTTCTGAGCGCGTCGAGCACGCCCAGTTCGTGCAGCGCGCGATTGCCGTTCGCGCTCAGCTGCACGCCCGCACCGACTTCCTTCAGCTCGCTGGCTTGTTCGTAGACATCGACGTCGAACCCCCGGTGCAGCAGCGCGAGCGCTGCCGTCAGGCCGCCGATTCCCCCGCCGGCGATAAGGACGTGCGGCGTACGGCGTGGCATTGCAGTCCTCCCAAGAGACTTTGTTCCGATCAAGCGCGCATTGTACTTACGGACTCTCGGTAGCGTGATGAGTCGCGCGTCTGGCGAAAGTCTTCGCCGGAGACCTTGCCGCCATGGCTCCGGATCCGGCGCGCAGCTTTGTCCGGCAGAGGCGATCGACCTGGCCCCGTCGAAGGGGACACGGAATAGGCCCTCCCGGCCGTTCCTTGCGACGGCGCTCTCAAAGCCTGGTGATGTCGCGCTGCTGTGGAGCGTGATCGGTCTGGCCACCGCGGTGTTCGTCGTGGGCATTCTCGTGCTGATTGCCACCGGGATCTGGTTCGCCTACCGGATCGTCAAGGGCTGGACCGAGCTGAACGACGCCGAGCCGGTCGGCGTCCGACTGCAGCCGGCCGTGATCGTGGCGCCTACCGGTACGCCTCCGCGCACCGGATCAGTTCGAGCGGATTGGTGTGCGCGAGGCACCTACGCGCGTCGCCGGTCCGCAGGACTCCAACGCCTTCCGGTTTCCGGCGCCAGCCGTTCAGACTCCGCAGATCGTCGCTAGTCGCAGTGAATCTCGGCATCCTTGCGACGGTACCACCACCAGGTACCGAGAACGCAACTGAGATAGAAGACGATAAACACGTACCACGAAGCGTGCGGGCTGCCGGTCGTTTGCAACGACACGCCTACTGCGACCGGAACGAAGAACAGTCCGAACGCCGCGATCGCGGCCGTAAAGCCCAGGGCGACCGAAGCCTCGATCTCGCCGTCGCGCTTTGCCTTCGCCATCGCTTCCTCGCCTTTTCCCTTCGCCCAGAGCTGGTGAATGCTCATGAAGACCGTGGGCACCATGCGGAACACCGACCCGTTGCCGATGCCGGTCGTCAGGAACAGCACCATGAATGCCGCATAGAACGGAACCGCCGCCCCGGGATCCGAACCGGCAGGAAGGAATCCCAATATGGCGATCGACGCGGCGAACATGACGATGAAGTTCCAGTACGTGACCCGGGCGCCGCCGAGGTGATCGGCCAACCAGCCCCCGAGCGGCCGGATCAGCGCGCCGATCAGCGGGCCGACGAATGCATACTTGAGCAGCCCGGAGCCTGGAAACTGTGTCGCAAGAAGCGTCGGGAACGCGGCCGCGAAGCCGATGAAGGAACCGAATGTTCCCCCGTAGAGCCAACCGAGCATCCACGCATGCTTGCGCTGGAATATCACGGCCTGGTCGCGGAAGGTCGCGCTCACGCCGCGGATGTTGTGCATGCCGAACCAGGCGGCAAGTGTCGCCAGCAGTATGAACGGCACCCAGACATAGCCCGCGTTCTGCAGCCAGACCTGGCTGATGGCGGGATCGCTGTAGTTCTGGGGATGGCCGCCCATGAAGGCAAGCGCGCCGCCGTAGATGCTGACCGGCACGATGGCCTGCATCACGCCGACGCCCAGATTGCCCGCGCCGGCATTCCAGCCGAGTGCCGTTCCCTGCATGCGCTTCGGGAAGAAGAAACTGATGTTCGCCATGCTCGCCGAGAAGTTGCCGCCGCCCAGGCCGCAGAGCAGCGCGATGGCCACGAACACCGTGTAACTGGTGCCCGGATCCTGAACCGCGAGCCCCATCCACAGCGCCGGCAGGAGCAGCGTGGTGGTGCTGAACACCGTGAAGTTCCTTCCGCCGAAGATCGGCACGACGAAGGAATAGGCCAGGCGCAGTCCGGATCCTGAAAGTCCGGGCAGCGCGGCCAGCCAGAACAATTCGCCGGTGGTGAACTTGAATCCGATCTTCGGCAGTTCGATCACCACCACGCTCCAGACCATCCACACGGCGAAGGACAGGAACAGGGCCGGCATCGAGAAAAGCAGATTGCGCAACGCGATCCGCCTTCCGGTCGCCTGCCAGAAAGCCTCGTCGTCGGGACGCCAATCGACCAGCCAGCGCCCCACCGCGGCCCGGGCGTCGAGCAGCTTTTCCCGGACCAGTTGATCGCGGAGACCGGTGGCTTTCTCGAGAATCGCGTCGCGCTCGCTCCGTTCCGCTGCCCAGGTCCAGATCATCACGCCGCCGAGCACGGCGAACATGAGCATGAACGTGCTGCTGCGCACGTCAGTCGCATCCGCGGCGATCCCGAACACGATCGGCAGCGAGAACCCCCCCAGACCGCCGATGACGCCGACCATGCCGCCGACCGAACCCATGTTGTTCGGGTAATAATCGGCGAGACTTCTATAGACGCTCGCCTTGCCAATGCCCTGTGCCACGCCGACGATGAATACCAGGAGCGTGAATAGCGCGATCCCCACGCCGATCCTGACGCTGACATCCCCCTTGATCCCGTGAATGGTCAGCGTCGTCGAAGGATAGGAAAGCAGGAACAGACATACGATGCAGACCCAGAAGACCCACCAGGTGACCGTGTCTCCACCCCAGCGGTCGGAGACAAATCCCCCGGCCGCCCGTATCACGCCCGAGGGCAGCGTGAAGAACAGGGTGATGAAGGCTGCCGTCCTGAGGTCCAGCCCGTATTCACCGATGTAGTACTTCGGCAGCCACAGCGCCAGCGCAACGAAGCCGCCGAAGACAAAGTAGTACGCGAGTCCGTAGCGCCAGACGCGGGCCTCCGTCAGCGGCGCAAACTGCTCTGCCAGGGTCAAGTGCTGATTCTTCTGCTTGCGTTCCTGCTGCTTCGCATCGGGGAAAGTGAAAAACCAGAAAATCACGGCCATGATCAGCATGGAGATCGAATAGACCTGTGGCACTGCGCGCCAGCCGTACGCCACGACAATGAGTGGGGCGACCAGGTTGGTCACCGCGGCGCCCGCATTTCCGGCGCCGAAAATGCCCATCGCCATTCCTTGTTTCTCCTTCGGGAACCACGCCGAGGTATAAGCGATGCCGACTGCGAACGACCCGCCGGCCAAGCCGACGAACAGGCCTATGGCAAGGTACTGCCAGTACTGGGTGGCGAACGCCAGGCCATAGGTGGGGATCGCGACCAGCAGCATCTGGAGGAAATAGACGATGCGGCCTCCGTACCGGTCGGTCAGCATGCCCAGCGGCAAGCGCACCAGCGAGCCCGTCAGGATCGGCGTGGCCACAAGCAGGCCGAATTCCGTATCGCTCAGCCCGAGCTGGGCCTTGATGCGGATGCCGATGATCGAGAACATGGTCCAGACGGCGAAGTTGACCGTGAAGGCCAACGTGTTCATCGTCAGGACCGAATAGCTCTTGGCTTTTTCTGTCATGGCCATAATGGGGCTCCGGTTCGGTTATGACACGCGCATCATTTGGCCGATAGGTGCTGGCCGCTGCCGAGAAGGCTGAATGAGAATATCGAGCGCCCAGCCACACCGGTGCGGCACAAGCTACCCCGCGCTCGCCGCGGCGGTCTTGATTTGTGTCAAATTCACTAGCTGATGGATTCGGGCGTCCCGGCAACGTCCGTGGGCCTTTGCCGCTGCTTCGCGTTCATTCACATGCCCGCTTGCGCGACGATGGCCTGAACGCAGGCGAGATCGCCGCCGGAATGGGAGGACTTTCCCGTAATGGCTTTACGGGACTTGCTTACCCGAAGGAATCGACCACTACTGGTAGCCGATTCCGCCCGATCGGAAGTTCCGGAATGTCAGGGTTTCCAGGACTTCAACTGGCCAAGGACGCCTACCCGTTTGTCGCCGGTTGCACGGGCGACGACGAGCGCTTGCGGCCGGCTATGGATTGCGCGCGCTGACGAACCACGTGCTCGATGGCGCCCAGACTCCATTTGACCGCACATACGCGCCCAGCGTCTCTCGCAACGCGTCCATGACTTGGTCTGTGAGCCGAACGCCTTCTTCGCCCGCAAGGCGGATGATTTCGCCTGCCGGACCGAGCGCCATCGCGAACTGAATCGCCTCGTCGAGGTCGCGGCCGATGCAGATGTCGGTGTCAAACCGCTCGAATGTAATGCGGTCGAATCCAGCGCTGCGCAGAATGTCGCTCACCATGTCCGGGCCGGACATCGAGAACGGCCCCGGTCCGCAGTGCACCTGGTCGGTATCCTCGTGCGAAACCACGGGCACGATCTCCTTCACGCGCAACTCCGCGGCGTGAAGCCAGGGGTTGTCCTCGCGGCGGCGCCAGACGATCATCGTGAATTCGCCACCGGGAACCAATGCCTTGCGTATGTTGCGCATCGCTGCGCCCGGCATGTTGAAGAACATCGTGCCGAAGCGCGCGAACGCGCGATCGTATGGTCCACCCAAATCGTCCCACTGAACATCGGCGACGAAGAATGTGGCGTTGCCGACCCTCGCCTGGGCGGCCTCGCGGGTGGCGGCGTCAACGAAGTTGTGCGCACAGTCGACGCCAACGGCACGCCCTTCGGGCCCCACGCTTTTCGCGATGCGCAAAGTGCTGTCGCCAAAGCCGCACCCGACATCGAGCACCCGCGTTCCTCGCGGGTGCGGATGACGGCTGAGGGCCTCGTCGCTGTGGCCGCTCAGCCCCTCGACAAGAAGATGCTTGAAGCGACTGAACTTATCGAACAGGACGGTATTCCAGGCTTCGATAATGATGTCGTTTTCTGCCGTCGCGGCATCCGCCGCGTTGCTTGTCCTCATGTCCATCTTCGCCTCCTTGGTGTATGAAAAGTCGCCGCGCTCAGGCGGCTGTTTATTACGCAATCGCTGAGCTGGACATCCGACGCGATGTCGCTCATCTTCTTCGACAGGTTGCTCCCGCATTCGAGCGAAGGCCCGGAATGCCAAAGCAAGACAGGAGGCACATTCGTGCCTGAAAGGGGCTCCTGGTGCCCAAACGGGTTCGCTCGCTCGCTGCGAACCCGAGACGTTGTGACTTCATCGGCTATCGAGCCGATTTCGAATTCAGAATAACACGTCCTCGCGCAGTCGAGGACTTGCTGGTTCGGCGCAGCGCAGGCTGATGTCCAGAGCCACTCTGCCGGTCAAGGCCGCAGGCTTCGCTCTACGCCCAAACGTCCGGTCGATGGGCGGGGAGGGCGCTAGGCGCTCGTAAAGTCGAGGCGAGGATCGATCAGCATGCCGTAGAGCTTGATCGGAGTGCGCCGCGGAATGGCGAGCGGCGGCAGGCTTTCCGCGTCGATCGTCATGCCCATGCTGCTCGCGCGCTCCAGCAACTCCTCGGACATGACAGATTCCCCGGCCCGCGCCCGATGCATAAGTCGATTGGCGACGCTTACGCAATCGCCGAATACGAAAAACTGCCTGGGATTTACGCTTGTTCTTGCGATACCGACCACCGCTTCTCCGCAGTGCAATCCCATGGAAACCGCGGCGCGTATGCCGAAATCGCGTTCCCATGCCTCGGCAATCGCCGCAAACCCGCCCTGAATCTTGCGTGCGGCCTCGACCGCCTGCTTCGCATCGTCCCGGGTAAAAAAAGTCGCCATCAGCGTGTCGCTGAGAATGTCGACCACGGTGCCTCGATGTTCCGCCACGGCACCGGAGACGAAGGAAACGAATTCAGTGAGCCGCGCGAGCACGACCTCCGGACTGAGAATGTCCGAGTTGCCCGTGAATCCGCGGGTTTCGGCAAAAAGGACGACCGCCGTGATGCGCTGGGGTTCATCCGCTTTCTGTGTAGTCAAGGTGCTCTCCCTGAGCGGGCGGTTCTACGCCCTTGGGACATAGCATAATCTATCTGCCAGACAAGCCCCAGCGGCTTGTGGCTTGCCTATGACGGGTTTTCGTGCCCAGGTCCGATCCAGTGTGACATTTAACCGGTTTTGCGCGACAGGCCCGGCTTGACGCTGGCGGTGCGGGCAGTCATCGTGGCGGGCACACGCTCTGCGGTGGAGACGAATACCGCAGACGAGTCCCCCGACCAGCGTCGCGATGTCGCGTGTTTTCTCGCCCAGGCTTGCGCGTTTGTGCCTGACGGTGCGGCGGGGCCATGCATCCGGCCGACCAAACCGTGGCTTGGTTACTGCACCAGGTACACGCCCCTATAACGTTTGTTGTTGAGCATCTCGCCATCGCTGGTGCCGTATCCGATGTAGATCTCCGCACCCACCAACCCTGTTAGGTTCATGTTTTGCAGGATCGGAATTTCTATGGCGTTGGTCGCTCCTTGCGCTATGCCCTCCAGATAGGCGTCGATCGGGGTACCAAGCGTGGCCCAAGACTTCGACGCCGGATAGACGAACCACGCCGGGCTGGAAAGCCCCATGACGCCGGCCGGGGCCAGTGCGCCGACGTAGATGTTATAACCGGCTGCGAATTGCCCTTCACTTGCGAACAAGCCGGCTGACAGGGCGGTTGGGTCCAGCTTGACGACTAGCGTCGCGGCCCCGAAGTTTCCGCTAGGGGTTACCGACAGCACGGCTTGCGCAGGCATCTGGCCGCTCGGAATGGTGAATACGCTTTGGGTCGTCGGTGGCGGCGGCAGTGGCGTCGTCGGAGTGATGGTATTCGTGCCAAGGGAAGTAAGCACAAGATTAATCGGACCGTAGAGTGACGACAGCGCGGCCGTCAGCGTGTTACCGGAGATACTGTACGTGCCGCTCCCGAGCGAAATGGATGTGCCCGAGTAACTGATGCTGCCGCAACCTCCGCTATCGATGCTCATGCTGATGGCGCCTCCGGAGGCCGTGTAGCTCCCGCCTACCGCGATGGAGCTTCCTCCGCATTCGGCGGCGTCGGCAGGGTTCGAGTCGGTAAACGACCATCGTCCGTTCGATTGAAAGCCTACGACGATCCAGGGAGCCCCCAGCACGGCCCAATTACCTACGACGCTCTGTGCCTGCGCAGGCGCCGAAAGCAGAGCCGACAGCGCAAGAACGAAATGAATTGCGGTCTTCATGGTTCTCGTCAACGATAGGTTCATGATTTCGCTCCTTTCAAAACCGATCCGCCAATCGGTGCGACCTGTCATCACCCGGACGGGCCTTGTACCGAGCAGCATCTCCGCCGAATCGATTGGCGTTGTTCGCTTCGACGCGGCCCAATTTATCGAATGGTACATCCGGCGCTCGCGACGGAGGCTTCCGACCGTCATGGTCAACTGCAATGTCCAGCCGCCATAGCGGCACCTTATGCGACGTCGTCGCTCGTTGCACGCGCTGTCTATTTCCTGAGCAAGCTAGCGCGCTCTCGGGTGATGGCGTTCGTGCAAAGCGACATACACACAAGGTTATCCACAGATTTTGTGGATAGATACCGACACTGTTGTATTTCATGTCGCATCCGGCCGACGGCCGCGTTTCGGAAGCGCCGACCGGATCCGGCGATGCAAAGCAAACGCCATTACGTGTCTCCTTACACTGGTTGTAGGGATTTCCCGACAGAGGCCCCTATCGATTCGTTTGCCCTTATCGCGGCTTGATGCCGGCTTTTTTCACAATCGAGTCAACCAGTTTGATCTGTTTGTCGATCAGCGCGGCGAACTGCTCAGGCGTATCCGGTGTCGCTTCGAATCCGGTGCGCCCGAGCTTCTTGTCGATTTCCGGCGATGCCAGCGCCTTGACGACCAGCGAATTGAGGCGCTTTACGATCGCATCGGGCGTCTTGATCGGCACGAACAGCCCGGTCCATCCGGGCGGATTTTGAAATTCCGGGACGATTTCCGTGACGGTCGGCACATCGGGCAGTTGTTTCGCGCGCTTGTCACTGCGCGCTGCGAGAATCTTGAACTTGCCCGACTCGATGTGGGGAATGGCGACCGCATACAAGGTGAAGGTCGAATCGAGCTGTCCTCCGACACAGTCGAGCAAGGCCCTGGATGTTGACTTGTAGGGCACGTGGATCATTTGTACGCCGAGAATCTGCTTCAACTCTTCGCCCGACAGGTGGTGGGGACTGCCTATGCCGCTGGTGCCATAGGACACCTTGCGCGGATGCTGCTTGACGTAGTCGAGAAACTCCTTGAATGACTGTACCGGGACTCTCTTCGGGTTGACGCCGAATGTAATGAGCACCTCGCCGACCCTGGAGATCGGCTTGAGCACCTTCAGCGGATCCAGCGGATTCTTCTTCGTGAGAAAGCGGTGCGTGACGATCGGCCCCGGCGTTGCTCCGAGCAGCGTGTAGCCGTCGGGTTCCGCGCTGTTGGCGACGTGCACCGTCGCCGTCATGCCGCCGCCGCCGGGCTTGTTCTCCGCCACGACCGGCCGGCCGGCGACCTTGGACAGCGCCTCGCCGAATACGCGCAGAAGGGAATCTCCGCCGCTGCCGGCGCGAAACTGGCTGACGATGCGAATCGGCTGGTTCGGGTAGTTCTGGGCAAGGGCTGCCGGCGATGCGCAAATGCACGCTGCCGCGATGATCACTGCAGTTCTATTCATGACCGTCTCCTCAAAAAGATACCGCGTGCAGTCGCTATCTTATCCGTGTCGCGGCCCGACGTGCTCATCCACGTCCGCCGCTGACCGCCCGGTTGGCGAATCAGTGCGGCTCGTGGCCCGCTTCGTCGTTCCGCGCGCCTCCTTGATCGTGGTCCAGATCATGTAGATCAGGATCAGGAACGTGAACGCCATAAAGGATCCAGCCACCGGTCGATTGACGAACGTCATGAAATCTCCCTGCGACAGCACCAGTGCGCGGCGCATGTGCTCTTCCATCAGCGGGCCGAGTACGAGCCCCAACAGCAGTGGCGCGGGCGAAAATCCAAGCAGCCGCATGACGTAGCCGAAGATCGCGAATACCACGACCAGGATCACGTCGAAATGGTTGTTGTTGATGCTGTAGGCGCCGATGCATACGAACATCAGGATCGCCGGGTACAGGATATGGTAGGGGATCGCGAGCACCTTCACCCACAAGCCGATCAGCGGAATGTTCAACAGCAGCAAGAGGACGTTGCCGATCCAGAAGCTCATGATCAGTCCCCAGAACAGGTCGGGCTTGTCGAGCACGAGCCTAGGCCCCGGGACGATCCCGTGTATCAGCAGTGCACCGATGATGAGCGCCATGACCACGCTGCCGGGAACCCCCAGCGTGAGGGTAGGGATGAACGCAGTTTGGTCGGCCGCGTTGTTCGCGGCTTCCGGACCGGCCACGCCTTCGATCGCCCCGCTGCCGAAGCGCGCGGGGTCTTTCGCGACGCGCTTTTCGACCGCGTAGGACATGAATGACGCGAGAACGCCGCCTGTTCCCGGCAGGGCGCCGAAGAACGCCCCGATGCCGGATCCGCGGAGGGTCGGTCCCCAGAAACGGCGCATATCGTCCCGCGAGGGAATCATCGAACGCATCGAGACGTTCCTGGTAATGGCACCGGATTTCAAGCGGCGGATGCTCGCGATGACCTCGGTCACGCCGAACATCCCGAGCGCCGGTCCGATCAGCGTGATGCCGTCGGTCAGTTCGTTGCTGCCGAACGTGAACCGGTAAGCGCCGCTATTGACGTCGGTGCCGACGATTCCGACCAGGATGCCTGTCAGTACCATCGCGATGCCCTTGAGCGGGGATCCGGAAGCGATCGTCGAAGCCGCGATCAAGCCGAGCAGCATCAGGGCGAAATACTCTGCCGGACCGAACTCCAGCGCGAACTCTGCGATGGTTTCCGAGAACATCATCATGATTAGAATGCCGATGCCGCCGCCGATGAACGACGAGACAGCCGAAGCGAGCAGGGCGACGCCCGCCCGGCCCTGCTTGCACATCTCGTGCCCGTCGATGCAGGTCACCGCCGACGAGGGCGTGCCCGGCAGATTGAGCAGGATCGACGCGGTCGATCCTCCGTAGGCCGAGCCGTAATACACGCCGGCGAGCATGACGATGGCCGGGGTGGGCTCGAGGTGGAAAGTGATCGGCAGCAGCAACGCGATGGTGACGAGCGATCCGATGCCCGGCAGCACGCCGACGAACGTGCCGAGGAAGACGCCGAAAAAGCAGTACATCAGATTGTGCAGCGTGAAGGCGGTCTGCAGGCCGATGACGAGTTTGTCGACGACGTCGAGGTCCATCAAAATCCCCATTTGAAGAGTGGCAGCGGAATCTCCAGCGCGACCCGGAAGATGAGCGTGGCCAGCACGGTGATGCCAACCGCTAAGGCGAGCGCACCCTTCCATCCGAGCTTGTCATCGGCGGTGACCGCGATCACGGTAAGAAGCATCAGTGCTGTTACCATTCCCAGCACGTCAACCGTGGCCGCGAAAGCAAGAACGCCCGCGATCACCATGATGGCTGGACGCCATTCGGGTCGCGGCATTTCGCCTAATCTGAAAAATGCGGGAGCTGCGATCAGGACGCCAATAGCGGTCATGACCCAACCTACGGCGGCCGGGAACATGCCTGGTCCCATTTCTTCGACTGTACCGATATCGTAGTTCTTGGTCGCGTAGAGTGCCGCGAAAAGGCCGATGGCGACGAGTACGCACCCGGCGAGAATATCCGTGTAATCGCGAGATCGCGTCACCGATTGATTCCCTTGTCAATACGCGGGTTCGTGGAGGCGCCAGGCGAGGTCGGAGTTTGCAACGGAGATATAGATCCTGTTAAGAGCCACGTGGACTGTGTGGCTTGGTCAAGCTCGAGCAGGAGGCCTGCAGTCGTATCGTGACCGCGACGATTCGCAGAGCAAGAAGGTAACGCAAGTGCACAGGGGCTGTCCATGGCGTTGATGTCAGGTAGTGCTGAGTGTGGGGCGATTACGGGCGAGGGGGAAACCCGCTTTGCGCGCCGCGCTTCTTACCACCGGTCAAGCCTAATCTTTACGGACATTCAGGACCGGCACCACTGCCAGCCATGCGTGGTTGTCAAAATTAGCGAACTTTGAAGCGCAATACCCAGGCTTAGCGCCAGTTCTATATCACTCCGCCTCCGATCCCGCCCATCCCTGATGCGTTGCTTTCCTTGAAGGCGCAAGGCGGAAGGCGGAAGTGCGCAGAACGCAATTGAATTGGTAGACAGACTGTCACCTAGAGCGTCAGCCAATAGACGATAGGGATACAATCAACGTCCTGCCTTGGGGCTAGCCCGTTTCGGCCAAGAAGATTGAAAATCTATTGGGCTCGAAGAACATGAAAACACTCAAATCCGCCTGCAAGCCGCGCGATACCGTCTTTGACGCCGCCCGGCGCGACACGGTTCTCGATCTCTCGGATCTGGTTGGCGATCGGATCAAACCCGAGGAGTTCTTTCCCGAGAACTACATTACCGAAGGGATGAAGACCCTCCTCACGGAGGGCTTCCGCAGGCTCGAGGGCAAGTCGGATCAGGGCGTTTTCAAACTTACGCAAGCGATGGGTGGCGGAAAGACCCACAATCTGCTGGCGCTCGGCCTGCTCGCGAAGCACCCGAAATTCCGAATCCCAGTGATGGGGGGCTTCTACGCACCGGATAAGGCGTTAGGCGACGTGCGAGTGGTTGCGTTTTCAGGGCGAGAGAGCGACGCCCCTTATGGCATCTGGGGCGCGATGGCCGAGCAGTTGGGCACACGCGAACTATTCAAGGACTACTATTCGCCGCTCGCCGCGCCCGGACAAACGGCGTGGGTCAACCTGCTGAAGGGCGAGCCGCTGGTGATCATGCTTGACGAGCTGCCTCCCTACTTCGTCAATGCGAAAGCGAAGCCCGTCGGCAACTCCGATCTTTCTGTTGTCACGGGAACCGCACTCTCGAATCTGCTGGTTGCATTGGGGAAGGCGGAGCTTAAAAACGTCCTGCTGGTAATCACCGACCTCACCGCCTCCTATCAGGCCGGGCATCAGCAGATAGTTACCGCACTCACGGATCTGCAGCAGGAGACGGGGCGCACGGCGATGGATCTGGAACCGGTGCGAATGAACACCGACGAGTTCTACCAGATCCTGCGCAAACGCATCTTCGAGAAACTCCCCTCGAAAGACGACATTGCCGAGGTGGCGCAGGCCTACGCGAAGGCGATTCGCGACGCTCGTCAGATGGACGTCACCAATGCCTCGCCCGAGCAATTCGCGCAACGGATCGTCGAGACCTACCCTTTCCATCCTGCGATCCGCGACCTTTACGCCCGATTCAAGGAAAACCCGGGTTTCCAGCAGACCCGCGGTCTCATCAGGCTGATGCGCATTGTGACAGCACGGATCTGGAACGAGACTCGTGACAACCGTTATCTGATCTCGGCCCACGATATCGATCTCAACGATCGCGAAACCCTCACCGAGATCAACCAGATCAATCCGACGCTCGAATCGGCTATTGCCCACGACATTGCGTCCGGCGAACAGTCGGTAGCCGAAGTGATGGACGCGAATCTGGGCAATCGCGACGCGGGTGACGTAGTGCAGGATAAAGTGACGCCCGTCGTTGCCGAGCCGCACCAGAGTGGTCGCGACGCAGTGGTCGTGGTGTCCGCGAACAAATTAGGAATGCTCTCGCGGCCCCGCGGCAGCTTGGTCGACTTCTTCCGCAAGTCGCCTCTCGCAAATGTGAATCTGGATCTTGCCCGCAGTACCGACACCGGCAGGCGCGTCGACCTGTGAGCTTCGTCGTCGATACCCGTGTGATCTCCGAACTCGTCAAGCCGACGCCTGACGATAAGGGGTGGA
>Ga0155953_1091_pt2 | contig 24015 bp, 28 predicted proteins | sample RifCSPlowO2_02_FD_107607 | JGI IMG/M metagenome (GOLD analysis project Ga0155953, IMG submission 107607) | Betaproteobacteria bacterium RIFCSPLOWO2_02_FULL_63_19
CGAAGCCGAGCGCACCGATGACGGACGCTTTATCAAGGGCACCCCTTCCCTGCAAAGCAACGCAGACGCGGTTCGCGACTTTCTCGTTTTCCTGCTGCTGACAGGATTGCGGCGCAACGAGGCGGCGACACTCAAATGGGAGAACGTGGATCTGCGCTCGAAGATGATCACGATCACGGTGACGAAGAATTACGAAGTGCACTCGCTGCCAATGTCGGACTACCTGCTGGCGATGCTCAAACGGCGGCACGCGGCGAGGGTCAAGGGCGACGAAGACCCGCGGCGCGAGTATGTCTTCCCCGGTGATATGGGGCCGCTTGGCGAACCGAAGAAGCACATCGCCAAGGTGGTCGCGGCAAGTGGCGTGCAATTTTCCTCACACACATTGCGCAGGACGTTCGCCAGCATCGCGGAATCGCTCGACATCCCATATCTAGCGCTCAAACGCCTGCTGAACCACAAGGCGCAGGATGTGACCGGGAAAAGCTATACGGTGATCGGCGTCGAGCGATTGCGCGAACCGATGCAGAAGATCACCGATTTCATTCTAAAGACAGCCGGCGAACGCAAGACCGCGAGCGTGTCGAAACTGCCGGATAAGCGGGCGGTAGCATGACGAAGAAGAAACCCATCAAGCGTGCTTTGGATCGGTATGCGCTGAACGAGATTGAGGCAGCGCTCGAATTGTTGGAAAAGTCATGGGTTGATTTCCTTTACGGCGTGCGGCTGGGGAACCGCTGTATTCGCGCTGAGCATCGACGCGGGACGCGAGGCAGGGGCCTGGCCACGGTGCATCGAATGCTCGAGGTCTACAGGCGGCAGCTTATCGACGGAAAGCGTATCGCCATCTTCACGGCGTTGACGTTCTGCGTTCAGGAAAACGTTCCGCTTCCGTACTGGCTGGGCGATGCGATTCTCGACATCGAGGCCAAAGTGAATCGAGAGCCGAGCAATCTGCACGAACTGTTCGGACTGAAAGCCTTGCTTCCTGCAGACGGCAAACGCGCGAAGACCACTCGCCAGGACCTGAAATGGAAGCACCCGCTTTGGCACCGCGTCCGTGAGTTGATGGTGAAGTCGAGCAAGGACGCCGCGATAAAACAGGCACGCGAGGAACTCAAGATTCCCTACTCGCAGCGAAAATGCCGGGAGATGTTTGACACGGCGGATCGCCTTCAGTCCACATTTCTGGACGCCTGGGACGGAGGAAAGAAGCACCGTATCGAGTAGACGTTTTGCACGAATTCGCGCCATTTCGTGCAAAGCGAGACTTTCAATAACACTTCGGGAACAATCGTAACACTTCTTACCCGGAGGTGGCACGATGGCGGAAAATCAAAAACGTTGGTTGCGCGACTACGAAGTCGAAGTTGCCAGCGCTGGTCGTTTCAAAAAGAGCACGTTGCGCAAGGACCGAATCGGCGCGCAGCTCTTTCCATTCCACCGTGTCGGCAAGACGGTCCTGTACGACCTGGCGGAACTCAACACCACGGTTGAGAGTGCCCGGTTCGGCGGGAAGGTCGGCACCAAAGCCCGCGCGAAGCAGGCCGCCTGATCGTGGCGCCGAGAATATCGCGCCGGCCGTCGCCGGCCGCCGTCGCCCGAAGTCTGCGCGAACTCCAACTGCTTTGGGCTCGACCGCCTGATCTTGATCCTGAAAGTGAAACCGCCCCGGGGCAAACCGAGGCGGCGGATCGGGAAAGCACAGAGCACGCAAAGTCTACCGCTACCGGCGGCGGACCGCAACGGGTGCGGCGATGATCTCGGATCCTGCTGCATTTCTGGAATTTGACGCCAACCACTTCATGGCTATCTGGGGTGTTGGTGGCATGTCCGACGAGGAAAAAGACGCGCTACCGGCTGCGGTGCGCACGCAGGCGATCACCCGATACCGCAAACTGATGGGGGCAGATAACTCGTCGCACCGCGCCGAGCGCGGGCAGGCGAAGCTTGACGCAGCGACGCGCGAGACAGCAATCACCGAGTGGCCGCCCGGGCTGGACTTGGAAGTGCTCGCGGAACTCGAGCCCGAGCTGCCGCATTTCATCATTGGCGATTGGTTCCCAGTTGGATACGCGACCCTTTTCGCCGGGCATGGTGGCGTAGGCAAGTCTGCGATCGCGCTGCACCTCGCTGTCTGCATCGCCGCGGGCGTGCCGTTTTTCGGCCTGGAAGTTTCACGGCGCCGGGTGCTGTTCCTGAGTTGCGAGGACCGGCGACCCGTCTTGCACTGGCGCCTTTCCCGTATCTGCTCTCACCTGGGCGCGGATCTGGCGAGCCTTCGCGGCTGGCTGGAAATCCTCGACCTCGTGGGCGCCGATGCGATGCTATGGGACCGCGACCCGCGCACGGGCTACACCATTACATCGGGATATGCGCGCCTTCAGGAACGCATGGGCGAGTACCAGACCGAGGTGCTCATGGTTGACGGGGTGTCCGACACGTTCGCCGGGAATGAGAACGCACGCGGCGAGGTAAAGCGTTTCGTCAACGGGCTGGTGGCGTTGATCCCGCCCGATGCCGGCGCGGTGCTTGTGGTCGGACACGTCAGCAAGCCGGGCTCGACGGCCGGCGCCAATGGCGAAGGCTACAGCGGCAGCACGTCATGGCACAACAGCTGCAGGGCGCGCTGGTACCTCTACCCCGAGACAATCCAGGGCGAGGACGGCGAGCGCGCCGAGCGGACCGGAGATCTGATCCTTGAGCTGCAGAAGTCGAACCTGGGCCGCACTGACCAGTCTATCCGCTTCGCATGGGACCAGGACGCGCACCTATTCCTTGGGCGCGAGATCGTCGGGGCGACAGCATCAGACCGCGCACACCGCGACAGGATCGAACGCAAGGGCATCCTGGCCGCCCTGCAAGCCTGCGCCGAGAGCGCACCACCCATCATCGTACCGGCCGCAATGCAAGGGCCGCGTACGGCGCACCACGTCCTTTCGTTGCGGCCGGAATTCCCTGATTCACTGCGCGCCGGCAAGCCTGCCGTGCGTCGATTCAGGCGCCAAATCGAGGCATTGCGCCAATTACACGCGATTGAGGATGCTGAATATCGGCGCACGAACGGGCACAGAGGCGAGCGGCTTGCCATTACTACAGACGGAGTGCGCCACATTGCCACATTCTGAGAAACGAATACGACGCACGCATGGCAAAGGCGCTCCTGCGCCGAATTGCCATATTCGGCAGGGGGTATATAGGGGGGCGCGCGCGCAGACCATGATCGAAACCAAGGAGCAAAACGATGAAAGTTAGAAGGCTTGCAATAGCCTGGCTGCGCCAAGAGGATTGGCCGCGCTGGCTCGCCATGGATCCCGGCTTCCAGCCGGACTATCAGCATTGGCTGCGAAGGATGGACACGACCTTCGAACGCCTCAAGGAGGCCGGCGTCAACGCGGTCAAGGTCGAGATCAGGCCGGACGAGTTTGACGAATGGCGCAAGGCAACCGGCCGCGGCGTCGATACTCATGCGCGCGCGGCGTATGCAGCATTCGCTGCGATGCGGATGGATTTGCACTGATGCCGGCGCGACCCTTGAGGCCATGCGCAGCACCAGGCTGTGGCGCCCTTGTGGTGACAGGCCGGTGCGCGCTGCATCGTGTAGCAGATCGGCGCGCTCAGGACGTGGTGCGCGGCTCGACTACTGAGCGCGGCTACGATTGGGCATGGCGCAAACTCCGGGCTCGCTATCTTGACGCGAATCCGCTATGTGAATGTGATGAGTGCAAGGCCGGCAAGCTCAAGGTAACGGTCGCCCAAGTAGTGGATCACCGCATCGCCATCGAGGATCGGCCGGACCTGCGGCTGGAATGGTCGAACCTCAGAAGCATGAGCAAGGCGCACCACGATGCACACACCGCGCGCACCCGTGGCTGGGGAAGGGCACACCGTGCGTAAAAACACCGGGGGGGGCCGCGCAGCTTGCTTGAGAGCGCTTCTCCGCGACCGTGCGCCACCACGATTTTTGTTTCCACATTACTCTGAGGTGACCGATGGGCAGACCCAAGCTTGACCCGGCACTGCGCGCGGCTCGCGGTGCGTACCGGAAGAATCCGAAGCGCGCGCCGGCCGGTCAAAAATCGGTCGCTGGAGCAAAGCGGCGCAGTCCCCGGAAGCGGGATTACGCCGGCCTGATTGCTCGGTACGCCCTGGACGTCACGCGTGGCCACATTCCCGCCTGCAAGTGGGTCAAGCTGGCCTGTGAGCGGCACTTGGCGGACCGCAAGCGCGAGGCCAAGCCCGGGTATTCATACCGTTTCGACGCGAAGGCCGCGGCGGCATTCCTCGCTCGCCTGGAGCGGTTTCCGCACGTCAAGGGTCAGTGGGCCAAACGCAAGGAATTGATCGTGCTGCAGCCCTGGCAGCTTTTCGTGCTGGGCGTGCCGTTCGGCTGGCTGCGCAAGCGCGACGGACTGCGCCGGTTCCGTGAAATCTACATCGAGGTGCCGAGAAAGAATTCCAAAAGCACGATGGCGGCGCTCGTCGGCTTGGACATGCTTATGGACCAGGGCGAACACGGCGCGGAAGTCTACACGGGAGCAACGACGGAAAAGCAGGCGCATGAAGTGTTCGGACCGGCGCGGCTGATGCTGGAGCGCTCGCCGGAGATCCGGGAAGAGGCCGGCGCCGAGATTTGGGCGAAAGCAATCGTGTTGCCCGCGGACAACAGCAAATTTTGGCCGGTGATTGGCTCGCCTGGCGATGGCGCGTCGCCGAGCTGCAGCATCGTGGATGAATTTCACGAGCACGCCACGGCCGATCTGGTCGACACGATGGTGAGCGGCATGGGATCGAGAGAACAGCCGATGCTGCTGATCATCACGACCGCAGGATCGAACCTCGCGAGCCCATGCCGGGACAAGCACCTGGAAGCGCAAAAGGTTCTGCAGGGCACGCTGGAGAATGACGAACTCTTCGCGATCATCTATGGGGTGGACGAGGGCGACGACTGGACGAAGCCCGCGGCTATCCGCAAGGCGAATCCGAACCTTGGAATATCGGTTGACGAATCTTTCCTGCTCGCACAGCAGCGGCAGGCAGTCATGAATGCCACATACCAGAACCGTTTCAAGACCAAGCATCTCAATGTCTGGTGCGGGGCATCTGTGGCCGGTATCAGTGCAGCCGACTGGAAGCGCGCTGGCGATCCCGGATTGAAGCTCGAGCAATTCAAGGGCGAGTCGGCGATTTTCTCTCTCGACCTCGCTAGCAAGCTCGATATTTGCGCCTTCATGCAACTGTTCACGCGGCAACAGGCTGGCGCTCTGCACTACTACGCTTTGGGCAAGTACTACATCCCCGAGGACACGGTAGCCGAGACGCGAGCGAATCAGGGCGCCTACAGAAAATGGGCGGCCGAGGGGCACTTGATCGTCACCGAAGGCGCGGAAATCGACTTTGACAATATCCGCGAGGACGTGAAGGAGGCACGCTCCCGGGTTCAGGCGAAGGAGATCGTTTTCGACCCGTGGCGCGCTACGCAGCTTGCGCACCAGCTCGCGAAGGATGGCGCCGTCGTCGTCGAGATGGGGCAGACCGCGCGAAATATGGCGCAGGCATTCGATGAGCTGCTCTCAGCATTGAAGGCGGGCCGCTTTCACCACGACGGAAACCCCGTGCTGGCATGGATGGCCGGCAATGTCACCGCGAAGTCTGTCGCCAAGGGTGTCGTTGTGCCGTCGAAAGAAAAACCGGATCAAAAAATTGACGGCATCGTGGCGATCGTGATGGCGATCGCGCGCGCTGTTGTGGTGGAAGCTGAAGCGCCGAAGCCGAAATTCCAGTTCTTTGCACTCGGTTAGCGCATGAACGCGCCGCCATCCTGACCACAATTTCAACGAAGGAGATCACCATGATCAATTCAACAGAGCAAAAAAAACTGTCCGCGGCTCAAGCACAGAGGTGCGTGTACGACTTCATCCTGGCCGTGCGCAGGCACGTCGACATCGCCGCAAGCGCAAGGAGCAAACCGCGCGACATTGCACGCGCCATGCGGCGGCTCGATCGCGCGCTCGCGGTACTTGAAGACCGGAAGAAAAGCGGATGAGCGGCGACGACACGGGCACGCTCACACGCGTTTGCGTGCTTTTGGCGGTGCTCGTCAATGAGGTTCGCGAATTGCGCCGCGACCTCGCAGATCGAAAGTCGGCAACGAGAAAGCCGCGCACGCTGGCCGCTGGCGACATAGCAATGCTCACCGATCTACTGCCGGCGATCGTGGCAACGATGGGCGGAGCAGCCGCTACGGTGCGCAGTCTGCACGTTGCCGCCAGCGCGCGCACAGCCGAAGCGAAATCGTTGCGCGCAGCGCTTGATGCAACCGGCTTGAACAGCCTGCAGCTCGGGCGATTGCTCCGGCGCGCAATGGAATCCGAAACGCCGTGCAGCGGGTTCTACGTTCACCGAATCGGGGCATCGCGTGATGGTGTGACGTTCATTGTCAACGCGGAACCCCGCGAAACTCACAGTGCCCGTTTTATCGCCCGGGCTTTAAGCGGAAAATAAAGCATGAACATTGACATCTGTGAAAGCATCCGGCGGCAGTTACGCCAGCTTGAGGATGAATTTTCGAGCGATGAAAATGGCCGAACCGGCCGCCTGAAATTTGCCGAGTTTTCGCAGCGCAGCGCCGCACTCGTCAAGCGCCTGCGCGAAGCCGAGCGGGCCCCACCCGCACCGCGTCCCGCACCCGCGTTGACCAGGGCGGACCTCGATGCAGTGCTTCGGTTGCCGAAAATCGCTGCCCCCTCGTCCGAAGATCGCGCGGAGTTGGATGCGTTCAGGCATGTTTTCGACGAGATGGCGCGCGATCAAAAAGTCTCCTCCGCGCGCGACGTGCTGAAAAATCCGCGTCGCATTGCACTCGCGCAGGCCGCGGGCCTGGCGCAAACCGCGGGGACGTTGCGCGAGAGTTACGACCGAAACGGCGCGGGAATTTTCGGGGCGCTCGTAGTTGGCGGCATCAGCGCGCTTCGTAACGAGCTTAGCGAACTGCGTCTTGAGCTGCGCGTTTTACGCGCGCACTGCGAACGACTTGAGCGCGCGCTTTCGCTTCGCGGAAAGGCTGCGCGGTGAACGTCAACCAAGCACCGGCGTTTGATGATGCGGGCGAAATCACCGATCTCCTCTTTTTCACGGACGGATGGTTCCGTGAGCAGTTCGGCATCGGCATAACGACGCCCCTGTGCGTGTTTTTCTGTTGCAACGGGAAGAGATTGAAGCGCGCGGCGTTGCCTTCGATCACGGCCGCCGCGCTCGTGATCTCAACCTATGCCGCGCCGTTTACTGTGATCGGTTCTGATATCGAAGGTGAATACTGCGACGCGCTGCGGAAGGTTTTCGACATAGCGGCGACGATTCCATTTCCATTACCGAGGGAAAAACTATGATTCATAACCGCGCGTGGAGCCGCTTCACAATCAAATCGACAAATGATGAGCTGCGCGAGTTTTCAGGAATCGCGAGCACGCCGTCGCTCGACCACATGGGCGACCGAATTTCATCCGAGGGCGTAATTTATTCGCTGCCCATGCCGCTGCTTTGGCAACATGACGCGAACCGACCTGTCGGCAGCGTCGTGGCGGCCGAAGTGACGCGAGAAGGCATCACGGTTCGCGCGCGGCTCGCATCGGTGACGGAACCGCCGGCATTGAAGGACCGACTCGATACCGCATGGGCAGAGATAAAGTCGCGTCTGGTCCGCGGGCTCTCGATCGGCTTCCGGGTTTTGGCAGAGCGTCCAATCGATGGGGGCTCGCAAATCACTTCATGGCGTTGGCTCGAGCTGAGCTGTGTCACGATTCCCGCGAACGAAGATTGTTCGATCGCCAATATCCGATCGGCAGACTTGCGCGGCCGCGGGGCGGTGCGCCTTGATCCTGCTGCTGCCCGCCGTGCGGAAGAGAATCGATTGCGCCGCGAAATTCAGGAATTGGACCGCGAAATCCATAGGCGCGTCACGCTGCAACATTTTTCCGCGCTTGAGTAAGGCTCGACGATAGCCTGCCGCCATGCTGAACATCCTTGCCACCGGAACGCTTGTTGCTGATCCTCAGCGGCGCACATCGGCCAAGGGCGCCACGTATGCGACCGCCTCGCTGCGCGTGCCGAGCGACGGCGCCGATGCCGTGCTCGTGTCGCTGATCTGCTTCGCCACGGACGCGGTAGACGCGCTGCTCGCACATGCGAAGGGCGACGCCCTGGCCGTCGCCGGCCGCGCGAAGCTGTCGAGCTGGACCGGCCGGGATGGCGCTGAATGTCACGGCCTGGCTGTGACCGCCGAGCGCGTGCTGTCGCCGTACATGTTGGACAAGAAGCGGACGGCGGCGCGGGAATCGGAGGAAGTCACGGCATGAGGGCGCCCGGCACTGTTGCAGGGTTCCGCGGCCGGGTGTAGCATTCTTTCGTCGCCGGGATCCGGCGGCCGTGCCAAGCGGTCATGCATACTGCAAAACGAAAGGAAACACCATGAACCACCTTGAAGAAAGGGAAGTAGTGAAGTTCGTTCTCGACGGTCGATCATTCGATACGGCCACCTCCACCCAAGCAGCAGTATCCCGCGGCGTCTACGTGCCGGGCGGACGCGATCACCAATTCGATGACCACATAGGCGCGGAACAGGTGCGCTTCGAGCACATCGTGTTCCGAACCGCGAAGGGAAATTTTTTCCTTCACGAGCACACCACGGTCAAATATCCGAAGGGAAAGCCTGTTGTCTCGGATGAAGCGACAGCATTGACTGCTGCTGCTGCGGTAGCGTGGATCGTGAACAATGGGGCCGCCGTCATTGACGGAACTGACCTCCCGCTTCCGAACGAAGCATAGGGGGCCGCAATGAAACAGAAGAGCACGATTTACGTCAAGTCCACTACCATTCCGGCCAAGAAGCGGACCATTCGCGTCAACGTGACTGCAATCCCGGCAGAGAAACGGACGATCATAGTCAGCGCGCCTAAAGCAGTTACGAAATACCCCGGCATGCCATTTCAGGCGCCCATCGCGAAGGAAGAAAAAACGCTGTTGATGATGTACCGCTATATTTCGCGATGGGAGCGAAACTGGTTTTTCATGCTCATGCAATCCTTGGCCTGGGGCAAGCTCGTGCCCGAGTTGGCCGACAAGATGACCTGGGAGCAGGTCAGTTCGAACACTGGCCTGCCAAAGAGCAGGAAGAGGGCAGCATGAAGATCAACCCCAACACGAAGCGGCACGGCAAGGCCGCAGCCCTCGCGCTCTGGCGCGAATTGGGAAAAACCGAGGGGAGCAACTACGGGGAGCCCGGCAGGCTGCAGAGAACGCGCGAAACCTTGGCCGCATATCTGGCGGGGTATGCCCGCGCAACCGCGGAGGCACGGCGCGGCTTTCTGATGTATGCCGGTGACTTCATGGAGATCACGCACGGAGTGGGTCTGCCCAACCTTCCGATGTGGCAGAAGCCGAAACACGTCCACGGTCCCAAGCTGATCGACGCCGAGTGCAAGGCTCATGCTCGCGCGTGGCTGAACGCGGGCAAGACCTGACCGCCCCGAGCCTCTACAGGCCCCGCTTCGGCGGGGTTTTCTTTTCTTGGCGCTGATTCCATACCGCCGGCTTGCGATCCGGGCCGCTGCTGCGCGATCGCCTCGGGGCTGGTACTCGGGCACCGGGACGCGGACGGACGCAGCCTAGCGCCCGTATTCGCGTCGGATACACAGCGGAGACACGGAAAATTCTCTGAAACCGTGAAACGCTGTAAGTCTTTGTTTTTGTTTGGTGGGGCGTGTAGGAGTCGAACCTACGACCTACGGATTAAGAGTCCGCTGCTCTACCAGCTGAGCTAACACCCCGTCCGAGCATTACGTGAAAAGCTGCACTTCCAGAGCACTCGCCACCCGATCATGCAGAACCATGACGCGAATGGCGTCCCCAACCGGATTCGAACCGGTGTTACCGCCGTGAAAGGGCGATGTCCTAGGCCTCTAGACGATGGGGACACAGGGACCTTTTTTTGGAACACTTATCAGGCGGCTCTGGTGGAGGTAAGCGGGATCGAACCGCTGACCTCTTGCATGCCATGCAAGCGCTCTCCCAGCTGAGCTATACCCCCACAACCGAGCGGCGAATTATAGCCGCGGGGGCTACCCTTGTAAAGCCAAGCCGTCCCAAATTCGTCGCACATTTCAGCAACTTGGAAGCTCGCTTCGACCCGTGTTGCTCACCCGGCATATCGCTTGAGCCGACCGATCACGCGCTCTCTTCCTGCGAGCGCCAGGACGGCGGAAAGCGCAGGCGTTTGCGTGACGCCAAAGACGAGCACCCGCAGCGGAACGGCAAGCCGGGGCATCTTCATGCCGCGCGCCTTCGCAACCACCTGCACTTCGGCGTTGATCGCGTCGGCCGACCAGTCGCCCAAACCTCCGAGCCGCGTAGCGAGCTCGGCAAGCGCGGGCTTCACTTCGGGCGTGATGTACTCGCCCAGCAGCCCCGCCGAGGGCTCGCGATTTCCATAGAACGTCATGGCCTCGTCGGCCAGCTGGGCGAGCGTCTCGGTCCGTTCCTTCAGAAGTGCCACGACGCGCTCCAGAGGCGGTCCGCCCGCAAGCGTGCCGCCGTCGCGCTCGATGAGAGGTGCAACGGCATGTGCAAGCCTGCCGTCGTCCGCACTCTTGAGATACTGCTGGTTCAGCCAGCGCAGCTTCTCGGGGTTGAACTGCGCGGGCGAGCGGCTGATGTGCGCGAGGTCGAACCAGTCGATGAACGTCTCCTTCGCAAACAGTTCCGCATCGCCGTGCGACCAGCCGAGCCGGGCGAGGTAATTCAGCATCGCCTCCGGCAGAAAGCCGTCATCCGCGTATTGCATCACGCTCACCGCCCCATGGCGCTTCGAGAGCCGCTCGCCGTCGGCGCCCAGGATCATCGGCGCATGCGCGAAATGCGGCAGTTCGGCGCCGAGGGCGCGGAAGATGTTGACCTGGCGCGGCGTATTGTTGACATGGTCGTCGCCACGGATGACATGGGTGATTCTCATGTCCAGGTCGTCCACGACTACGCCGAAGTTGTAGGTCGGCACACCGTCGGCGCGCAGGATGACCAGATCGTCGAGTTCGGCATTGGCGACCGTGATCGCTCCCTTCACGAGGTCGTGGAATGTCACCTCGCCTTCGAGCGGGTTGCGGAAACGCACGATCGGCTTTGCGCCGGGTGGGGGCGTGAGCCCGAGCGATCTTGCGTTCTCGGGTCGCCAGCGGCCGTCGTAGCGCGGCTTCTCGCCGCGCGAGCGCTGCGCCTCCCTCATCGCATCCAGGTCCTCCTTGGAGCAGTAGCAGTGATACGCCTTGCCCTCGCCGATGAGCTGCTCGGCGACCTCACGATAACGATCGAGGCGGTGCATCTGGTGGAACGGCCCCTCGTCCCAGTCCAGGCCCAGCCATCTCATCCCCTCGAGGATGGCCTGTACCGAAGCGTCGGTCGAGCGCTCCATATCGGTGTCCTCGATGCGAAGGATAAATTTCCCGGCGTGCTTTCTGGCGTACGCCCACGAAAACAGCGCCGTCCGGGCGCCACCGATGTGCAGATAGCCGGTGGGGCTGGGAGCGAAGCGTGTGCGGATCATGTGCGGATACCGAAAGGGAGCGCAGATTCTACGCGATTGCCGCGTCGGGGTTGCTCCAGGATAGTCCGAGCGCCTCGGCGACCTCGCGGTTGGTGACGCGCCCGCGGCAGATGTTCAGGCCGTTGCGCAGGTACCGGTCGCGTCGCAATGCGGCTCTCCAGCCCTGGTCCGCGAGCGCAAGCACGAAGGGCAGCGTTGCGCTGTTGAGCGCATAGGTGGAGGTACGCGGGACGGCGCCCGGCATGTTGGCGACGCAGTAATGCACGATGCCATCGACAACGAAGGTGGGCACTGCATGCGTGGTGGCGCGCGAGGTCTCGAAGCACCCGCCCTGGTCGATCGACACATCGACGAGGACCGCGCCGGAGCGCATGGTTCCGAGCATCTTGCGGGTGACAAGCTTGGGTGCCAGTGCGCCCGGCACGAGCGCCGCGCCGATCACGGCGTCGGCGTTTCGCACAGCCTGTTCCACTGCGGCGGGCGTAGAAACCTTTGTTCGAACCCGCGAGCCGAGTTGGGATTCCAGCCGCTGGAGCGGCTCAGCCGATGGGTTGAGCACGGTCACCTCGGCGCCCATTCCCGCCGCCACCATGGCTGCGTTGGAACCTACAACCCCGGCGCCGAAAATGACCACGCTCGCCGGCGCGACGCCGGTGACGCCCGACATCAGCACCCCCCTTCCTCCATGCGGCTTCTCCAGGAAATGCGCGGCGACCTGAACCGACATGCGACCCGCCACCTCGGACATCGGCGCAAGCAGCGGCAGCCCTCCTTTCTCCGAGGTCACGGTCTCGTAGGCAATCGCGACGGCACCGCTTGCCACCAGATCCTTCGTCTGTTCGGGATCGGGCGCAAGGTGCAGATACGCGAACAGCACCTGCCCGGACCGCAGCTTCCTGCGCTCTGCCTCCTGGGGTTCTTTCACTTTCACGACCAGTTCGGCACGCGCGTAGATCTCCTCCGCCGTGTCGACCACCGCTGCACCCGCGGCGCGATACTCGTCGTCGGACGCACCGATTCCCGCTCCGGCGTTTCGCTCGACGAGCACCGGGTGCCCATGTGCAGCCAGTTCGCGCGCCGACTGCGGGGTCAGCCCGACCCGGTATTCGTGGTTCTTGATTTCTCTTGGCACTCCGACCCGCATCTCGCTCTCCACGAAATTCCGGCCTCTTCGAAACTACGCGCAGCGGCTTGCCGAGTCAATCTGGCAGCGACAGTGCGTGCCGCGACAGTGCGCCGCCGAAGCCGGGTACCTTCCTATTCCTGGGAAGCTCGCGCGGGGAGGCGTGAAGGACATGGTCCGCATCTCCGATGCACGCATGAGCGGCACGGCGTTTGGCACCGTCGTGCTGCACGTCACGCCCGAAGCCGCTGCCGGCGGAATTCTCGCCCTCGTCCATAACGGCGACCGGATCGCAATCAGCGTCTCCAGGCGGCGCAACGATCTGCTGGTGGACGATACCGAAATCGCCCGCCGACGGCAGCAAGCGAAGCCTTCGGCGGACCGCCCGGCGCGCGGGTACGTGAGGCTCTACGCCGAACACGTTCTTCAGGCCGACCAGGGCTGCGATTTCGATTTCCTTCAGGGATCGTAGGGCATTTCCATCCAAGCCTCCGCCGGCCATCCGCGGAGGACGAATGGCGGTGATCAGGCGTGGGCTCCCCGCCCGTTTGCCCTCCCCTGGCTCAGCCTGTAAAATTCCCCTCTGTACGGGCACGTAGTTCAGCGGTATGAACGCTCCCCTCACACGGGAGAGGTCGTAGGTTCGATCCCTACCGTGCCCACCAAACACTTATTTTCTGTAGTCCAATAGTGACCAAGGAAAGCCAGAAGAACAAATAAAAACAAGGCTTCTAGCTACTAGCTTCCCTAGTTAGTGTCTAGCCGCGTCCATTGTCGTCTATTGACAGCTACCCCCAGAAAGGGGTAGCTTCGGGGGTAAGCAAACCAACTGCAGAGGGAGCTACCCCCCATGACCCTAACAGATAAAGCCGTGCGCAATGCCAAACCGGCAGGTAAGCCCGTGAAGGTGTTTGATGAGAAGGGGCTCTTCCTACTTGTAATGCCTGCGGGCGGTAAATGGTGGCGCCTCAAGTATCGCTTTGGGGGTAAGGAAAAGCTGCTCGCACTTGGCACTTATCCCGACACCGGGCTTAAGGACGCCCGCGAGCAGCGCGACGAAGCGCGCGGGATGCTGGCGAAGGGCATTGACCCGAGCGAGCAGCGCAAGGCGAGCAAGGCAGCGGGGGACGCCCGTAATGCGAACAGCTTCGAAGCTGTAGCGCGAGAGTGGTTTGCTAAATTCTCGCCACGATGGGCACTGACGCACTCTTCGAAGATTATCAGCAGACTTGAACGCGACATATTCCCGTGGATTGGCGGTAGGCCCATTACCGACGTGAGGGCGCCCGAACTGCTCGCATGTTTGCGGCGCATCGAATCTCGCGGGGCCGGGGATACTGCGCACCGTGCATTGCAGGACTGCGGGCGCGTGTTCCGCTACGCTGTTTCAACAGGACGCGCCGAGCGTGACCCTTCGGGCGACTTACGCGGGGCGCTAGCTCCGGTCGAGGGGGGACACTTCGCAGCAATAACAGACCCCAAAGCGGTAGGCGGGCTGCTGCGGGCATGTGACGGCTACCATGGGGCGTTCGTGACCAAGTGCGCCCTACGGCTTGCCCCTCTGCTGTTCCTGCGCCCTGGCGAGCTACGCAAGGCGGAATGGACAGAAATCAACCTAGACCTTGCCGAGTGGAACATCCCCGGCGAAAGGATGAAGATGGGAGCACCACACATTGTTCCCCTAGCAGCGCAAGCCGTGGCGATCTTGCGCGAACTTCACGCCTTGACTGGCAGCGGACGCTACGTCTTTCCAGGGGCGCGCACGAATGGCCGGCCGATGAGCGATAACGCGATTCTCGCAGCGCTTCGCAGAATGGGCATCGCCAAGGATGAAGCGAGCGGGCACGGGTTCCGTGCGATGGCGAGGACAATCCTTGATGAAGTGATGGGGGTGCGCCCTGATCTGATCGAACACCAGTTAGCCCATGCTGTGAAAGACCCGAACGGGCGAGCCTACAACCGCACGGCGCACCTTCCCGAACGGCGGAAGATGATGCAGCAATGGTCGGATTATCTGGATAAGTTGAAGGCCGGGGCGAACGTGATACCGCTACACGGCCAAGCCGCATAGGCACAAACACGGGGGTTGAGGTATCGACCCCTGACAAGCGCGCGGCAGCGGCCGGCTGCGCGCGTAATTCGAGCAGCACGGCCGCTAACTTCAGAGACGTTTCAATAGCTGCACCCTAACTGTGGAGTCCTAACCCGGCGCGTCTCGAAAGGGGCGCGCCGGGCCCTCAACGATTTGAGACAAACAGGAGATCCACGGAATGAACGCAGCACAGAGACACGAAGACTTCGCAGACGTACCCTCCAGGGTAGCCGCTATCTTGAAGCACGCCGGGCTTATTTCGGCGCGGGGACGGTGGAAACATGACTACAGCGACGGGGCGCGCGAGGCCCTACGCGCGTGCCTGAGTACGGCCGAATGGATTTGCGGAATCTCCCGGAAATCTGACCCGATTATCATAGACCCACTGGACCTTGTGGGCGCCTGCATCGAGGATCTTATAAGCGAACTGCGCAAGATGCAGGGGGCACTGACTGCGAGTTGACTAGCCCGAAGGCGGCGCGCGCCAAGCACTGGCGCGCACCAAGCTTGCGTTTATTCCCGCCAAAGGGGATAATGCTAATGGCATATCCAACTGGACGTAGTAACGGCCGGATGTGACTACCTCAACAACAATAAAAAGAGGTCATCAAAATGACTCAATCTGTGCAATTCCTGCGGCTCCCTCGCGTCCTGGAAATTTCTGGTTTGTCCCGGGCTTCTGTGTATGGAATGTCCAAGAAGGGGACATTTCCCGCCCCCATCAAACTATCTGAGCGTTGTTCTGGTTGGCTTCGTAGCGACGTTGAGGCTTGGGCGAACGGGCGCATCACGAAAAGCGGCAAGCCTGAAGCGTAACAGCCCTTAAGCGCGTCGCATGGGGCGCGGGCGGGGGTTGAATACTCGGTAGCCCTGCCCGTCCCCTAACAATGATTCCGGCCGTCCTGGCTGGATTGACCACGATACCTACAGAAAGGACATCTGCAACATGGAAAACCTTCACAAGACACGGGACATCTACGACCAAAGCATGCGCGAAGGCACTGTGAGCCTTGCCGAGGTAGCGTTATGGATCACGGGCAATCAGGGCAAAGGTACTCCGGCATACATCGCCGTAATAGAGAAGCTGCGGGCCGATGTGCGGGCCGGGCGGATCGTTCTAGCATCGCATTGCGTCACCGATATAGACGCTTCGCGCGTAAGCGAGGTCACAGCGCGGGAGATACTGCGGAGCCAGTATTATGAGGATGGCGTTCTTGAAGCGCTGCGGACTGGCACGGGGGTGGCTCAGGTACTGGCAACAGGATTCCATGCCATCGTGAAAGTACGGGAACTGCGGAATTCGCAGCGGAAAACTTACGAGCAGACAGACAGTGAGATCAAGTTAGCATTTGCAATCATCGAATGGCAAGCCGAGCGGATATTGAGCACAGATCCGCAGATCCTAAGACGCGAAAAAACAATACCCGAGCGGAGGGCTGAGATACTGACCGAGTTGGAAGTCGGGCTAGGGGGCAACCCTGTTACAGAGGAGCTTCTGAAAACCGTAGGCTTGCGTGGTTTTATCTGGAGCGGACAAGAATCACTGTGCACGGCAAAGACCTACAGTGAGCAAAATCAAGTGTGCGACGAAGGGGCACCGAACGAACCGGCGCCGGCCGCGCCTTCAGCTTCCAAGCGAGGGCATGCGCGGAAGTGAAACCGGCGCACATGTTCAGAAAGTAAATAGGGCGGGCACCACGCCCGCCACCCTCATCAAGCTAAGGAGAGGCGCCCGAGCGCCCAGTAGCTATGAAAGATCTACAGCGGCAGTTTTCTAAATGGTGCGTCTGGATATACGGCAAGAAGCGCTCCGACGGCAAGCCGGCGAAGGTGCCGATAAATCCGCGCAATGGAAAGCACGCGAACACCAAGGACCCGGACAGCTTCGGCACCTTTGATGAGGCGCAAGCGGCGCAAGCGTCGCGGAAAGGCGGTAGGTATAAAGGGCTTGGCGTGTTGATGGCGGGCGGTCCTGGCGCGGTCTGCGTCGATATCGATAATTGCCTGAGTGCCGACGGCACCCCGAACGAAATTGCTGAATGGGCGCTGAACAATTTCGCGGGCTTCTGCGAAGTGTCGCAGTCTGGGCGCGGGCTTCACTTTTTCATGTTGGCGACGAAGCCGGCCGGGTGTGCACAAAAGAAAACCGTTGCGGGTGAGTCGCTCGAAATATACGGTGCAGACAACGACAGGTATATCTGCGTCACGGGTGAGAAGTACATCGAGGAAAGCAGAGAGTCCGGAATTGTCGCGGAGCAAGCGGCGCTTGATCGTTTTATCGAGCACTTCGGGTTTATGCCCGTGACGCCGGGCGAGCCGAGCGGCACCGGCACCACCCCCGACACCGACGACGAAGAGCACAGCGACGAAGAAATTCTCGGTCTGTTGAGGCGGCGCAACAAGCGCGGCAGTATTTCACGCCTCTTTGCCGGCGACCTGAAGGACCGCGGCGGGGACCATAGCGCGGCAGACTTGGCCCTCTGCGCGGAAATTGCCTACTACACGGCGGGCGCAGAGCAGGTTGAGCGGATCTTCGGCACTTCCGAATTGGCGAAGCGCGAGAAGTGGGAGCGGGTAGATTACCGTAAGTGCACGATCAACAAGGCGCTTGCCACGTGCAAGGGCTACTACTGGGACAAGGACAAGGGCAAGCGCGGTAACGCAGGCAGCGCAGAAGTTGCAGCAGCATCGGCGGGACTGTATGCGTCCAAGCTTACCGGCGGCACTGAGGGGCTAACCCTTACGCAGAAGGGGAAGCTGGCGAGCAACATTTACAACGCGGTGCAGGTATTGCTGAGGGATCACCGTGCACAGGGGGCCGTGGCGTTCAACCTGTTCAGCGGTGCGGTGGAAGTTCTGCGACCGTTGCGCGACGTGTTCGGGGCGCCTGCGTCTGACGAGCTGGGGGACTTCCGCGAGGTTGACGTTACGGTGTTGCGAACCTGGCTGATTAGGGAGTACGGCATCCAACTAGGGAAGGATGACGCCCTTGACGTGGTCATGTCATGGTCACGACATGTCGCGTTCAACCCGGTTACGGATGCATTGACGCGGCTCGCCGACGCGTGGGACGGCAAAGCGCGTCTGAACAGTTGGCTACAGGACATCTTCGGCGTGGACTCGGAGGGCATTGAAGCCTACGTCTGCGCTGTTGGGCGATGTTGGGTGATTGGATCTGTAGCACGCGCATTCGAGCCGGGATGCAAAGCAGACGGCGTGCTAGTGTTTGAAGGCGATCAAGGGGCGGGCAAGTCGCGAGCCGTTCGCGTGTTGGCCGAAGCGGTCTATCCTGGCGGGTTTGTCGAAAATATTCCCGTTATAGGCGACAGCCAGGAAACGGCGCGAGCCTTGCGCGGCGCGCATATTGTCGAGCTATCAGAACTTACTAGCATTCAGGGGAGGATGGCAACGGAACAGGTCAAAGCCTTTTTGAGTCGCCAAGAGGATCACGGCCGGGAGCCTTACGGGCGCCGATACGAAAAATGGAAACGCACAGTCAGCTTCTGCGGAACAACAAATGAGGGTGAATACATCAACGACCCAACAGGGGGGCGGCGCTTCTGGGCGGTCAAAGTAGGACGCATTGACATCGGACGCCTGCGGCGTGACGCGCCGCAGCTTTGGGGCGAGGCGGTGCGTGCGTATCGTGACGGCGAGCAGTGGCACATCACGGACGCGGAAGCCCTGCGGCAGGCGGCGGGGCAGCAGCGCGACAGGCAATTGACGGATTCGTGGGACGAAGAAGCGACCAGGGTCGTGCACGATCTGGCAGCAGGGAAAAATGCATTCCATGATGCATGGAGTCTGCGGGAATTGTTTGCTCTCGCGTTCAGGAATCAGGATCTGAACGAGAGGCCGCAGCAAGACCAGAAACGCTTTGCGGGGGCGCTTACCCGGGCCGGATTCGTGAAACGTAAAGCGCATGGGGGGGTCAATCGATGGAGCCTTCCCGACGAGTGGATACGCGCGGCGCGGGGAGCCTCTGCGGGGGATTAGGTGCCATGACCCAAAATTTTGAAAGGGTCTGCGAAAGGGTTCCGCACCGGAAAATGCGACGGCAACCCTTTATTTTGGGTTTGGGTACGCCCTCCCTCTTAGACGTTGTTGGACGCTTAGGCGGCGCGTGGGGGACCGTCGGGGACCGTGGGGGACCGTCCCTCCGATATGGTCCCCGTTCCGCAGCGCCAGCGCTGGCGCGGGTCTTGCCCAGAGGGGACCGTTAACCCCGTGTTAGCTTTTAGAGGTGTGATGGTTAGGGTAGCCATACGAGTACCTGCCTACCCTATTGGTTATTACTTGGGAATTGTTGGAAGGGACGGTCCCCGGTCCCCACGGTCCCCCTAAGCATTCTGAGGAAACGAACGTATGAGCACGCAACAAGCTGAACTGTTGGCATTGAACAAGGAAATTGCCGGGGTCATTTCCGAGGCGCGCAGCGTCGAAGCGGTCCTGTACGCGGGGGGACGATACGAACACGGGGGTGCGATCGGGTGCCGGGCGGGGCTGCTGTTCAACCCGGCAGAGCTTTACGGCAGCGCAACGGCGAAGCTGTGCGGCGCGAGCGACCCCGACACCGACAATGTCACGCGGGAGGACATTGCGCAGGGAATACGGATGACGGCCGCGAAGATCAGGGCGGGTGATCGGACGTACATCTTCGAAAGCATGTTGGGGCAAGCGATCTGGTTGCAGGCGCTGGCGTTGCAGTTGAGCGACTACACGGCCACATCTTCGCACATGCCAGCTAAGGTGGCGCTGGGCAGCCTGCTGCTGAAGATGCAGGCCGTGGCGGGCAAGATGCTGGCAAGCCTGGCGGGCTTGAGTTGTTTAGAAGATCGACAGCCGAAAGGCTAGTTCTGAATCGTCTTCAAGACACCATCTTCAAAGTACAGGTATCCACCGCCGTAGACCCATTGTTCATGTTCGCCGCGCGCAGTAATCGTGCGGTTAATGTTTCGTGGACGCCCCCAACTACTTTGAATAACTTCCTCCTTTGACATGCCAATTGATACCCCTTCCCGCTTACGCTTTGCTAGATCGCGTTGACGATTTGCCGAATCGAGCTTACGGTTTTCCAGTTCGCGTTGACGAAGCGCACGCAGAGCGTCTGCTTCTCTGGCATTCAGTGCTTTCGTAGCGCGATCAAGTGCGCCCTTGTATTCAACGTCGCCGGGATCAAGATAAACCAGCCACGTGTAAGCCTCTACCTTCCCACCCAAATCAGCGGGTGCGAGTTTTGCCAGAACCGCTTTCCAGCGTTGCAGGCGCGCTTGTGTAAGCAATGGTTCGATGGCATCTTTCGCGACGACGACATGCTGCGCTGCCAAAGTTTCTGCTTCATCAAACTTATTCTCAATAATTAGGGATTCAATTCGCCTCTTGATGCCCTCCAAAGTAGTTGCCAATTCTCGCGCTTGCGTAGCGGCTGCACGCTCCTTGAGCGATACAAGCGGCGTGGTTGCTTCCTCGCGCGGGCCGCAACTTGCCAGCAAAGCAGTCAGAACAACCAAGATGAGACTTTGTTTAGGCACGTTAGCTCCTATCGGTCCAATCCCTCCCAGTGCCAGCGCCGATTTCTTTTTCACGGCTCGCCAAGGTGTCTGGATGGGGGATAGTGCATTAGACGGGAGTGAGGGTGCCAGTACAAGCGATTCAGCCGACGACTTGAAAAGTTTGGGGAACATCAAAAATTGAAAATGGGCGCTGGTCGCCGGCCCGGCCCGCAGTGCAGCAGAAGCGGTACCCGTCAAATATTCCAATGGCATATTGGCGGGCGGGCTGCGCCGGCAACACTCAAGCCCGACACTGACCGGCACGGCGACGCGGCGAGCAGCGGCCGGCAGGGAGCAGCGGCAGGAGAGGAGCAGCGGCAGGTGGCGAACAGCGACAGGTGGCGAGCAGCGACAGCAAGGTGAGCGCGGGGGTAGGTCTGGGGGTAACAGGCAGCGCAGAGACTCAGCAGCACTAGCAGCGGCGCGGGTCTTCAGGAGGAATGTGAGGGATACCGTGCCACCATTTCGCCCAAAGCCCCGGCTCCGGTCGCCCGAGACCGGCACGAAGCTGCGTCGGTATAGCCGGAACCGAACGGGGTGGTTCGGTTTGGCATCCAAAACATGAAAAACCCAAATTCTTCGCCGGGTCTGTCAATGCTTGAGGCCTAAGATCGGGCCTTGCCGATCGCCTGTAGTGTGTGCCGCGCGATCATCAGTTCCTCGTTGGTCGGGATCACCCAGGCTGACACGGAACTGCCCTCGCGGCTGATGCGCGGGCCGTTTCGTTGATTCGCTTCACCGTCGAGTTCCAGCCCCAGCCACGCGAGTCCCTTGCAGATCCGCTCGCGGACAGGCGCCGCGTGCTCGCCAATTCCCGCGGTGAAGACAAGGCCGTCCAGCCCCTCCAACGCAGCCACCAGGCCGCCAATCTGCGTGACGGCGCGGTACACGAACAGATCCACGGCCTCCGCGGCGCGGGGATCGGTGCTGGCAAGCAGCTCCCGCATATCATGGCTGATTCCCGACACCCCCAATAGACCGCAGCGGTGGTAGAGCAGGTCGCTCACCGCGGCAGCGTCCATTCCCATTTCCTGAATTAGATACAGCAATATGCCCGGATCAAGCGACCCCGGGCGCGTACCCATTACCAGGCCTTCCACCGCTGTGAATCCCATGCTGGTGGCCACGCTGCGTCGTTCGCGCATGGCGCACAGGCTCGAACCGTTGCCCAGGTGCGCGACAACCACCCTCCCCTCGGCGTGATCCCCCAGATAGCCCGGGAGCACATTCGCGATGTACTCGTAAGACAGGCCATGGAAGCCGTAACGTCTGACGCCCCGCGCTTCCAGTTCCCGCGGCAGCGCGTACAACGTCGCCAGTCGAGGCTGCGTAGAGTGGAACGCGGTGTCGAAGCAGGCGACCTGCGGAAGTCCGGGCGCAGCATCAAGCAGCGCACGGATCGCGGCAAGATTGTGCGGCTGATGCAGCGGCGCGAGCGGAATGAATGTTTCGAGCACGGCCAGCACCTGGCGGTCCACCACGACCGGCTGCCGGTAGCGTGCGCCGCCGTGGACCACCCGATGCCCGGCGGCGAGAACTCCCGTCCCTCCCGTGCGTTGCGAGAGCATGTCGATCAGAAACGACAGCGCCTCGGCACGCGTGAGCCCTGGATCCGAACAAGCCCTCAGCTCGCGCTTGCTCGCTTCACCCGACGTCTCGCGCAGTGAAAGGTGCGGTGCATGCTCGATGTTGTCGATCTCACCGGAAAGCAATCGCTGCAAGTCGCCGTCCGCAGCGCGATACAGCGCGAACTTTACGCTCGACGAGCCGGAATTGAGAACGAGGACTGCGGAGCTCAAATTGTCGCCATGTCGTCCAGCGGCCGCGACACAAGCTTGATCTGGGGTCCCTTGGCGCTGGACCTGACCTCGAAGCCCAGGAAGCACATGAATTCGAGCATCTTGATGTTGCTCGCCATGACGAAACCTTCCATACGCTTGATGCCGCGCCCGGCCGCGTGCTTCATCAGTGCCTGCATGAGGCGCGTGGCGATCCCGTGTGCCTGCCACGCGTCGGCGACGACAATAGCGAACTCGCAGCTCTCGTTGCCGGGGTTCATTGCATAGCGGCCGACTGCGATCTCTTCCTCGGCACCGCCACCGTCACGGGGAACCGTGACGATCAGCGCGGCCTCCCGCATCGGGTCCGGATTGATGAAGTGCTGCAGCATTTCGGGCGAAAGCTCGCACATCTGCGTCATGAAGCGGAAGTACTTCGACTCCTCGGACAAGCCACGAACAAATGCCTGCTCGATCTCGGCGTCCTGCGGCCCGATCGAGCGCAGCATGGCCACTTTCCCGTCGGAAAGGTCCCAGTGCTCGACCGGTCCGCACGATGCCTGCTTATTCATTTCACTCGAAGCCGGCATCCTCGACGGCCCGGCGAAACTCCACCTGACCGGCTTTGGACGGGTCGTACTTGAGAGCCGGGCTCAGATGACTTTCGAGTACCGCGCCCGCTGTTCGGCGTTGCGCAGGTATTGATCGAATACCATGCAGATTGCGCGCACCATGAGGCGACCCCTTGGCGTGATGGTGATCCACTCCTCTTCGATTTCGACCAGGCCCATCGCTCGGTATTCCTCGAGTTCGCGCAGCTCAGTGGCGAAGTAGCGGCGGAAATCGATCAGGTGTGCGATCTCGATGGCGCGGAACGACAGTGAGAAGTGGCACATCAGCGCCTGGATCACCGCTCGCCGCACCAAGTCGTCCGGATTAAGTGCCAGTCCCCGCATGACCGGCAGCACGCCATGGTCAAGGGAATCGTAGTACTCCTCAAGCGTACGGTAATTCTGGATATAGGCCGGGCCCACGCTGCCTATGGCTGAAATTCCCAAACCGACGAGATCGCACTCGGCCCGCGTCGAGTAACCCTGGAAGTTGCGATGCAGGTGGCCGCGACGCTGCGCCACCGCGAGTTCGTCTTCGGGTTTGGCGAAATGGTCCATGCCGATGTAGACGTAGCCGGCATTGGTGAGGGTACGGATGCCCATGGTAAGTAACTCTATCCGGCCTTCGGGCTTCGGCAGTTCGGCCTCGTTGATGCGCCGCTGTGGCTTGAAAACCGTGGGCAGATGGGCGTAGTTGTACAGCGCGATGCGATCCGGGTTGATATCGAGGACTTTTCCCAGGGTCCTGGTGAAGCGCTCGGCGTTCTGCTTAGGCAGGCCGTATATCAGATCCATGTTCACGGATTGAAAGCCGCTGGCACGTGCGGCCGCAATCACCGCGCGGGTCTGGTCTTCGCTCTGGATGCGGTTGACCGCCCGCTGCACTTCGGCATCGAAATCCTGGACTCCCACGCTGATGCGGTTGAACCCGAGCGACCCCAGTAGCGTAATCGTCTCCCGGTTCGCCGAGCGCGGGTCAACCTCGATGGAGTATTCGCCGTCCGGCGCCAGGCTGAAATGGCCGCGGATGATCTGCATCAGCTCGGCAAGTTCCGTCTGGTTGAGGAAAGTAGGCGACCCCCCCCCCCAGTGCAACTGCGTCACCCGCTCGCCCGGCCCCAATAGACCGCTGACCAGTTCGACCTCTTTTCTCAAATACCGCAGGTATTTGGCCGAACGGCCATGGTCCTTGGTGATGATCTTGTTGCAGCCGCAGTAATAGCAAATGGTGTCGCAAAACGGGAGGTGGACGTATAATGACAGCGGTCT
>Ga0155953_1025_pt1 | contig 23579 bp, 15 predicted proteins | sample RifCSPlowO2_02_FD_107607 | JGI IMG/M metagenome (GOLD analysis project Ga0155953, IMG submission 107607) | Betaproteobacteria bacterium RIFCSPLOWO2_02_FULL_63_19
ATCGCGAATTACCTCGCCGTGCTCGAGGCCACTTTCGTCGCGCACGTGCTGAAACCGTTCAGCACCCGCCGCGCGACCGAAATCGTCGCCGCACCCAAGGTGTACGCCTTCGATACCGGCTTCGTCTGCCATTACCGGGGCTGGGACGCGATCCGCAACGACGATCTGGGCGTGCTGTGGGAGCATTTCGTGCTGAACGAGCTGCATGCCCGGCTGCAGACGCGGGACATCCGTTACTGGCGCGACAAGCGCCAGCATGAGATTGATTTCGTGTTCCAGAGGCGCGGAAAGCCCCCGGCAGCGATCGAGTGCAAGTGGTCGGCCGGGGAACTCGATGCGCGCAATCTCGCGGCGTTCCGGCAGGCTTATCCGCGCGGGGACAATTTCGTCGTTGCCCGCGATGTCCGGCGTCCCTATCGTCGCTCCGTGTCCGGTGTAGACATTCAGTTCCTCGGCCTGGATGGCCTGATCGCGCGGCTCGGAGGCTGAACGCGATCGACGGACACGCTATATATCCCATCCATAGTTCGCCGGGTCGATGTCGAGGGTGCCACTCACCCGAATGCGTCCTTCGGGCGTTCAATCTCGATCGTTTCCGAACGCATTCGAGCGCGCGAGCGGCTGCGCCTTGTCCCTGCAATGGGCGGTGCGAAACCGGCAGCACGATGCACGCGCTCGGACACGGCGAAGCGGTAATTCCTTCCGCGACCAAGGTCGCAGTCGCGGGAGCAGCCGGGACCGCTACTTGGACGGCGTCAGGCCGTGCTCGAGCGCGAACTTGACCAGCGAAGATACGTCCCTCACGCCCAGCTTCGTCATCAGCCGGCTGCGATAGGTTTGGACCGATTTCGGGGAAAGGCAAATCATCTGCGCGATCTCGCTGCTCGTCCGGCCTTCGACCACGAGTTGCAGCACTTGCCGCTCGCGTGCGCTCAAGCGGTCGACCGGACTGCGCTCGTGCCGGCCGATGAGGTCGGGCACGTTTTGGGCAACAGCGAGACTCAGATATCGCCTTCCCGCATGGACCGTCCGCACCGCGGTGATCACTTCCTCGACCGCCTCTTCCTTCAGCAAGTAGCCCCAAGCGCCCGCTTCGAAGGCCCGGTACACGTGTTCGGCGCTCGCGTGCATGGACAGCATCACGATCCGCACCGCCGGACATTTTGCGTGGATCAGGCGGACCGCCTCGATGCCGTTCAGGTCCGGCATGGCGATGTCCATGAGCACGATATCGGGGTTGATCCGCGGTACTTGTCTTTCGGCTTCACGTCCCGTACCGACCTCGCCGACGACCTCGATGTCGGGGGTGGTGGCAAGCAACGCGCGCAGCCCTTCGCGGAGCAGCGCATGGTCGTCGGCAAGCAGTACCCGGATCCTCACGATGCCGCGCGCTCCACTTCGAGCACGACCCGGGTGCCGGCTCCGGGCGCCGAGTGCAGGCGCAATGTGATGCCCGCCGCCTCCGCGCGTTCGCGCATCGTGAGCATGCCCCAGTGTGGTCCGTCTTGCAGCGTCTCGGCGGTGATCGCATCAAAACCGACTCCGTCATCCGCGATATCCAGCACGACTCGTTGGGAATCCTCACCGAGGCTGATAGCCACTTTCGTCGCCTGCGCATGCTTGGCGATATTATTGAGCGCCTCCTGGCTGATGCGAAACAGCGCCGTCTCCACGATGGACGGCAAGCGCGGTTGCAGGTCCACTCCGACAAGCGCCACCGGAATCCCGCTGTGCTTGGAAAACTTCGTCGCCAGATTTCGCAGCGCTGCATACAGCCCATAATCGTCCAGCACCGGCGGCCGAAGCTCGGCCATGACATCGCGAACGTTCTCGATCGTGGACTTCAGCAGGCCTTGCATGTCCCGCAGCTGATTCCGGACCGTGCCTGCCGGTTCCGCGTTGAACCGGGCGGCAAATCTGCCGAACAAGAGCGCGAGCGTGGTCAGATCTTGGCCAATGCGGTCATGGATTTCACGCGAAATCGCATGGTGCTCCTTCTCTTGCACTTCCTGCAGTCGCCGCGACAGCTCGCGCAGCCGCGCGGCGTAGCTGTCCAGCGCTTTCTCGTTGCGCCTGATGTCGGTCATATCGCGCACCGTATAGGAATGCGCAACAATACGGCCGTTCTTGTCCCTCACCGGTGACAACGTTATTTGGGTCGGAATGCGCGTGCCGTCCTTGCGCAGGTGGGTGGTTTCGACAGGAGTTACGGGTTCGCCCCTTGCAGCCCGCTCGATGAACGGCTGCAGCTGCCCGATGCGCTCGCGCGGCACGATCAGGTCGATCGACTGCCCGACCGCCTCCTGCGCCGACCAGCCGAACAGCCGCTCGGCGGCAGCGTTCCAGGAAAGGATGGTACGGTCGGGCCCGCGGGCCAAGATCGCGTCGTTGCTCGATTCGACGATCGCCGCCAGTTGGGCGTTGCTCCGCTCGGATCGCTTGCGCTCAGTGACGTCCAGCAGGGCGAACAGCAATCCTTCCACGCCGCCGTCTTCGTTCCTCAGCGGATGCAGACTCCAGTCCCAGTAGGTCACGCCCCGTTCAGGATGGTCGGGGAATCGGAACGGATTGGTATAAATGGTAAACGGCGTGCCGGTCGCCACAACATTCCGAAAGATGGTTTCGACCTCCTCGCTCGGATGCAGATCGAAGTGGTTCTTGCCGGGAAAGAACCCGGCCGGATACCCGCACGCGTTGGCGTAGGCCTGGTTCACCCGCACGAAGTTGAAGTCCCGGTCCAGATAGACCAGGCAGAAATGCGTCGTCTCGAAAATGCGGTCCAGAAGCTCGTAACTCGCGCGCAACGCATTTTCGGCCTCGATCCGCCGCGTGACGTCGCGCAGAATCACGGTGAACAGCCGCTGCCCTGCCCACTCCATCTGCGAAATCGAGGCGTCGACCGGAAACTCCTGGCCGCCGGCGCGTCGTCCTATAACTTGAGCAAAATGACCCATGGCGCGTTTGGTCGCGTTGGTACGCGCAAAGTCTCGGATGTGCTGCTGGTGCGCCGCGCGGGAGCGTTCCGGGATCAGCATCGAGACCGGCTTGCCGAGGAGATCCGCTTCGCTGTAGCCGAACATCTGCTCGACCGCGGCATTGACGAGCGTGATGTTCTGGCGCTCGTCAATGGTGATGATGGGGTCCATCGCCGAGGCGATGATGCCCGACAGCCGTTGTTCGGCCCGGTCGAGCACATCGAGCATCTGGTTGAATTGCGCGGCCACGGTCTTGATTTCGATCGGTCCGGTCGGATCGGCGCGCACGGTCCTATCGCCGGCGGCCACGGCGGCGGCCGCTTCGGCGATATTGCCGATCGCCTTGACGAGCTTGCGCGCGAGAAAGGCGGACAAGAGCGCAACCAGCGCTGCGAGCGCCGCAATGACCAGCGCGTTGTGCAATGAATCGCGCCGACTCTGCGCAAAAATCGGCTCGGCCGGCGTGCTTGCGACCACACGCCAGTCGGTGCCGGGGACGGCTGCAACCGCGTAGATTTGCTCGGCTCCCTGTGCATCAAACGCGCGCACCGTACCCACCGACGTTGCCAGCAGTTTGCCCGCGACATCGATGTCGCGGATGTTCCGGCCGATCGCGGCCTTGGGATCCTGCGAGGTCGCGACAAGGATGCCGTCGGCGGTTACTATCCGGGTTGCCGTCCCCCCGATCAGGGCCATGCTGCTCGGGATCTCATCGAATTTCGAGAGGTCCAGCGCCAGCACGACTGCGCCCGTGATCGCGCCCTGCGCATCGCGCAACGGATATTGCAGCGGCACCACCCAGGTCCCGGTGATACTGCTGCGCAAAGGCCCGCCGACCGTGAACTTTCCGGCGCGCAGCATCGCCATGAGATATTTTGTCGACACGAGCGGAGGGCCCAGCCCGGCCTTGGGCGGTACCGCGGTACATACCAGTTTCCCCGCGGCGTTCCGTGTCACCACGTTTACGTGGTACTCCAACAACTGCTCGATCTGGACCAACAGCAAGCCACACTGGCGTGAATCAAGCGCGCTCAACCGGGGGTGTTGCGAAAGCTTGCGTAAGATTTCCTCACTTGCACGCAGGAAACCCGCTGTTCGCGCCGCCGACAACTGCGCGGAGCGGAGGACATCGGTCGCCGCCTCACTCTCGCTTCGTTTGAAATCCCGATAGGTAAAGTAGCCCAGCAAGAGCACAAGCGGCACCGCGACGGCCAGCACCAAGGCCGCGATGTAAGCGCTAAACGGCAGGTTCGATTTCGCCATCTAGTCCTTGTGTGAGCGGCACGGGGAGGTGTCGCAAGCATAGTCCATTCGCGGCTCTCACCGCGATCGGCGGCACGCGAGGCGCCTCCGATTTCGCGCCTGACGCCGAACGCGGCGCATTTTGCTAAACGCCGACGCCCCCATTACCATTGCTCGACGGACTCAAGACTCAGGACACTGATGCCAGATTATGGATTGAATTTGGATGTTGGACCGTTGCGCGGTTGCGGCGGACGCTCGGGCCAATGACCGTCATCGAAGGACAACTGGTTCGCGGCCTCGGGCAGGCGTCGGGATTCACCCGGATCGACTGGGTACGACGGCAGCTCGTGGAGCTGGCGGGAATCGACCCGCATCCGGGCACGGTCAACCTCGTGCTCGGGGACGAAGTCAACCGAAGCCGCTGGCGGAGCTGGCGCGAGGCCCCCGGCCACGCCATGGCGCCTGCGGACGCCGGGTTCTGCAGCGCGCGTTGCTATCCGGTGCGCATCGACGGCTGCGTACCGGCCGCAATCGTGTTGCCCGAGGTTGACGGCTATCCCGAGGACAAGGTCGAACTGGTCGCGGCGCTGTCGGTGCGCGAGCACCTGACGCTGGAGGAGGGCGCGCGCGTGCGGGTGGAACTGTGCCAGCCGCTTCGCGCCAAGGCGGTTCTGTTCGACCTCGACGGCACGCTGGTCGATTCCATGGACGCTTATCTCGAGGTGGCGAGGATCGCCGCGCGGATCCATGGACTGGAGGTGAGCGCGGCGCATGTGCGTCACTCGCTCGCCACCGGCACGAACTTCTGGAAGGGCGTCGTGCCGGCCGATCGACATGACGGGGAGTCCGTGATGAAGGAATTGTCGGCACACGCAGGACGCGAATGGCCGCGCGTGCTGCGTGAACACGGCCGGATCTTCGATGGACTGGCGGGGACGCTGGATGCAATCGGGCGAATGGGCATACGGCTCGGCATCGTCAGCGGCGCCAGGCCCGAGGTGCTCGAGTTGCTGCGCGGTGACGGCATCCTGGACCGATTCGACGCGATCGTGCTCGGTGGCGACGTGTCCCGGCGCAAGCCGGATCCCGAAGGCATCCTGAAGTGCCTGCGGGAACTGGGCGTCGCGCCGGAGGCGGCGGTATACGTCGGCGACACGCCATTGGACATCCAGGCAAGCCGGGCCGCCGGCGCACGGGCGGTCGGCGTGCTCACCGGGGCCGCGGACAGCGCCATGCTGTCGATGCACAACCCGGACCGTCTCGTCTGCTCGCACGCGAGGCTGGCGGAAATCCTGGCGCCGGCATAGGAATTGCGGGCGGGGCCCAGCCGGTTGCGCTGCAATAGAAGTTCCGCTGATGCATTCATCGAAAAAGTTCAATGCGATTGAATCGCGCGCTTGACTTGCGTCAATTCAAACGCGGCGCAGCAACGCGCAGCATGATGACGCGCAAGGAGAGCAAAGATGACCGTCACGCTGCCCCGCGTTCACCAACACATGACGCCCCCGGCCAAACTGGTCCCGCAGCGCGAAAGGCCGAATTCGAGAACCGGATTGCGGCGGCGCATTGCATCCGTGAGCGCGTTGTACGCGCATGCGATGATGATCGAGCAAGAGGCCGTCGAGCGGTACCGCGAATTCGCGGCGTACATGGCCGAGTACGGCAACGACGCAGTGGCGAACTTGTTCGGCAAACTCGCCGATTTCGAGGCCGAGCACGCGTTTCATCTGGCGAAGAGGACCGCGGGCATGGCGCTGCCGAAACTCGCGCGCGGCGCCTGGCTCGAAAACGGTGCCCCCGTGCCGGAGGCGCACGCTTTTGTGATGCGGATGTTGACGCCGAGGCTGGCGCTGGAGATCGCGCTGCGCGCGGAAGAACGCGCGAAAGCGTTCTTCGACCGGGTGCTCGAAGAAGCGAGCGACGCGGGAATTCGCGAGGTGGCGCGCGACATGGCGCGCGACAAGCAATCCCATATCGACCGGGTGCGTGAAGAGCTTGCGCGGGTGCCGCTGCCTTTTCGGCCAAGCGAAGAACAGCCCGGCGATCCGACGATACCCCAGCAGTTGTAGAACGATCGGGCGCCGGCGACCCGGTGCGCATCGCGCGGGAGGCAACCGCTACGCACCCGCGTGTCGGCGCCCATGCCGCGAGTCGTTTCATCGCGTATAGTGGTCCACGATGACACGACTACCCACGACGCCGCCTGCGATGCTTCCGCGCCCCGCGGCGACATTGATACTCGCGCGTGAGCAGGGCGAGCAAGTCGAGGTCTTCATGCTGCGCCGGACGCAGCGTGCCGAGTTCGCCGGCGGCGCTTATGTCTTCCCGGGTGGCGCGCTCGACGATTCCGATCAGGCGCCGCAATGGGTTGATCGCTGTGTCGGGATCGACGATGCCGAGGCCAGCAGGCTGCTCAAATTGGAGCGTGGAGGGTTGGCATACTGGGTTGCTGCCGTGCGCGAGTGCTTCGAAGAGGCGGGGTTGCTGCTGGCCTACGACGCCCGGGGGAATCTGATCGCGCTGGACCAACCCGGCATCGCGCGGGACTTCGCCGGCCTGCGAGAGCAGCTGATCGCGGGGACGCTTTCATTCGCGGAAATGTGCGCTGCCCGCGACCTGCGGCTCGCCCTGGATCGCCTCGCGTATTTCAGCCACTGGATAACGGCACAGGGCAACCCGCGCCGGTTCGACACGCGCTTCTTTGTCGCCGTCGCACCACCGCTGCAGATTCCATCGCATGACAAGACCGAAACGGTGGCGAACGTCTGGGTCCGCCCCGCCGGGGCCTTGGAACGCCACCGGCGCGGCGATCTGAGCCTGATGTTCCCCACCATCAAGACACTTGAAGCGCTGGCGCGTTTTGCCGACACGGCCGCGGTGATGGATCATGCGCGCAGCCCGCGGGTAACGCTGCCCATTACGCCCAGATGGGCGAGCGGTCGGGACGGCCCGCGCTTGCTGGTACCCGGCGACTACGCCTACGCGGAAGCCGGAAAAATCGACCCACAGGGCGTCGGGCATGCGTCGTACGAGATTCTGCCGGGGGTGGTGACGCGTCTGTCCGACCAGGTGCGGCGGATCACCGCGCCGAATCCGGGTTTCATGACCGGCCCCGGAACCAACAGCTATCTGCTCGGTGCAGGCGACGAATTCGCGGTGATCGATCCAGGACCCGCCGATGATGAACATGTGCGCATCCTGCTGGAGGAGACCAAGGGCCGAATCCGCTGGATCTTGGCCACGCACACCCACCGCGACCATTCGCCGGCGGCCGCTCTGCTCAAGCGTGAAACCGGTGCGCAGATGCTTGGCATGCCGCCGCCGCCGCAAGAGCGCCAGGACCAGAGTTTCCGCCCGGACCGCGTGCTCGCCGACGGCGATCGGATTGAAGTGGCCGGTTGCGCGCTGCGCGTGATCCACACGCCGGGGCACGCGTCGAACCAGCTTTGTTATCTGCTGGAAAACGAGAAACTGCTGTTCACCGGCGACCACATCATGCAGGGTTCGACGGTGGTGATCGATCCGCCGGACGGAGACATGATCGCGTACATGGCCTCGCTGCGGCTGCTCCAGCCCGAAGACCTGGCCCACTTCGCGCCGGGGCACGGCTTCCTGATCGACAAGACGCAGGAAATGATCGAGCGGCTGCTGATACACCGCACCGATCGCGAGAACAAGGTGTACGCGGCGCTGCGCAGTCTGGGTTCGGCGAGCGTCGATGAACTGCTTCCCAGCGTCTATGACGACGTTCCCGAGCGCCTGCACCGGGTCGCGAGCCGGTCGCTGCTCGCCCACCTCATCAAGCTGCACGCGGAGCAACGGGCGACGCGGACCGGCGAGCGCTGGAGCGCCTGAGCGCCGGTCGAGCCGCGCGCGGTAACGGGTTGGAAGGCGTTGGATGGGGACATCCCCGTTCGCGAGGCGAGGATGCCGTGTAACATTTCATTTCTCCTGCGAGAAGACGGACGGCGGAACCGGAATGGAAAAGCGATCCAAACGATGGAACCAGCCCCCTGGTGAACACACGATTAGATTCGACGCGCGCTCGGCCATGGAGGAGGCGCGCGCGGCTCGGGAGCTGGTGCCGTCGGATCGGAGCGCGGGCAAGGCAGCGGTTGCCGAGGAGTTCCGCTGGCCGCCTCCGCCGTACCTCGAATTTGTCGACGAAGACAGCGGCCATGGCCCGGAAGACTGCCTGCTGGTCTTCAAAGACGGCACCAAGGCGACCGGCGCGCTTGCGAGCTTTCTGCCGGAATATGCCTCGCTCAGCCTCGTGCCGAGCGGCGCGCGCGCCGCCATCAGCGTCGCGTTCTCCTCATTGATCAGTCTGCAGCTGCTGAGGCCTCGTCGGGTGACGCGCCAGGGGATCTCCATGCCCATCGCTCAGGAGCAGTTGTTCATGCCCGCGAAGCACCAGTCGTTCAGCATCGACTTGGCAGACGGGACCACCCTGCAGGGCGAGACGATGGGCTTGGTCAACGCGCTGTGCGGACTCTTCCTGTACTTGCCGGCCGATCAAGGCAGCGTGATGCGCTGGTTCTTGCCCGCGCAGGCGATTCAGGCGAAGAGCATCGGCGTTCCCATCGGGCAGATGCTGATCGAGCAGAACTATGCCTCAAGCGAGGCAGTCAAGACGGGGCTGAAGATGCAGCACGCGCTGCACGTGCAGAAGTTAGGGGAGTTCCTGATCGAGAACCGCATCGTCTCGCGCGAACAACTGTTGGCCGCGCTGCAACGCCAGCGCGCCAGTCCGGCCATGAAGCTCGGTGAGGCCCTGTCGGCGCTTGGCATCCTGTCGGAGCAGGATATGCAGGCGGCGCTCAAGAGCCACAGCAGAAGTCGCGACCTGCCCCTTGGGAAGATTCTGACGAATATGGGAATCGTGGATCCGGAATCGATCAAGGCGGTAATGGCGAATAAGATGGGGATCCCGTTCGTCGATATGCGCAAGCTCAGTATCGCGCCCGAGGTTCTCGGCAGAATTCCCGAAGGCGTGGCGAACCGGTACCGGGTCGTGCCCGTATGCGTGTCCGAGGGTGCTCTGGTGATCGCGTCCGAAAACCCGCTTGGTATGGACGATATGGATGAGCTGCGCTTCTTTACCGGGATGAGGGTGCTCCCGGTGATGGCGTCCGACGAGGACATCGGCTACGCACTCAGGACCTATTACGGCGGCGCCAAGGGCGGGGCAAGTGCTTGGCAATCCACTTCTGGTCGGATACGCGGCCGGAAATCCGACAAATTTGCGGCCACTACAACCGATACACGTGACGTGGGGGTGAATGAACTCGCATCCCGCCTGTCGGCTGAGAGCGATGACGTTGACCTGAACGCCGAGGATCCGTTTGCCGAGAGCGACAATACCTTGGTACAGCTCGTCAACAAGATCATTCTCGACGCGGTCGAACAGCGTGCGTCCGACATCCATATCGAGTCCAATCCCGGCGCGAGTAACACTCGCGTGCGCTTCCGCAAGGACGGCACGCTGGTGAACTACCTCGAGATCCCCCCGCGGTTTCGCAGAGCCGTGATCTCGAGGGTCAAGATCATGGGCCAGCTGGACATTACCGAGCACCGCAAGCCGCAGGACGGAAAGATCGATTTCAAACGCTTCGGTCCAGCGCCGGTGGAACTGCGGATCGCGACGATACCGATTCGTGACGGCCTGGAAGATGTCGTCATGCGCGTGCTCGTCGCCTCCGAGCCGGTACCCGTCGGCGAGATGGGTTTTGACAACGCGGCGCTGGACACCATAAAGCGTCTGATCTCACGGCCGCAGGGACTTATTCTGGTATGCGGCCCGACGGGGTCCGGAAAGACGACGACGCTGCACTCGCTGCTCGCAGTCATCAATACGGACGCGCGCAAGATCTGGACGGCGGAGGACCCGATCGAAATTGCGCAGCCCGGCCTGCGCCAGGTGCAGATCAATCCGAAGATCGGATGGACATTTGCAGCCGCGATGCGCAGCTTCCTGCGCGCCGATCCCGATGTCGTGATGATCGGCGAGATGCGCGATGGGGACACAGCGAAGATCGCCATTGAGGCGTCGTTGACCGGTCACCTCGTGCTGTCAACGTTGCATACCAACAGCGCACCGGAAAGCATCGTCCGGCTGCTCGATCTCGGTATGGATCCGTTCAACTTCGCCGACGCATTGCTTGGCGTCCTGGGGCAGCGCCTGGTCAAGCGGCTCTGTCTTTCCTGCAAGGTTTCCTACGCACCGGCGGCGTCGGAACTCGACGAGCTTGCAAAGGAGTATTGCGAGGGCACCTCGATCGACGCAACGCGCCTGTCGGACACCTGGGTTCAGCAATTCGCGGGTGCGGACCGAAAGATAAGCTTGTCCCGTGCCCGCGGTTGTGACCGATGTGACGCCACGGGCTACAGCGGCAGGCTGGCGTTGTACGAGCTTCTGGTCGCCGATTCGGAGTTGAAGCGGCTGGTTCAATCCCGCGCGCCGGTATCCGACATAAGGAACGCAGCGCTGACGGCCGGTATGCGCATCCTCAAGCAGGATGGCATCGGCAAGGTGCTTCAGGGTCTGACCGACATGCATCAGGTGCGTGCGGCCTGCGGCTGATCTTGGGGTTGCCTTGGTTTTGCATTGCCGCGCGCCGGATTCCGAGTCGCTCATCCGCAAGCCGGTACCGCCTTTGCGTTAGTGCCAAAGATCCGGCAGCTGCGCATTCGGGAAGCCATGTTTTGAAAAGGGGCGGTCTTTTGTTTACGCTTGCCGGACTCGCCCCTTTCCGGTAATCGACCATGAGCCTGCATACTTCCGTCAACGCGGTGACCGAGCGTATCCGCGGGCGCAGCCAAGACCGGCGCGCAGCGTACCTTTCCCGGATCGACGAGGCCGGAAGGATGCCGCCTTGCAGGGAGAGCATGGGTTGCGCGAATCTTGCGCACGCATTCGCCGCCTCGCCGCGTGCCGACAAGCAAGTGCTGTATCAGGCGCGCTCGCCGAATATCGCGATCGTGTCCGCGTACAACGACATGCTGTCGGCGCATCAGCCCCTCGAGCGATTTCCGGGCCTGATCAAGCAGGCGGCGCGTGATGCCGGCGCGACGGCACAGTTCGCCGGTGGCGTGCCGGCGATGTGCGATGGCGTCACGCAGGGCGAAGACGGCATGGAGCTTTCGCTGTTCTCGCGCGACGTCATCGCGCTGGCCACCGCGGTCGCGTTGTCGCACAACGTATTCGACGCAGTGCTTTGCCTCGGCGTGTGCGACAAGATCGTGCCGGGGCTGTTGATCGGCGCGCTGAAGTTCGGTCATCTGCCTGCGCTGTTTGTTCCGGCCGGGCCGATGACGTCGGGACTTTCCAATGACGAAAAATCGAAGATCCGCCAGTTGTTCGCGCAGGGCAAGGTGGGAAGAGACGCGCTGCTCGAAGCCGAATCGAAGGCGTATCACGGCGCCGGGACCTGCACGTTCTATGGCACCGCCAACTCGAACCAGATGCTGATGGAGATGATGGGCCTGCATCTGCCCGGCGCGGCGTTCGTCACTCCGAACACGCCGCTGCGTGACGCGCTGACCGCCGCCGCGACGCGCCGTGCCGCGCAACTGGCGAAACGGGGGGCGAATCACACGCCAATTGGTGCGCTGGTCGACGAACGGGTCATCGTCAACGGCATCGTGGGCTTGCTGGCGACGGGCGGTTCGACCAACCATACGATCCACCTCGTGGCGATGGCGCGCGCGGCAGGAATCCTGATCAACTGGGATGATTTCAATGATCTCTCGGCGGTCGTCCCGTTGCTCGCCCGGATCTATCCGAACGGCAAAGCCGACGTGAACCATTTTCATGCGGCCGGCGGAATCGGCTTTCTGATTCGCGAGTTGCTGTCAGGCGGTTTGCTGCACGCGGACGTGATGACGGTCGCCGGGGAGGGACTGTCCCGATACGCCGAGGAGCCCTGGCTGAACGACGGCGTCCTTGGCTGGCGCCCGGCGTCCGCGGCGAGCGGTGACGAACAGGTGCTCAGACCACTGGCGCGGCCTTTCAGCGGCGATGGCGGCCTCAAACTGATCCGGGGAAATCTGGGCCGAGCGGTGATCAAGATATCAGCGGTCAAGCCCGAGCACCGACACGTCGCAGCGCCGGCGCGGGTGTTCGATGGACAGCAGGCGTTGATCGAGGCTTATCGACGCGGCGAGTTGAATCGCGATTTCATCGCCGTCGTAATCCAGCAGGGGCCGCGCGCCAACGGGATGCCCGAATTGCACAAGCTGACGCCGATTTTGAGCAATCTGCAGGACGCGGGGCACAGCGTGGCGATGGTCACCGACGGGCGGATGTCCGGGGCGTCGGGCAAGGTTCCCGCGGTGATCCACGTGACTCCGGAAACACTGGCGGGAGGGTTGATCGGCAAACTGCGCGATGGCGATATGCTGGAGCTCGATTGCGATGCGGGCACGCTCACCGCTCATGTGCCGCAGGCGGAGCTGGAAGCGCGTGCCGGCGTGAAGACCGATCTGTCCGCCCATGAAAGCGGTTGCGGCCGGGAACTGTTCGGCCTGTTCCGGCGAAACGCGGCCAGTGCAGAAGAAGGCGCCTCGCCCGCGTTGGCGTGAAGGAGACCGATGTGACCGACATTTTCGAGTTCAAGACGCGGGTCATGCCCGTCGTGGTGCTGGAGGATGCAGAGTCCGCGGTGCCGATGGCCGAAGCGCTGCTCGAGGGCGGTATCGACGCGGTCGAGATCACCCTTCGTCATCGCTGCGCGCTGGACGCGATTGCCCGCGTGAGCGCCCGGGTCGCCGGCATGTGCGTCGGCGCCGGAACGGTCACGCGCGCAGAGGATTTCGGCCGCGTGGCCGAGGCGGGCGCGCGATTTGCGCTGTCACCCGGGCTGACCCCTGCGCTGGCTCAGGCAGCCCGCGCAGCCGCGATTCCTTTTATCCCCGGCGTGATGACGCCCTCGGAGATCGCCGCCGCCCGCGAGCACGGCTACTTGCTGCTCAAGTTGTTTCCCGCGGCGCAGGCCGGTGGGGTGGAAATGCTCAAGGCGTTGGCCTCTCCGTTTGCCGACGTTCGCTTTTGTCCGACCGGCGGTGTTTCGGCGAAGAACCTGAAGGATTATCTGCGCCAGCCCAACGTCGCGCTCGTGGGCGGTTCATGGCTCACCCCCGCGGACGCCTTGAAGTCCCGCGACTGGTCCCGCATCGTCACGCTGGCCAGGGAAGCCAGCGCGATTGCCGGGGGTTGACCCGGACATTCGGCGCGCAATGCGCGCTCGCGCATGACGTCTGCCCCGGACCGGGGCGTGATCAAACCCGCGGCTGCTGATACGATCCATGCGATGGTACTGCTGCTCGATGCGCTGGATCAGGCGCTGGCCGACCCCCAGTGCGCTCCGCGCTGGCATCGGCTGCTGGCACTCTGGCTCGAATCGACGGACGCGACGGTGCGCCGGGAAGTGGTGCAGATTCTGGAGACGTCCTCCCAGGCGGAGCCTCGAGCGGACATCCTGCGCCTGACGTTTCTTGCCGGCGCCACGCGCGCGTCCCGGTTCGAACACGCGGCTGCGCAAAGAGTATTGGCGATGGAGCCGGCCGATCCGGACCGGCTGGCCGCATTCATTGCGTACACCTGGCTGGCAGCGTTGCAGTACTGCCCCGGCCGCACGGAATTCGCGGCCGAACTCCTCGCCGCGCGCATCCCGCAAATGGTGGGTCGGCTGGCGCAGCAGGCGCAGAGACTGCTGCCCCGATCATTTGCGCCGCGGATATCGGAACGCATCGACCGCCTGGCGGCGGTCGTGCCTTACGTGGGCAATCAATTTCACACGCCGAGCGTGATGGCGGCGGTGCAATGCACGCTGCTCGCGCGCGAGGGCCTGCAGGTTCGCATCTTTTCCGCACAGGAACTGACGCCACCTGAAAATGCGCTGTTTCGAGGCGACGCCGGTGTGCCGAGTTTGCCTGCTCTCGATCTGGAGGGCTGGGTCAGGGCCCTTCCTGCCGGACTGAGCATGACGGTCAGCGACGCACGCTTCAGCCTTTCGGGCCGCTGGAGAAACATGATGCCCGTGCTGGCCGACTTCGATCCCGATGCGGTGCTCATGGTGGGTTTCTACTCGCCGCTTGCGGCGGCTCTGTATCGCGTGCGGCCGGTGGTGGGCATCAGCGTCAATACTGTTCCGCCCATTGCGCCGGTGGATGTCTGGTTGACCGCCGATCCCGCGGCGCCGGCCGCGCAAGCATGGGGAGAGGTTTTTCCGCCGTCGCATGCCATATACCATCCGCAACGGTTGCGACGCGAAAGCAAGCGCTGGGGCGTCACGCGGGCGCAATTGGGAATGAGCGAGACCGACGTGATTTGGGTCACCGCGGGCTTTCGGCTCGAACACGAAATTTCCGGCGAGTGGGCCGCGCGCATGCTGGACCTGCTGTCGCGCCATCACGGAGTTTGCTGGCTGCTGGTGGGTGGCGAGGGAAAAATGCCGCCGGCGCTGAGGCAGGCGGCGCCCGGTCGCGTGCGTGTTCTGCCCACCCGGGAGGACATCAGCGGAATCCTGCGTCTTTGCGACATCTTCGTGAATCCGCCGCGTATGGGAGGCGGATTCAGCGTCGCCGAAGCGATGGCCGAAGCAATGCCGGTCACGGCCTTCGCCGGATCCGACGGCGGCGACAAGGTCGGCCCGCTCGCGATCGAGGGCATCGACGCGTACGTGGAACGCCTTGCGGCATTGACACGGGCCCCGGACCTGCGCGCCGCCATGGGAGAGACGTTGCGCCGACGGTTCGCGGAGCACTTCGACAGCGCGTCGTCGGGCCCCGCGCTGCTCGCCGCTTTCAAGGAGGCTGCGGCCAGGGCGCGCGTGCGGCTCAGCTCAGCCGCTTCTTGATTTCGGCAGGAACTCCCAGCACCAGCACGTCCGCGGGAACGTCCTCGGTGGCGACGGCACCGGCGCCGATGAAAGCGCCGTCGCCGACGACGATCCGGTCGATCAGCGTCGCCCCGATGGCGACCGTGACGCGGCTGCCGATTCGCGAAAGGCCGCCCACATTGGCGCCGGGCTGGATGCGCGAAAACGAACCGATACGGGTATCGTGACCGATCGTGACGCCGCGGTTGACGAACACGTGGTCGCCGAGGCAGGCGCCGGGTCCGATCACGCTGTTGGCACCGACGAAAACGCCCTGACCCAGTTGCGCGAGCGGCGAAACATAGGCCCGCGGATGGATCAGCGTGTGGTAGCGAAGCGGCCCGAAGCGCCGCTCGATTTCGCGCGCCAGATCGGCGCGCGCGGGCGACGTGGGACCGAGCAGGTAGCATTCGCCTGCGGCGGGCCGAAACGCGTCCAGAGCGAGCACCGCGGGCGGTTCGGAGAAACCCTTCAGCGCGTCAAGACGCGCAGCCAGCGGCCGGTCGCGCGCTCCGGCAGGTTCGGGCAGGTGCAGCACCACCTTGGAGGGCACCAGACCGTTGGCAAGTGCGCAGTCGAACAGGTCCGATACGATATTGCTCGCGCCGAAAATGACCAGTCGCTGCGCGTCGGGTCCGGTCATGCGGGATGCCCGCCTTCGGGTGCTAGCTCAGCGATTCCCAGAACGCCGCCATCTTCTTGCGCATCGCCGCGTCGGGCAGTCTTCCGCGCCCGGCACCCAGGTTGTCCACCATGTACTGCGGCTTGTCGGTGCCGGGAATGACGCAGGTCACCGCCGGGTGCGCGAGCAGATACTTGAGGAAGAACTGGCCCCAGCTCGTCGCATCGAATTCCTTCGCCCATTCTGGAAGCGGTTTGCCGCGGACGGCTCGGAACAGTCTGCCGCGCGCGAAGGGCAGGTTCACCAGAACCGCCGTTCCAGTGTCGGCGGCCTGCTGCAGCAGCCGCTCTTCGACGCTGCGCTCAACCAGCGAATAATTGACCTGGATGAATTCAGGCTTTTCCCGCCGCATCACTTCTTCGATGGTCTTGTTGGCCGAAGCGCGGAAATGAGTGATACCGATATAGCGCGTGAATCCCTTGTGCTGCCATTCGCGGAGCGTGCGCAGCTGCGTCTTCGGGTCGCTGACGTTGTGCAGTTGCATGAGATCGACCCGCTTCGTGCGCAGTCGTGCCAGCGAGGCGTTCATCTGTTCGAGCTTCTCCGCATCGCTGTCGGCGCGCACCTTGGTCGCAAGGAAGACCTTGTCGCGCGCGGCCATCGCCGCGAGCAGGTCCCCCACCACCACTTCGGCCTCGCCATAGGAGGGGGCGGTATCGATCAGTCGACCGCCGCCGTCGATCAGCGTCTGAATGACCGCGCGCCTCTCGGCGCGCTGTTGCCGGTCGTCGCCGATATCGAAAACGATCGCGGTACCAATCCCCACGATGGGAAGTCGCTCGCCGGTGCGCGCGATGGGCCGGGTCTGCACCGGGCCCTCGGCGGCACGGCCTTGCGCGGCCGGAAGCACCGCAGCCGCGCCTGCGGCAGCCGCAAGCGCGAGGATTTCACGTCGAGTAAACAGTCTGCCGTCGCCGATCGCATGGCGCGTAGGGGTCATTTCATGCTCCTGTCGGTCTGGTTGGCGATCACATTATCACCGCCGTCCGAAGCGCGCCGTTGGGCGCGGCGCTCGTGCGCGCGTCCCAGCGCGAGCGCGAGCGCAAACCACAGCGCCGCCACCGGAACGCTCGCCAGCGCGATCGCGGAAAGATCGAGCCCCGCGGCGCGCATGGTTGCGTACAGCCAGCCGCTCGCCGCGTCGGCGCCGCGGAAGACCACGATGTCGATGACGTTCTTGGCCTTGTACTTTTCCTCGCGCGCGAGCACGGTAAAAAGCACTTCCCGCGCCGGGTTGGAGAGCGCGAAGTTGGCCGTTCGCTGCGCAGCCTGGAAAACGATCACGACGGCCAGTGCGGGGGCGAACCCGAGCACGGCAAAGCCCGCGCCGAACACGAGCGGCAGGAATGCGGCGGCGGGTCCCGCGCCGAAACGCGTGATCAGGCGCCCGGTCGCCAGGAACTGGACGGCGATCGTGAGGATGCCCACGACAAGGTCGATGCCCGCGAAAATGCGCGTGCGCACCGCCGGATCGTCGGAGGCCGCGGCGACGATGCCTGCCTGCTGGAAATACAGGAAGGTTCCGGCAAGCGAAAGCAGTGCCACCCACAGCGCGATACCGGCGAGGTAAGGTGATCGCAGCACCATCGTAATGCCCGCGAGCCAGCCTCCACCGAGCTTCGCGTGCCCGGTCGACGGCGCGGCCCGGGACGGCTCGGCGCGGTCGGGGTGGGCGGCAGCGATTTCCAGCCGTCGCGCGCACAGCACCGCGCCTTCGAGCAGCACCGCCGCGACGATGAGCAGGTGGGTCGGCCCCAAGGGCACCGCGAGCCAGACCGTGAGGATCGGACCGGCCAGCGCGCCCGCCGAGCCGCCGGCGGCGATGAAGCCGAACAGTCGCTTGCCCTGTTCCGAGGAAAACAGATCCGCCATGTACGACCAGAACACGGACACCGCGAACAGATTGAACACGCTGATCCAGACGAAGAATACCCGGGCGACGTGCAGCCTGCCGACGTCCAGCGCGAGCAGCACCCAGAAAATCGCGATATTGGCGACAAAGAAATGATAGACAATCGGAATGAATCGACGCCGAGGCACGCGCGCCACCAGGGCGCCGAACAGCGGCACCGCCGCAAGCATCACCGCGAAGGTGGCGGTAAACAGCCACTGCAGATTGCGAACACCGCCTGCGATGCCCATTTCATCGCGCAGCGGCCGCAGCACGTAGTAGCCGGCGAGCAGGCAGAAGAAATAGGCAAACGACCAGCCAAGCGAGCGAAGCTCGCCGGGCCGCGCCGCGACGACGCGCACCAGCCAGCGTTGAAGCATGGAATCGTTCACCGGCGGCTCGCGTGAAGGCGCGTATCTGGGCGGGGCATCTCAGCGCCCGACGCACGGGTCTGCGCGGCCAAACTCATGGGGGCCTTCGGCGGCTGTACCGTTACTGGGTCGGGCTGTCGGTCTGGAATGTTCTCGGCGCTAACTTGTGGAACGAGCGGCGGCGCAATTATAGTCATGCCGCGCGGTCATCCGCATCATGAATACGCATCATAAGCATATAACCATCGAGCAGTGGTGCCGCCGGCCCTGCGGCGGGGATAATGAGCCGTTTCCATCACCATGAGGAATACCATGAACATCGCTGAAGACGTCACCGATCTGATCGGCAATACGCCGCTGGTGCGCATCAACCGGCTCGCGCAGGGATGTGTCGCGGACGTGGTCGCGAAGCTGGAGTTTCAGAATCCTGCCCACAGCGTCAAGGACCGCATCGGCCTGTCGATGATCGAGGCGGCCGAGAAGGCAGGCCACATCAAGCCGGACACCATCGTTCTGGAGCCGACCAGCGGAAATACCGGCATCGCGCTGGCGATGGTTTGCGCCGCGCGCGGGTACAAGTGCACGCTGGTCATGCCGGACACGATGAGCAAGGAACGCCGCGCGCTGCTGCGGGCCTACGGCGCCGAACTGGTGCTCACGCCGGGCGCCCAGGGGATGCGGGGCGCGATCCAGAAGGCCGACGAGATCGCTGCGGCCGACGGACGCTATTTCATTCCCCAGCAGTTCGAGAACCCGGCCAACCCGGAGGTTCACCGGCGCGCGACCGCGGAGGAAATCTGGCGCGACACCGACGGAGGCGCGGATATTCTGGTGTCCGGCATCGGCACCGGCGGAACGATTACCGGTGTGGGCGAAGTGATCAAGTCGCGCAAACCGTCGTTCAAGTGCATCGCGGTCGAGCCGGACGCCTCGCCCGTGCTCTCCGGCGGGCAGCCGGGACCGCATCCGATCCAGGGCATCGGCGCGGGCTTCGTGCCGAAGGTCTTGAACACCAAGATCTATGACGAGATCGTGAGGGTGAAGAACGACGACGCGATGGACATCGCCCGGCGCATGGCGCGCGAGGAAGGTCTGCTGGTCGGCATTTCCTCCGGTGCCGCGGTATGGGCGGCGCTGCAGGTCGCGCGCCGAAGCGAGAACAAGGGCAAGCTGATCGTCGTCATCATTCCGTCGTTCGGAGAGCGCTACCTGAGCACGCCGCTGTTTGCCGGCTTGGCGGGCGACTAGCGCGCCGCGCGCAAGCGATACGCAGGCGTGGCCGAGCGGCTGCGCGTCCGGGTCGCCGGCGCCGGCCGATTCTGAGGCTCGCGCAAATCCGCGCGGGGAAGGATTACAATCCTCCCACCGTGGCGACGCTGACGATTCCGAAGGTCGATAACTTGGCCGATGAGTTCTGGGGCGGCCTCGCGGCAATGCTCGTCGCGTTGCCCTCGGCGATCGCTTTCGGTGTCGCGATCTATTCTCCGCTCGGCGGCAGTTTTGCCGCGCAGGGCGCGTTGGCGGGAATACTCGGCACGCTCGCCGTCGGTACGGTTGCGGCCGCCTTCGGCGGCACCAACCGGCTGATCTCCGCGCCCTGTGCGCCGGCGGCGGCGGTGCTGTCAGCGGTGTCGATCGACCTGATGCACAAGGGCATCGCGCCGGAATCGGCACTGGTGCTGCTGACACTGATCGGGCTGATGTGCGGCGCGCTCCAGCTGGCCTTCGGTACGGTCGGTCTCGGTCGCCTGATCAAGTACATGCCCTACCCCGTGGTCAGCGGTTACCTGAGCGGGGTCGGCCTGATCATCATCGTCAGCCAGATCCCGAAACTGCTCGGTGTGCCCAAGGACATCGGATTCTGGAAAGCGCTGATCTCGCCGACCCTGTGGCAGTGGCAGGGAATCGTCGTCGGCGTCGTCACGGTGGTCGTCATGGTCACGGCACCGAAACTAACCAAGGCGGTGCCGGCGGCGATTATCGCGCTGGTCGCGGGCATGCTGGCCTACTTCGGGATGAGCATGGCCGATCCCTCCCTTCTCAAAGTGAGCGGAAATCCGCTCATCGTCGGAACCTTCGGCGGCTCCGACGCGGGGTTTCTGGACGGAATCGTCGCTCGCTGGAATGGCCTCAGCGGCGTGAAGGCCGCCGATATCGCAGCAGTGGTCGTTCCCGCGCTCACGCTTGCGGTTCTGCTTTCGATCGACACGCTGAAGACGTGCGTCGTTCTGGACGCGTTGACGCGAACCCGCCATGACTCCAATCGCGAACTGGTGGGGCAGGGGCTGGGGAATCTCGCCACGACGGTCGTCGGCGGCATGCAGGGGGCGGGCCAGATGGGCGCGACGCTGGTGAACATTTCCAGCGGCGGGCAGACGCGCGTCTCCGGGCTGATCGAGGGCGTGCTTGCGCTGGCGGCGATGCTGGCACTCGGCGATCTGATCGCCTGGGTGCCGATCGCAGGGCTGGCCGGGATCCTGATCGTGATCGGTGTTCGCATGTTCGATCGCCACAGCCTGAACCTGCTCAAGTCGCGCTCGACGATACTCGATTTCATGGTGATCGCGTCGGTGGTCGTGGTCGCCATGACGATAAGTCTGATGGCAGCCTCTGGCGTGGGAATCGCGCTGGCGATCTTCCTGTTCGTACGGGAGCAGATCGGCGGTTCGGTCGTGCGCCGGCGCAGCTACGGCAACCAGGCCTTCTCCAAGCAGGTTCGCCTGCGCGAGGAAATGGAGATCCTCGAGAAGCGCGGCGATCAGACCGCGATATTCGAGCTTCAGGGCAGTTTGTTTTTCGGCACGACCGACCAGCTTTACACCGCGCTGGAACCGGAACTGAAGATTCGCCGCTACATCATTCTCGACATGCGGCGCGTGCAGACCGTCGACGTGACCGCGGTGCATATGCTCGAGCAGATCGAAAGCACGATCGCCGAGCGAAACGGGTCGTTGATTTTCAGCCAGCTTCCACGAAGTCTGCCGAGCGGCCGTGACATGGAACAGTATTTCGACCAGGTCGGGCTGATGCGCGCGGAAAGCCACGCACGCGTGTTCGATGCCCTGGACGATGCGCTGGAATGGGTGGAGAACCGCATCCTCGAGGAGGAAGTCCTGGCGAGGGCATTGGAGGCGCCGCTCGAACTGCGCGAGATCGATCTGTTCGAGGGACGCAAGGACGAAACACTGGCCGAACTCGATGCGTGCATGGAGAAACGTTCGTACAAGGCCGGAGAGCGAATCTGCGCGCGCGGGGACGCGGGCCACGAGATCTTCCTGATCCGGCGCGGCGCGGTCCGGATCGTGCTGCCGCTGACAGGCAAGCAGGGGCGCCACCTTGCGACGTTCGGGCGCGGCGATTTCTTCGGAGAGATGTCCTTTCTCGACCGCGACCTGCGCTCCGCCGACGCCTACGCGTTTACCGACGCGGACCTGTTCGTGCTTCCCCGCGAGCAGTTCGACAAATTCGCCGAAGGTCACAAGAAGCTTGCGATCCGGCTGATGGAAGGTCTCGCGCGCAAGCTCGCGATCCGTCTGCGCTACGCGAACGCCGAGCTGCGCCATCTCGAGGAATCGTAGGGGATCGGGGCGCGGCAAGGTGCGCCTATGATCCAAATCAACACGCGAGTGTCATCGGGCCACGACAATACGCCCCGGTAACCCGCGTGAGGCCGACGGCGCGCACGACGTGTTCGCCACGCCGATCGTGGCGGGAACCCGATTTCGGGATCCGAGATAGCCGCGGTACCCGGCCGGGCGCCCGTATTCCGGGAAACGGTGGAGTTGCCGAATCAGTCTCACTCGGGGAGGGGGTAACGTCTTCGGGGGGTAACGACCGTCATGACCAGCAGACCAACCAACCTGAATTCCGGCATGCCGACCGGCATGGCCCTGCTTCACGATCCGGCGCTCAACAAGGGCACCGGATTCACCGAGCGCGAGCGCGACGAGCTCGGGCTGCAGGGCCTGCTTCCGCCCACGGTGGCCACGCAGGACGAGCAGGAAGATCGCATTCTGGAGAATCTGCGGCGCCTGCCCGACGACCTGGACAAGTACGTGATGCTGCAGGCGCTGCGCAACCGCAACGAGACGCTGTTCATCCGGGTGGTCACGGACTATCCCGACGAGATCATGCCTCTGATTTACACGCCGACCGTGGGGCTCGCATGCCAGCGTTACGGGCATATCTATCAGCAATCCAGCGGGATGTTCATCAGCACCAATCATCGCGGCCGCATCGCCGGCGTGCTGCGCAATTGGCCGCGCAGGGACGTCGCGATCATCGTGGTCACCGACGGCGAGCGGATTCTCGGGCTGGGCGATCTCGGGGCGAACGGGATGGGGATTCCCGTCGGCAAGCTTTCGCTGTACACCGCCTGTGCCGGCATCGATCCGATTCGATGCCTTCCGGTGCTGCTCGACGTCGGCACCAACAACGCCTCATTCCTCGCCGACCCGCTGTATCTGGGACTGAAGCGCCGCCGCATCGCGGGGCAGGAATACAACGCCTTTCTCGACGAGTTCCTGAGCGCGACCCAGGAAGTGTTTCCGGGCGTGGTGATCCAGTTCGAGGACTTTGCCACGCAGAACGCTTTCCGTCTGCTGCGCGCCTACCGCGATCGCATCTGCACGTTCAACGACGACATTCAGGGCACGGCGGCGGTCGCGCTGGCCGGCATCCTCTCGGCGCTGCGAATCAGCGGCGGCCAGATCACCGATCAGAAGCTTCTCTTCATGGGTGCGGGGGAGGCCGCGGTCGGCATTTCCAACCTCGTCAGTTCGGCCATGACCCTCGAGGGACTGAGCGAGCAGGAGTCGCGCCAGCGCTGCTGGCTGTTCGATTCCCGGGGTCTGGTGGTGAAAAGCCGCACGGTTCTCGCCGATCACAAACTTCCCTATGCCCACGAGCATGCCGCGGTCGGGGAATTCGTCGAGGCGGTCCGAACGCTGAAGCCCACCGCGATCATCGGCGTGGCCGCGATCGCCGGCACATTCACCGAAGAGGTCGTCAAGGCCATGGCCCAGATCAACCGGCGCCCGATTATTTTTGCGCTGTCCAATCCGACCTCGCAGTCCGAATGCACGGCCGACGAAGCCTACCGGTGGAGCGAAGGTCGAGCGTTGTTCGCCGCGGGGAGCCCGTTCGAACCTGTCACCGTGAACGGGAAGACGCTGGTGCCGCGCCAGGGCAACAACTCCTACATCTTCCCGGGTGTCGGGTTGGGCGCGATCGCGAGCAGGGCGCGCCACGTGACCGACGAGATGTTCTTCGCCGCCGCGCGTTCGCTCGCGGCCCAGGTGTCGGATCAGGATCTCGAGCAGGGCAGCCTTTATCCGTCCCTCGCCCGCGTGCGCGAAGTATCGGCGAACATCGCCACCGCGGTGGCCGAAGTGGCCTTCGCGCGCAACCTGGCGGCGATGTCCCGGCCGGCGGATCTGGCCGAGCACATCCGGGGACAGATGTACGATCCGCACTATCGGAGTTATGTCTAGAGGCGTCCGCATGCGCGGCACGAGAGCCGGCCCACGGGCACGC
>Ga0155953_1046_pt1 | contig 23283 bp, 22 predicted proteins | sample RifCSPlowO2_02_FD_107607 | JGI IMG/M metagenome (GOLD analysis project Ga0155953, IMG submission 107607) | Betaproteobacteria bacterium RIFCSPLOWO2_02_FULL_63_19
GTACGCGTATGGCTTCCGGCATGGACAGGTGGCCGGCATCGCACAGGTAGCCGAACTTCTGGATCAGCGCCGTGTTACCGCGGCGCTCGAAATAGCCGGCAGCCTTTTCCCAATCCCAGCGGCGGGCAGCTTTGGCGAGAATGGCGGATGTTTCGGCCAGGCCGCCGGCGCGCGCGGGGTATTCGATGCAGTCGAGCGCGGTTTTTTCCAGATCGCTCATGGGCACCGGGTAGCCAAATACGGGCACGCGGTCGAAGCCGAACAGCGCTTTCGCCGGCAGCCGCGCGAAGCGGATGTCGCTGTCGTTGATGCGCCGCGGGCGGGCATGGGTGCGGGTGACGATCCAGACCACGTTGCGCACCTGGGTGGTGAGGCCCCAATGCGCGGCGGCAGTGGAGAAGGCGATGTAGCCGTCCGGCGTGAGCTGGGCGGCAAGCGCGAGCGTGTTCGATTCGCTGATCGGTGTTGCACCCCACTCGGGCGGGATGAGCAGGTATTTGCCGCGGCCCGCGCGGGCAAGCCAGCCTTTGCGCACCAGGCTGGAAAGCACTTCGCTGACGGTGTTTTCGGCGAGCCCGAATCGTTCCATGGCCTCCTGCCGCGTCAGTTCGCGGCGGCCTTGTTCGGTCAGACCCAGGACCACTCGGCTTTCGGTAGGTCCCAGGCTTCGATAGTTGCTATGCGGGTCCATAACAGGCTTAAACCCTACGAATGCTTATTCAGTTAATCGAATCTTAGGTCATTCCGCCACCAGAATCCAGTGTAGATAGCCTATGAATAGTGGGTTTAACCCTATATTTGCTTATTACGTTAATCAACAACCATGTTTATTTCTATATATTTCAACAGCTTGGGGACATAAAAAACGTCTAATGCCGGGTGGCTGGGTCTATTAACAGAAAGCGAAGGGCCATGAGGACCCGCCGGGGGTACTTGCGGTGCATGGCCATCCCGAGCCAATAGGCCGCCTCCTCCTTGGGCATGGCTTCGATGCCGGCGGCGACCGCGACCATGTGCTCGCGATTGCGCATCGGCGCCAGGGCGCGAAACAGCAGACCCATGTTGATGGCGCTCGCCTCCTCCAGCGCGAAACGCCGGACATCATCGAGCGGCAGGCCCGCAAGTGAAATGCCGAGCGGCTTCAGCCGCCGCAGCAGACGATGCTCGATCAACGCGAGGTTGCGTCCGTGCAGGCCGGCGATGTACACGGGCGATTTGATATGCGGAGTTGCCGGCGCAGGCAGTTGCCAGATTTCGATTTCGCTGTCGCTGCTGGAACGCTGGCGAATGCGCAGTTCGTAGCGCGGCAACGCAAGCGCCAGGCCGTGCTCGTCGCCGTGTTTGTCCTTGCGTCGCTGAAACTTGGTGACGATGCCCATCGATGACTCTCCTCAGTTTTTGTCCGCGACGATTACAACTTCCGCTGCGCCGGATGCGAGGCGCGCAATGCGTTCGATCAGCTTTTGCGGGCCATCGCCAGCCAGACTGAACGTGGGCTCAAAGACGATTTCGTAGGCGCACTGCAAGTCCTTGTCCTTGGCGGCACGCAACTGCGGATCCAGATAATCCTTGAGCGGAAGCGCCTCGGCAATCGAGCCCTGGAACACGATCTGGATGTTCGAGCCGTCGCTGGTTTCCATTTCCGATTGCAGCTTGAGTTGTTTCTTCGCATTGGGAATGGTGTTCAGTACCGAGAGCAGTTTGAGCGCGTCCTGTGGATCGAAAGGGCGAATGCGCAGCTTTCGGGCGGATTTCATTCCGGCCTGCTGTGCCTTTTCGAATACGGTAGTCAGTGCCGCGCGCAACGCGTCTTCGGCAAGAAACTGACCAGGTTCGTCGGCAGTCGATGCGCCGGCCCCGACAATCGGCGAGAGAGCCGCACCAGTGCCTCCGTATGAACCCGGGGTGCCGCCAATTACCGCTGTTTCTCCCAGTGTCGGAGCCTCCGGGGCAGGACGTGGCCAGATCTTGTGTTCACGGGCATAGGCCGTGGTGAACACCAGCGATTGTTCGTCGATCTTGATCTCGGCAAAAGGATCGCCCTTGCCAAGCAGCAGCTCGCCGCTCTTGTAGACGTACTCGCCCTGCTCAATGCCCAGGCGTATGCCCTTGATGAACACGTCATCGCCCACCAGCATGGGCAGTGCGGGGTCTTCGCGAAACTCGCTGCGCAGCTTCAGCGTGGTGATCTGGCCTTTCTTCAGCGGCGTGCGATCACGCACGTATGCGGGTGAGTCAGGAGGGTCGGTTCCAAGTCGCAGTTTGTTGATGTTCTGAAGCTGGGTCACAACCTGCTTCTGCCCGTCGCCTGGCCGGTCCGAAGCGGTCTGCACATCCACCACGGTGTGCGCGAGATCGACCTCCGCGCCTTCAAGGCGATTGCGCGAAGGGTAGAAGATGTGGCGGTAGGTCTGCTGGATACCGAGCGCAAGCTCCTGGTTGGAGCGCTCGTACAACTCGCCCAGCTTTTTCTGCTGATACTCGGCCAGTTCGCGCAACCGGTCGGGGGAACGCAGCGCCTCCAGCGCGAGGCGCCGGGTCATTTTCGCTTTCATGGTCGCGACGCCATTGCTGTCGGCGACCAGAAACGCGACGTTGTTGCGGTTGTGGCGCCAGTCTGAACCCGAGCCTTTGTGGACGTAGGTCTTGGTGACCAGTTCGGGAATGGTGACTGCGTCATGGGGAATCGACGCTGCGTCGTAACCCACCAGCGCCAGTGCCGGCCGGCCTTCGCCTGAATCGTCGCCCACGTCGTGCGGTCCGGATACGAATGGAACCAGATTGAGGAACGTGCCGTTGAAGATCGTTCGGATACGGTCGTTCAACTGACTGCGGACTTCCGCCAGATCCACCTGCTGCTCCTGCCGGCGAATCATCTGCGTGAGGTTGGCCTCGGCCAGGAAACGCAGCGGAACGTTGGGCCGGTCATCGAGATACGCGGAATCGGTGACAAAGCGCTTGCGGGCATCTTCAATGAAGCTGATATCGGTGGACGGGAAATGATCGAGTAGCGCAGTTCCTCTGTTGTCAGGCCACGCAGCGCGTCATTGAAAGCGAGGGTGTGAAACAGCACGCATCTCGCAACGTAAGAGCCGTAGGGCGGCAGCCCCGCGTAGTGCTGCGCATCGAGGTCTTGCGCGAGCGCGGGCTGCTCGCCCGCGTGGGCGGCGACCTCCGCCTTGATTGCCGGAACCAGCTGATTCTGGCCAAGCCGCGTTACGATCTCCTGGCGGATGGGTTCGTGCGCCAGGTCAAGATGATGCAGGTGTATCGCGTGCGCATCGGCAGGACGCTGCTTCCACAGATGGGCAACAGTACGCGCGAGCAGACGGAGCATGCCGCGAACGCGTTGAAAATTGCCGAGCGTCGAGATCTTGTTGGTCAGCGTGGCGATCAGTTCCGGGTGCAACGGATAGCCACTTTCAAACTCTTCGAATCTGCGGTCATGCGCGGCAGGCTTGGGGAGAAGATCTTTCTGCGCGTCCCAGATGCGCTTGTAGTCGGCAACAACCGCTTTGGCTTTGTCCGCATCAATGCTGGAAAAGAGGCGGCAGCACAATACTTTGACCGTTTCGTCTTCCTCAGTCGGATCAAGGAGCGTTGCCTTGCGCGCGGATACGCTGCCTGCTTCGGCCATGAATGACGCAATGCTCTGCGTCTCCTGACTGTAGGCATCTGTCGCGCGACCATCCTTACCCAGCGCGAGGGTATAGACCAGCGCAGCTTTGGGAGAACTTTCGACCGCCTTTATCAGGGAAGTCAGAAACGCGGTGAGTTGCCCTGCCGCGGTGGTGGTCGCCTGACCGGACAATTTGCGCAAATAAACGGAAAGCTCGTCGAGCAGAATCAGGCAGGGCTTGTCGCCAAGAAGCTCTCGCAGGGTCTCCGCGCCCGGCGCGATGCCGGACTGGTCACCCTTTTCAACCAACCGATAGCCGGCCTCACCTCCCAAACCGAACGCCAGCTCGCCCCAAGGTGTGTAGGCGCGCACCTTGGCCGACATCTTGCGGCCGTTGGCCGGGTCGGCATTTTCACCGTCGTATGCGGCAATGCGAACGGACTCTTTCGGCAATTTGCCTATTTCGACGAACTCCGGAGCGTTCGCGACGCCCTTCATCCCTTGTACGGCGTGGGTCAACGCGATAAGCGCATGAGTCTTACCGCCTCCGTACTGAGTATCAAGGCGAAAGATCGAGCCGATCTGTTCAGGACTATTGCTTAAGCGCAGCGCGACGTTGAGCAGCAGATTGCGGAGTCCGCGCGTCGGATACGTATTGGAAAAAAACTTGGCGGGATCTTTGTATTCTTCTGGGGCATCGCCCCGGAGGACCTGCGCGAGATCGGCGGCGAAATCGCTTTCCTGGATCGTTCCTTTGAGAACGTCCGGGCGCGGCTGGCAGACGTCAAATACAGTGTGCACCCGCTACCCCCCGTGTTGGTCCTTACCGGTAGGCCATTGTAACAACCGCAATCCATTTTCACTTGTCGAACGCGTCTATGGCAGCCTGATCTTGCTTGGTCGTCCGACGCATCCTCGAGCACCTGGGCCTGTGGGCGCCGGCCTGCTGCTCACCTACGTTGCAACGCGACTTCGCCCGGCGTGCCACCGCCGTTAAGAACCTTAAGGCTACCCACCGCGCCTCGCTCGCCGAACTCGACGCGCTCTTCGCCGCCCTGCAGCACCGCGCCTTCCGCGGCAAGGTTTGATTCACTCTCTGCAATAGCGGCAGCTTTGCGCCCTGCATGCCGCTCATCATCATGGCGGGCATGATGATCGCCATGATGCCGATGATGATTCTGCCGGTGGTGACCATGGCAGCGATGATCGCGGTAATCATGATCATTCCCATGGCTGATTCCAGATACCGGATTTTCCGAAATTCGCGCTGTTTTTCGGACAAGAGCGCGCGAGTTCTTGTTAAAAAAATGGCATGGCTTTTTTAACAGAATTGCAGCAGAATCCCGCCATGATTCAGCGTAAAACCTCTCTAAAACACAGGGTTAGTGCCGTTCCCGGCGCAGAGTTGCCACTCGCCCGCAACGTGAGTGCGGACGTGGCCCGACGTCTCGTCAAAATGGCGCGAGCCACGCCAGGATGGGTGTTCACTCCGTTCGACTTTCTGGATCTCGGCTCCCCCCGCAGCGTGGGCATGGCATTGACACGCCTCACGCGGCGGCGAGTTGCGCCGCTTGGCGCGAGGTCTCTACGACGTGCCGCGCACCCACCCCGCGCTGGGCGAACTGCTACCTACCGCCGATGATATCGCCCAGGCGCTGGCGCGACGCGACGGGGCCTCCGTACAGCCAGCCGGCGCCATGGCAGCGAATTTACTGAGCCTGTCCGGGCAGGTGCCGGCGCGGGCCGTCTATCACACCGACGGCCCGGGCGGTACGGTCAAAATCGGTGCGCTGACAGTGCAGCTCAAGAAGCGGCCGCCGCGCCAGGTGAGCAGCGCCTCACCCATGAGCAGTCTGGTGTTTGCCGCTTTGTGCAGCCTCGGCAAGGCGAATGTGTCGTCGTCGCGCGTGGCGCATCTGCAGAAAACGCTATCTGCTACGGATCGTCACCGACTCCTCAAGGACCTGCCGCTGGCGCCCGCCTGGATGCATCCGCACTTGCGCCTCATTGCCGGCGATCGGAAATGAGCGAAGTAAAATCAATCCGGCAGAGAAGTCGGAGCGGCTTGCCGGTACGCCCCAATGCCGGACTTGAACCCGCTCCAAAAACCGCGCGCAACGCATCTTATGAGGATTCGGCGAATGACCGTGGCGTCATCGATCAGCGCGATGACGTGCACGGCGTGCCGCCCTCCACGCGCCCGCAATCGCGCGGGCTTGTGCCAGCGAAGTGCGCCCGTAGCGCAGCCATTCGCCGATACATTCCCCGGGCGCACCAATGGAAACATATAATCCGCCCGTGTGTTTCCGTAGTTCCCCCCTAAAGAGTCGTTGAGCGACCCATGCGCTACTGGCTGATGAAGTCCGAACCGGACGAATTCTCGATCGACGACCTCAGGCGGGCGGCGCCCAACGGAACGCCATGGTTTGGCGTGCGAAATTACCAGGCGCGAAATTTCATGCGCGACGACATGCACCCGGGGGATAGGCTTTTCTTCTATCACTCGAGCTGTGCCGAACCGGGCATCGTCGGGATCGCGGAGGTCGCGTCCGACGCCTATCCGGACGCGACCCAATTCGACCGCAAGAGCCCGTATTTCGATCCGAAGGCAACGCGCAAGGCGCCGCGCTGGTTCAATGTCGACGTGAAATACGTGCGCAAAACGCGCGTCATCGGCCTCGCGGAATTGCATCGCCACCCCGAACTTGCGGGAATGCGGGTACTCGCGCGCGGAAACCGGCTGTCGATCACCCCGGTCGAGCCGAGGGAATGGGCATTCATAACCAGCAAGTTGCTTGAGCCGCGATCGCCCGGCAGGTCGAACGCTGCGGTCGCAAGACCATGACCGCACTCAAGAACGATACGCTGATTCGGGCGCTGCTCAGACAGCCTACCGACTACACGCCGGTGTGGCTGATGCGCCAGGCAGGTCGCTATCTGCCCGAGTACAACCGGACACGGGCGCGAGCCGGCAATTTTCTCGCGCTGTGCAAGTCCCCTGCGCTGGCGACCGAGGTCACGCTGCAACCGCTGGACCGCTATGGGCTCGATGCGGCGATCCTTTTCTCCGACATCCTCACCATCCCGGACGCGATGGGACTCGGGCTTTACTTCGCCGAAGGCGAGGGACCGCGTTTCGAACGCCCTACGCAGGACGCCGCCTCGATCGGGAAGCTGCACGTGCCGGATCCTTATGGCGAGCTGAGATACGTGATCGACGCGGTCGCCGAGATTCGCCGCGCGCTGGCCGGACGTGTGCCGCTGATCGGCTTCGCCGGCAGTCCGTACACGCTTGCCTGCTACATGGTCGAGGGCGGCGCAAGCGACGACTTTCGCATCATAAAGACCATGCTCTACAAGGAACCGGCGCTGCTGCACCGGATTCTTGACGTGAACGCGCAGTCCGTTGCCCTTTACCTTAACGCGCAGATCGAGGCCGGTGCGCAAGCCGTGATGGTCTTCGACACCTGGGGCGGCAATCTTTCGCACGATGCCTACCGCGAATTCTCGCTCGCCTATCTCGCGAGAGTGCTCGCAAGCGTGAAGCGGGACCACATTGGAAAGCGGGTACCCGTGATCGTATTCACCAAGGGAGGTGGACTCTGGCTCGAATCGATTGCCGGCTGCGGCTGCGACTGCGTCGGTCTGGACTGGACGACTAACCTCGCCGACGCGCGCAGGCGTGTCGGCGACCAGGTGTCGCTGCAAGGCAACCTCGATCCGATGGTGCTGTTTTCGACGCCGCAGATCATCCGCGAGGAGACCGGGAAAGTACTGGCGTCGTTCGGGGACGGTCCTGGTCACGTGTTCAACCTCGGACACGGGATTTCACAGTTCAGCCCCCCGGAACACGTTGCGGTGCTGATCGACGCAGTGCATGAACTCAGCCGAGCCTACCATCACGACGGCGACTGAACAGGCGATGCGGGACTGACGTACCGCGGCACTTATACACAGTACGCCCGGAAACCCGCGCCAGCCGTGGACTTCGGGGCGGTCCCCTCGGGAGATTTAATAACTACCTGATTATTATACGTTTGTGCTCGCACCCCTGGTTTGAGCAACGCCGAAAATCCTTTTGTATCGGGGCAGTTACAGTTTCACAACACTGTTATTCACACAGTTACCCACAATAATTCGTGAAGAAACGGGAAAACCCATATTCAACAAGTAGCTTAGGCGTTGTCCTGACAGTCGACTTAAGTAGCTTCAGCAAAAGAATTCACCCAAATGGGTTTTCTGCGCGTCGCGATTGACGTACCGCTGCCGCGGCTGTTCGATTACCGCTGCGAAGCTGCATCGCGCGAGGATATCGGGCTGCGCGTCGTTGTTCCGTTCGGCAAAAAGAAGATCGTCGGAGTCATCATCGACGTCGTTCCCAGCTCCGATCTGCCGCAGGAAAAGCTGCGTGCGGCCGAACGCGTGCTGCGCGATATGCCGAGGCTGTCGCGCGAATGGCTTGCGCTTGCGCAATTCTGCAGTGCTTACTATCAGCGCCCGCTGGGTGAAGTGATCCACGCGGCACTCCCGCCGCGCCTGCGCAGTGCGAAGCCGGTGCCTGCGCCGGTTCAGGAAGTCGAATGCGTCTTTGCACTGACCGAGGCCGGTGACACCGCCCGGGCGACGCTTCCGGCGCGAAACAGAACGCGCCGTGCGCTGCTCGAACGCCTCGCTGCGGGCCCCGCGGCGGAATCGGAACTCGCGCCGCCGGCTGCGCAGAGGCGCAGACTGATCCGCGAGTTCATTGCGTCGGGATGGGTGCGTGAGTTGCCGCGCATGCGGCAGAAACCGGGCTTCGTGGCGGCCCACAATCTGACCGGCGAGCAGAAGCGCGCGGTAGCCGCAATACGGCAATGTGCAAACTTTCGCGTGTTTCTTCTCCATGGGATCACCGGCAGTGGCAAGACCGAGGTCTATCTGCACGTTATCGCGGCAACGCTGGGCGCGGGCAGGCAGGCACTGGTCATGGTGCCGGAAATCGCCCTTACGCCGGCGCTCGAAGCCGCCGTTCGCTCGCGGTTTCCCGGGGCGCGCGTCATCCTGCAGCATTCGGCGATGCCCGGGGCAGAGCGCGCTCGCGGTTTTCTGGACGCACAGTCCGGCGACGCGGACATCGTACTGGGCACCCGGCTCGCGGTTTTCGTTCCGCTTCCGCGACTCGGCCTGCTGGTGATCGACGAAGAACAGGACCCTTCGTTCAAACAACAAGAGGGCCTGCGCTACTCCGCGCGGGACGTGGGCATCATGCGCGCACGCGAATGCGGCGTCCCGGTGGTTCTGTCTTCGGCCACGCCGTCCCTGGAAACCTGGCACCACGCTGCAATCGATCGCTATACGCTGCTGCCGCTGTCGCGCCGCGCGCCCCATGGCGCCGAACTTCCGCCTGTCCGGCTTATCGACGCAAACGTGCATGCGCCGCGCGACGGCATCGCGGAACCGCTGCAGCAGGCGATCGCCGAGCGCTTGGCGCGTGGCGAGCAAACGCTGCTGTTCCTGAACCGGCGAGGATATGCGCCGGTGCTGGCCTGCGCCCAATGTGGCTGGGTGAGCGGCTGTCCGCGTTGTTCGACCAGGCTGGTTGTGCACCTCAAGGACCGCCAGCTGCGCTGCCATCATTGCGGCCACGCCGCGCCAATCGCACGCTCATGTCCTGACTGCGGCAACCTCGATCTGGCGCCCATCGGACGCGGAACGCAGAGACTGGAGACAACGCTGACCGAGCGTTTTCCCGCCGCACGCATCCTGAGGATGGATAAGGACACCGCAGGGGCGCGCGGAAAGCTCGAGGGGCTGTTTCGGCGCATCGAGTCCGGCGAAGCCGACATCTTGGTCGGCACCCAGATCCTCGCCAAGGGTCACCATTTCGAGCGGATGACCCTGGTCGGCGTGGTCAACGCCGATGCAGGGCTGTTTTCAGCCAACTACCGCGCCCCCGAACGCATGTTCCAGCAGCTCGAGCAGGTGGCCGGCCGCGCGGGCCGCGCCGGTCTTCCCGGCGAGGTACTGATCCAGACGCGCTTTCCCGAGCATCCACTCTACCAGGCGCTTGTCCGGCACGACTACGAAGGCTATGCACGCATTCTGCTGGACGAACGCCGCCAGGCTGGATTCCCGCCCTTCCTATTCGAGGCGGCATTACGCGCCGAAGCGGCAAGTACGGATTCAGCCATTCGCTTCCTGCGCGACGCGGCGGCCCTGGCGCCAGCATCTGACGATGCCGTGATCTTGTTCGATCCCGCGCCGATGACGCTGGAGCGAATAGCAGGCATGAGCCGCGCGCAGCTGCTGGTTCAATCTGCGTCGCGCACGCGCCTGCAGACCTTCCTGACCGCCTGGAGCGCAGCGCTTTACGCCGGCCGTTTTGCCCGCGTTCGCTGGCACATCGACGTTGATCCGACGGATTTTTGAACACTGCAGTCGGTGTCCTGAGCGCCGTCGACCATGCCCGGGAAGTTGCGCGCTGCGCGCGCGAATCCGGTTCCGGTACGGATCGAAAACATCCGCACCGGAACAGGATTTTGATTCAAAGCGACAGCCGCTCGGCATCGGCGCGACCTGCAATCGCCGTACTCACCGCAGAGCGACCTCGGCCTCGATCTCGACCGGCATGTCGAAAGGCAGGGACGCCATGCCCACTGCCGATCGTGCGTGCCTGCCGCGCTGCGGGCCGTAGAGTTCGAGTATCAGATCGGAGAAACCGTTTATGACCGTGGGCTGCTGATTGAACGACGGCGCGGCGTTCACCATGCCGAATACGCGCAGCCAGGCATCGACCCGATCAAGGTTGCCGAGCTCGCGTTTCAAGCTCGCGAGCACGGCCATCGCAGTGAGCCGGGCGGCGTGAACGGCCTCGTCAAGCGAGACGCTTTCGCCCACCTTACCGAACGGACCCGCGAGCGTACCATCCGCCTTTGTCGGACCGTGCCCCGAGATGTAGGCACGCGATTCATGCACATGTATGAAGGCAAACGGCAACCTTACCCCGGGCGGCGGACGCACCGGTTCCGGAAGCACCAATCCGAGTCGCTCGAGTCGCTCTTCAATTTCCATCAGTGCGCCTCCTGTGACAGGTATGAAGACCCTGCAAAGGTATAATACGCGCCCCTGACGATAGATCTCATGTCGGCCGAAATCAAATCCCATGTCACGGAACTGCTGACGCTCGCGCTCGCGAAAGTGGCGCCGCAGCAACCGGCTTCGATCATTTCTCTCGATCGCCCCAAGCAATCGCAGCACGGTGATTACTCGGTCAATGTGGCGTTGCAGCTCGCCAAGCCTCTCGGTCGAGGCGCGCGTGAGATCGCGCAGGACCTGGTCACAGCTATTCCGCGTTCGGACTGGCTGGCCGGGGCCGAAGTGGCCGGGCCGGGGTTCATCAATATTCGCCTGCACCCCGTCGCCAAGCAGTTCACGGTCAAGACCGTACTCGGGCAGGGAGCGCGATACGGACAATCCGTTCGCGGCCAGAATCAGCCTGTGATCGTCGAATTCGTCTCGGCCAATCCGACCGGGCCGCTGCATGTGGGCCACGGTAGGCAGGCTGCGCTCGGTGACGCGATTTCGGCTCTGCTCGAGTCGCAGGGCTATCAGGTCGCGCGGGAGTTTTACTACAACGATGCCGGCGCCCAAATCGAGAACCTCGCGCTGTCGGTTCAGGCCCGCATTCGCGAAAGCATGGGCGAGCCGGTCGAGTTTCCCGCCGACGGTTACCACGGCGAGTACATACGGGAGATCGCCGAAAAATACATTGCCGGCAGCGCGCCCGATGCAAACGACCTGGACGCGATATGCCGCTTCGCGGTGAGCGAGCTGCGCGCCGAACAGGATCTCGACCTTCGCGCCTTCGGCGTGACCTTCGACAACTATTACCTGGAGTCCTCGCTCTACCGAGACAGTCGTGTTGAGCAAACGGTGGCGGCGCTCGTTTCGGCGGAGAAAACCTACGAGCAGGATGGCGCGCTTTGGTTGCGCACCACCGAATACGGGGACGACAAGGACCGCGTAATGCGCAAGTCCGACGGCAGCTACACGTACTTCGTCCCCGACGTGGCATACCACATCACAAAGTGGGAACGCGGTTTCAAACGCGCCATCAATGTTCAGGGCTCGGATCACCATAGCACCGTGACACGGGTGCGTGCGGGTCTGCAAGCGCTTTCCTCGAGCTTGTGCCCCGGTATCGGCAAGGGCTACCCGGAATATGTGCTGCACAAGATGGTTACGGTTATGAGAGGCGGCGAGGAAGTCAAGATCTCCAAACGGGCCGGGACCTATGTAACCCTGCGCGACCTGATAGACGAAGTCGGATGCGACGCAACGCGGTTCTTTCTCGTGTCGCGCCGCGCCGACACCGAATTCGTATTTGACGTCGATCTGGCGAAATCGCAGTCGGAGGAGAACCCGGTCTACTATGTCCAGTATGCGCACGCCCGGATCTGTAGCGTTCTGGAACAATGGGGCGTGCAGTTCGCGGGGACCGAAGAGCTCGAAGCGGCGCGTGCAGCGGCGAAAGAATCGACGGACACCTACCCGGAGTCATTCCTCAAGGACGTCGATCCATCACCCTTGACCGGCCCGCGCGAGTTCGCCCTGTTGGCAAAACTCGGCGAATATCCGCAGATGCTGGAAAACGCCTGCAAGGAACTTGCGCCGCACCAAGTTGCCTTCTATTTGCGTGAGCTGGCGGGGGATTTCCACAGTTACTATAATGCCGAGCGCATTCTTGTTCCCCAAACGCCGCTGCGGCTTGCAAGACTCGCGCTGGTCGCAGGCGTAAGACAGGTGATGCGCAACGGCCTCGATCTGATGGGTGTCAGCGCGCCCGATAAGATGTAATTGCCCTCGAATGAGCAAGGACTACAAGCATGCAACGCCTAAAGCGAAAAGCGGAGGTGGACTGCTGCTCGGCGTATTCATCGGCTTCATGTTGGGGCTGGGCACCGCAGCCGGCATCGCGATCTACATCTTCAAAGTGCCGGTACCGTTTCTGCATAAGGCGAAACAAGCTGACAAGCCCATGCCGATCGCGCCCGCTTTGACTGAATCGCCCAAGCCCGACAAGAGCGGGGACACCAAGCCGCGCTTTGACTTCTACCGCATTCTTCCGGGCCAGGAAGAGACCATCACGGAACAGCAACTGAAACAGGCGGAGCAGGCTGCGGCGAAAGCGGAGATGTCTTCGCGAAGCGCATATTTTCTCCAGGCGGGCGCATTCCAGAACCCGGCCGACGCCGATAACCTCAAAGCCAAGCTGGCGCTGCTCGGTCTCGAGGCGAGCGTCGAGCCGACGGATCTGCCCGACAAAGGCGTCTGGTACCGCGTGCGCCTCGGGCCTTACACGAGCATCGAGACAATCAACCGCGTGCGAGCGCAGCTCGCGCAGGATGGAGTCGAAGCATCACTGGTGAAAATCAGGAATCCCGCGACGAACTAGCGACCGTTGCGTACTGCTGCCGGCATGCCGCCGTGGTCCGACAAGAATATCTTCGGCCGCGTCGATTTGGAAATTCTTCGGGAGAAAGTCATGTTCAAGCGATTTGTCTTTGGCCTGGTCGCGGTGCTGATGTGCGCCGCTGCCGGGGCACAGCAGCCCGTTCAGGGAAAGGACTATCTCGCGCTCAATCCGCCGCAGGCCACGCCTGAACGTGACAAGATCGACGTCGTCGAATTCTTCTGGTACCGCTGTCCGCATTGCTACAGTCTCGAGCCGTCACTGGTGGCCTGGGTAAAGAACCTGCCTCAGGACGTGCAGTTCCGACGTGTTCCCGCCATATTCAACGATGAATGGGCGCTTGATGCGCGGATATTCTTCGCGTTGCAGGCGACGGGTGACCTCGCGCGCGTACACAGTGGCCTGTTCGACGCCATCCACCGGCAGGGCGGCGTCAGACTCAAGGGCGATGCATACATGAAGTGGGTGGCCCAGTGGCTCGGCAAGAACGGCACTGACCTGGCGAAATACGATGCGGCGCTGCGCTCCTTCTCGGTCGAGACCAACCTTAAGCGCGCCATGCAGTTGACGCGCAGCTACAAGATCGACGGTGTGCCCGCGATCGGGGTGCAGGGCCGCTGGCTGGTAAGCGCCTCGCTGGTCGGCGACCGTCAGGGGATGATCCGGGTGACCGATTACCTGACCGGCGAAGCGCGCAAGCAGCTTTCCCGCAAATAGCTGGCGCCCGCAACCGTGCCCAAGAACCCTCACGCAGCGCTGACAGTGCGGTGGCGAAGGCCGAAAATGTGAGCACCCCGCGCTGCCGGAGCGCATGCGAAAAGGCGCCCGCGGAGCAGGTTTTGGCAAAGACTGCGCCACCGCTCTATCATTGCGCGAGACCCGTACCGGAGTAAGGACCCATGAGCGCTCGACGTTATGTCGCAACCTGGCTCGGCGCGCTCGCATTGATGTGCGCCGCCGCCGCCGCATGCGCCCAGGCCAGCGTGCGCAGCGAGGTGGTTCGGCTCGATCCGCCGCAGCCGGTCGCTACCGGCGAACGCATCGAAGTGATCGAATTCTTCTATTACGGATGCCCGATCTGCTATGAGCTGGAACCACAGATGATGCGCTGGCTCGCCACGCAGGCTCCGGCATACGTCGCTCTGCGGAGGATTCCCGCGCTTTCGGCAGACGGCTGGGAGTCGCTCGCGAAGCTGTATTTCACGCTTGAAGCGGTTGGTGCGGTGAGCCGACTGCACTGGCCGGTATACGATAACTACCACTTCGAGGGAAAGCGCCTCGACGATGAGAAGCTAATGCTCGATTGGGTCGCCAAGAACGGCGTCGACAGAACACAGTTCGCGGAGACCTACGGTTCGCCGGAAATCCAGGCGAAGGTCGCCCAAGCCCGTGCGTACATGAAGACCTACGATGTGCGCGGCGTGCCGACTATCGTCGTCGACGGCAAGTACCTGAGCTCCGCGCGGCTTGCCGGCGGTACCAAGCAGCTGATGCAAATCGTCGACGAACTGGTGCGTGAGGCTCGGAGCGAGCGGCCGAAATAGCGCGGCCGTGTCTAAGACGCGTCGAGCCGCGCGCTTACATAGGATCCAGGTGCCGCCTCGATAACCTTGAGTCTTCCGGCCCCGGGCGAGCGCGCCGGCACCCGATCGGCGCCGTTCTGCCGGTCGATCCAGGCCTGCCAGTCAGTCCACCAGGAGCCCTGGTGGAATCGCGCGTGCTTTTGCCAAGCATCGGGCTCTTTCTCGAGGCTGTCATTCGTCCAGTAGCCATACTTGTCGGCCGACGGCGGATTCACGATCCCGGCGATATGCCCTGACCCGCCGAGCACGAACCGCACCGGACCTGCCAGCAGACGGGCCCCGAGGTAAGTCGATTTCCACGGCGCAATGTGATCTTCGGCAGTCGAAATGAAATAAGCTGGCATTTCGATCTTGCGCAGGTCGATCGGCACGCCGCCGAGCGTAATGCCGCCGGGCTCTCTGAGTGCGTTCTTCATGTACATGTTGCGCAGATAGTAACTGTGCATGTTCGCCGGCATCCGTGTGGAGTCGGAGTTCCAGTAGAGCAGATCGAACGGGAACGGTTCCTTGCCCAGCAGGTAATTGTTGATCACGAATGACCAGATCAGGTCGTTGGCCCTCAGCATGTTGAAGGTCGAGGCCATCTCGTGGCCTTCCAGATATCCGCGCTCGCTCATCTTCCTTTCAAGGTTTTCGACCTGCTGCTCGTCAATGAACACGCCCAGCTCTCCCGGAATCGAGAAATCGAGCAGCGACACGAAGAAGGTCGCCGAGACAAAGCGCTTGTCCTGCTTTGCGGCCATGTAGGCCAGCGTCGCGCCAAGCAGCGTCCCGCCCAGGCAATAGCCGATGACATTGACCTGCTTCTCGCCGGTGGCTTCCTCGATCGCTCCAAGCGCGGCGAGGGAACCCTCGAACATGTAGTCTTCGAACGACTTTTCCGCATGGCGTTTGTCCGGATTGACCCAGGACACGACGAACACGGTATGGCCCTGCTCGACCGCCCAGCGGATGAACGAGTTCTTCGGGCGCAGATCGAGGATGTAGTACTTGTTGATCCACGGCGGGATGATCAGCAGCGGGCGCCCATAGACCTCCGCGGTCAGCGGCTGGTACTGAATAAGCTGCATCAGGTCAGTCTGGTAGACCACCTTTCCGGGAGTCGCAGCTACGTTCTTGCCGATCTTGAACGCGTTGGTATCGGTCATCTTGATGCGCAACTTGCCGTTGCCGCGATCGATATCGTCGAGCAGATTGTTCAGGCCGCGGATCAGGTTCTGTCCGCCGGAGTTCACGGTTTCGCGCAGCACTTGAGGATTGGTGAGGATGAAGTTCGACGGCGACAGTGCGTCGAGGTACTGGCGGGTGAAGAAATCGATCTTCTTCTGCGTTTCCAGCGGCAAGCCCTCGACGCAGCACACGGCGTCCTGGATGTTCCGCGCAGCGATCAGATGGAACTGCTTGAAGTAGTCGAACAGGAAATGGTTCTGCCACTCCTCGTCGCGCCAGCGGTAGTCGCCCTGCTCCGGGCGAGCGACCGGCTCCGCACTGTGTCCCAGCAATTTGAGCGTCGAGGATTGCCACAGCGCGACATAGTCCCAGAACATCTTCACCTGCGTCTCGGCGATTTTCCAGGGATTGGCGAGCAATTGCGCCGACAGATCCATGAAAGCCTTGGCGATGCCCATTTCGTCGGTAAAAGCGATGCCTTTCCCTTGCGCATGGCTTTTCGCGAAATCGCCGAGGAGCTTGCTCGATCGCTCGGCGACCTCGGCGAAAATCTTCGCCGTTTGTGCAGGATCGTTGACTGGCTGCTGAGGCTGGGCACTCATCGATATCTCCTTGTCCAGCAACGTCGAAACTGCCCCGATGGCCTCTCCGCGTGGTTCACTTTTCCGGACAAATGCAACGGCATGAAAGTCATTCGTGCTCGACGAAATGCGCTGAGATCGATCACGCCGTCACGTAGCGGAATATGCCGTCTGCGCCGACGTGCCGGTCGACTCCTCCGACGGCGTGAAGGAAATGCAGGTGCGCTATCGACTCTCCCATGGCGAAGAACATCTGCAAGGGGTCCATCGGACGACTGAACAGCGTCGGGACGATTTCGGCGGCTGACTTCGGCGACGTGCAGGCCTGACGCACGTCCTCAAGGCGCACCCCGTGGTGCACCTTGAGCTGCGCCACGCGTTTGCGCAGCCCCCGGAAGGGCACGCCGTGGGAAGGAAGTACCAGCGTGTCCTCAGGAAGCGCGGCGTAGCGGTCGAGCGAATCGAAAAACAGCCGCAGCGGATTGGCCAGCGGCTCGACTGTCCAGACGCTGATATTGGTCGTGATCTTGGGCAATACCATGTCTCCGGAAATCAGCACGCCCAGGGACCCGCAATACAACGCCGCGTGCTCGGGTGAATGGCCGTAACCCATCATGACCCGCCACGGGTGAGCGCCGATCGACAGCGTCTGCCCGTCCATCAACCTGCAAAAGGTCCCCGGGAAATCAGGGACACCGCGACGATAGTTGCGGCCGCGGTCTTTCATGCGCTCGAGCCATTCACGCTCCAATCCGTTGCGGCGCAGGAACTCGAGCTGAAGTTCGCCCGCAAATCCGGCCTGGGCCGCGCCTGCCGCGTGCGCGGTGAAATACTCGCCAAGCGAAATCCAGAGATCGGCGCCAAAGCGCTGAGTAAGCCAGTGTGCGTTGCCGGCATGGTCCGGATGACTGTGGGTCACAACGACCCGGCTAACACGCGGACTGCCGCCGTTGCCCGTGCGATGTCCCCCTGAAAAATATGCGTTCCACAGCGCGCGGGTTGCGTCGTTGCCCAGGCCGCAATCGACGATCGCGACGCCATCGCCGTCGGTGAGCAGCCACAGGTTGATGTGATTCAGCGCAAAGGGCAGCGGCATGCGCAGCCAGTGCACGCCCGGCGCGATTTCACGCGAGCGCGCCGGCGCCGGCGTGTCCACAAACGGGAAATCGAGCTCGGAACGGATTTCGTTCATTGTCGGTATCGGCGGAACGTATTCGTCACTCGGGCAGAACCTTTGCTGCACCGCACAAGACGCAAATTTTCGCAGAATTCGCCCCATTCCGCTATCTTTTCGTATTCCGAGTCCGCTTCCATGGAATATTCCCCGGAAATCTTTTTCGTTGGCGACTCCGCGCGCGGCATCCTGGCGCGCTCGAAGTGCCCGGCAGAGGGTCTGCCGAATCGTTCGCGGGTCCAAAGCCGAAAGATTCCGTGCGCATCCCGATGAGCGAATTTCCGGCTCTGCGATTTGGTTTCAGCGAGGAGGTGGAAATCCTGCAGCGCACCGTTCGGGAGTTCGCGGCCGCAGAGATCGCGCCGCGGGCGGCGGAGATCGACCGCTCCAATCTTTTTCCCGCCGATCTCTGGAAGAAGCTCGGTCGCCTCGGGCTGCTGGGGATCACCGTCGAGGAACAGTACGGCGGCGCCCCGATGGGCTATCTCGCCCATATCGTGGCCATGGAGGAGATCAGTCGCGCTTCGGCCTCGGTCGGACTTTCCTACGGCGCACATTCCAATCTGTGCGTCAACCAGATCCGTAGAAACGGCAGCGAGGCACAGAAGCACAAGTTCCTGCCCTTGCTCGTTTCGGGTGACCACATTGGCGCCCTCGCAATGTCGGAGCCTGGGGCCGGATCCGATGTCGTGTCAATGAAACTGCGTGCGGACTACAGAAACGGGAAATTCGTCCTGAACGGCAGCAAGATGTGGATCACCAACGGCCCGGACGCCGATGTGCTGGTGGTCTACGCCAAGACCGATGGCGACGCGGGGCCGCGCGGAATCACCGCATTCATCGTCGAAAAGGGTACGCCCGGCTTTGCCACGGCGCAGAAGCTGGACAAGCTGGGCATGCGCGGATCCGACACCTGCGAGCTGGTGTTCCGCGACTGCGAAGTCCCCGAGGAGAACGTTCTTTCCGACGTCGGGCGCGGAGCGAACGTCCTGATGTCGGGACTGGATTACGAGCGTGCGGTGCTCGCAGGCGGGCCGCTGGGGATCATGGACGCATGCATGGATGTGGTCGTGCCCTATATCCACGAGCGCAAGCAGTTCGGCCAGCCGATCGGCGAGTTCCAGCTCATGCAGGGCAAGCTCGCCGACATGTATACGTCGATGAATGCGTGCAAAGCGTATGTCTACGCGGTGGGCGCGGCCTGCGACCGCGGCGAGACCAGTCGCAAGGACGCGGCAGGCGCCATTCTCTACGCCGCCGAAAAAGCCACCTGGATGGCAGGCGAGACCATCCAGTGCCTCGGCGGCATGGGCTACATCAACGAGACGCCCGCCGGACGCCTGTGGCGCGATGCGAAGCTCTATGAAATTGGCGCAGGGACCAGCGAGATCCGGCGCTGGCTGATCGGCAGGGAATTGTTCGAGCAAACGGCGTGAATTGCTATTCTTGTTCCGCACGTTCCAACACGATGCCAAGAAGGACTTGGTTTCGAATACATCTCACGATGTCGGACGGTTGCGCACTCGGCAACCGTCCGACATCGTGAGACCAGAGGCGTCAAGTCGAGCCGACGCGCTTGGTTGCCAGCCTGGGCCATTCCGGTTTGCGTTAATTGGAGGCAATCATGTCCAACGACCCCATCGTCATCGTCTCCGCCGCACGCACGCCCATGGGGGGATTCCACGGAGACCTCAAGGATTTCACCGCGCCGCAACTCGGTGCCGCCGCGATACGGGCGGCCGTTGAACGCGCCGGGATCAAACCCGAAAGCGTCGGCGAAGTGATTTTCGGCAACTGCCTGTTAGCCGGCCAGGGCCAGGCGCCGGCACGCCAAGCCACCCTGGGCGCCGGACTGCCGATTTCGGCGGGAGCGACAACGATCAGCAAAATGTGCGGCTCGGGCATGAAGGCCGCGATGCTGTGCAACGATCTTCTTACCGCCAATGCCGGCAGCGACGACGTCATGGTTGCCGGAGGCATGGAATCGATGACCAACGCACCCTATTTGATGCCGAAGGCACGCTCGGGCTATCGCATGGGACACCAGCAGGTGTACGACCATATGTTCCTCGACGGACTGGAAGACGCCTATGACCGTGGCCGCCTGATGGGTACGTTCGCCGAGGAGTGCGCCGACAAGTACCGCTTCACGCGCGAGGCGCAGGACGCATTCGCGATCACCTCGCTGGAGCGCGCGCAAAAAGCGAACAAGGAGGGTTGGTTCGCATGGGAAATCACCCCCCTCGCGGTCAGGACGGGCAGGGACGAGAAGTTCGTCGAGATCGACGAACAGCCGTTCAAGGCCAACATCGCCAAGATCCCCTCCCTTCGGCCCGCATTCCGCAAGGATGGCTCGGTCACCGCGGCCAACTCCTCGTCGATTTCCGACGGTGCGGCCGCGATGGTGCTGATGCGCCGCTCGACCGCCGAGAAACTGGGCGCAAAGCCGCTTGCGGTCATCGTCGGTCACAGCACCCACTCGCAGCAGCCGGGCTGGTTCACTACCGCGCCCGTCGGCGCGATACGCAAGCTCTTCGAACGCACAGGCTGGTCATCGGACAAAGTGGATCTGTACGAAATCAACGAGGCGTTCGCCGTGGTCACGATGGCGGCAATGCGCGAACACCGACTGCCGCACGAGAAGGTCAACGTTCATGGCGGTGCCTGCGCCCTAGGGCATCCGATCGGCGCATCCGGCGCCCGGATCCTGGTCACCCTGATCGGTGCGCTGCGGAAATACGGATTGAAGCGCGGCGTGGCGAGCCTTTGCATCGGCGGCGGGGAGGCGACCGCGATGGCGATCGAGCTGGCGTAACGGAGGCGCCATGGCGCGCACACCGATCTCATCCGGATCTGCATTCGAGAAACTCGCCGGCTACAGCCGTGCGGTCGTGGACGGCGAGTGGGAAGCGGCCCTGCCTCGCGTCGAAACGCCCGCCGCGAGGCCGGGCGCCGACGTGAACGTGCGCATGCTGGCAAACAAGACAAGGTGCCGGCCGTGATCCTTTCCCCCGAGCACGAGCTGATCCGCGGGTCCGTGCATGCGTTTGCCGCCGAACAGCTGGCGCCCAACGCTGCGAAATGGGACCGCGAAGCGATCTTTCCGCGCGAGGCGCTGCGCGGACTCGCCGAGATGGGCCTGTTCGGAATCACCGTCGCCGAAGAATGGGGGGGCGCGGGAATGGATTGTCTCGCGCTGGTCCTGGCCGTGGAGGAAATCGCCGCCGGCGACGCCTCGACCTCGACGATCATCGCCGTCAATAATCTGGTGACCGGAATCCTCGATGGCTACGGATCCGCGCAACAGAAGACGACGTTCCTGAAACCCCTGGCCGCCGGCAGTCAGCTGGGTTGTTTCTGCCTCACCGAGCCGCACGCGGGCTCCGATGCATCGGCAATCCGCACCACCGCGCGGCGGGACGGGGAGCAATGGGTGCTGAACGGCGTCAAGCAGTTCATCACCTCCGGCAAGACCGCGGACATCGCTATCGTATTTGCGGTCAGCGGCCCGGGCAGCGGCAAGAAGGGCATCAGCGCGTTCATCGTGCCGACAACGACACCGGGTTACATGGTCACGCGCATCGAGGAAAAGATGGGGCAGCACGCCTCGGACACGGCGCAGATAACGTTCGAGAATTGCCGCGTTCCGGAATCGAACCTGCTGGGGACCGAAGGTCAAGGCTACCGGATCGCACTGTCCAATCTGGAAGGGGGGCGCATCAGCATCGCCGCGCAGTCAGTGGGCATCGCGCGATCGGCCTATGACGCCGCGCTGAAATATGCCCGCGAGCGCACCGCGTTCGGCAAGGCGATCATCGAGCATCAGGCCGTGAATTTCCGGCTGGCCGACATGGCGACCCGCATCGAGGTCGCACGCCAGATGGTACGGCACGCCGCCAGCCTGCGCGACGCGCACCGGCCCTGTTTGAAGCAGGCCTCGATGGCGAAGCTGTTTGCCAGCGAAATGGCCGTACAGGTCTGCTCGGACGCGATTCAAATCCACGGCGGCTACGGCTACGTCTCCGATTTTCCCGTGGAGCGCATCTACCGCGATGCCCGCGTGTGCATGATCTATGAAGGTGCAAGCGACATACAGCGGCTGCTGATCGGACGCACGATCGCCGGCGAGTGACGCCGCGGACGAACACGCTCCGCGGCCGTCGGCACCGCGTTCTTGTCCGTGCGCTGCGGCGACGCCCGGATCGAAAACGAAACCGCCTTCAGCTTGCGGCGCCACGCCCCGATCCGTTTCAGCACATGATTCTTCTTGATCGAATGATGACGCAACGCGGAGTACGCTTGCGCTCCGAACGGCTTACTCCACCTTGATCGTGACGCCCTTCACCTTGCCGGGCTTCGCCTTGGGCAACTCGACTCGAAGTACGCCATTCGTATAAGCGGCCCGGGCCTCGTCGACTTTCACCGGCACCGGCAGCGGCACCACGCGACGGAAGCTGCCGTAGGCGCACTGCATCACGCGCCAGCGGCCCTGCGTGCTTTCCTGTTCGAAGTGCTTTTCGCCCGAGACGACCAGCGTGTCCTCGCGCACCTCGATCTCGATATCCTCTTTCGACATGCCCGGTACTTCAATGCGTGCGACGAGGCGGTCTTCGTCTTCGAACAAGTTGCCGCCCAGCATGGCCCAGCCGCGGCTCGTTTGATAAAGGCTGTCGTCGACTTCGGAGACCGGCGGCAGGTTCGTCTTTTCCCCGGGCTTGAAGCTGGTCAGGGCGCCGGAAGCAGACGCGCGCAGATGGCGCCACCCTTCGGCCAGGTTGTCCCACAGGGACTCGAAGTTCTCTTTCAGGTTTCCAAGCGTCATTGCAGACCTCCGTGAAAAAAAGGCCGCGACGCGCGGCCGCACGCGGGTCAATTCACGTTGATCGCGACCTTGCGCGGCTTGGCGTGTTCGGCTTTCGGAATATGCAGCTTGAGGACGCCGTGCTTGAACTCGGCCGTAACCTTGTCCCGGTCCAGCTCCTGCCCCAGCGCAAAGGCGCGGTGGTAACGCGGCAGATAGACCTCGGCGTGGGTCGCCTCCATCTCGGCAGCCACCGGCAGGTCGACTTCGCCTTCGATGCTGAGCGCGTCGGCCTCGACGCGGACGTTGAGCTTGTTCTTGGACACGCCGGGAAGGTCTGCGTAGAGCGTGATCCCGGCGACATCCTCAATAACGTCCACCGCCGGAAGCATCGTGGCGCCGTCGAAGCGCGTCGTATCCTCAGCAGTATTGGCGACTTTTGTATCGGTCATGGTCTGGTCTCCCATAGGAATTACTGCACTTCAATACGGCGCGGCTGCGACGACTCGCGGCGCCTGATGCTGATATGCAGTACGCCGTCGCTGTAGTTCGCCGTGACGCGGTTCGGATCGACGTCGTCGGACAGACTCACGGCGCGGCGAAAGCGGCCGCTGAAGCGCTCGTTGATGTGCACCGACGCATCGCTGTCGTCGGCGGGCAGGTCGCTGGCTCGCTCCCCCGACAACATCAGCACGCCCCGTTCTATGCTCACGTCCAGCGTCTTCGGATCCAGCCCCGGCGCGAACGCATATATCTCCACCGATTCCGATCTCCACCGATTCCGGCGTGCCGCCGATGTTCATCGCCGGAAAGCTGTTGCGGCCGAGGCCGCGAATGCCGGTCGTGGAGCCGCTGAATTGCTGCACCTGACGCTGCAGGCGTTCAAGTTCGGAAAACAGGTCGC
>Ga0155953_1049_pt1 | contig 22882 bp, 22 predicted proteins | sample RifCSPlowO2_02_FD_107607 | JGI IMG/M metagenome (GOLD analysis project Ga0155953, IMG submission 107607) | Betaproteobacteria bacterium RIFCSPLOWO2_02_FULL_63_19
GGGCGGGATACATGCGGCGGCGATCGCGCGGCAGTTGTCGATCCCGATGGTGATCGTGCCGCGGGTGGCGGCGCTGATGAGCGCTTTCGGCATGTTCGCCAAGGACCTCGGGCTCGAGTATGCGCGCTCTTGCTTCCGCGGACAGAAACAACTGGATTTCGCCGAGATCGGCGGCTTGTACGCCGACATGCGCCGCGATGCGCACGAGGATTTCGCGCGCATCGGCATTCCGGACTCGCAGATGTCCTACCAGCCGACGGTGGAAATGCGTTATGCCGGCCAGTTTCACGACGTGGAAATGGATTTGCCCGCCGAGACGTTGGACGCCGAAAGCCTGAAGGTGCTGCTGAAGAATTTCCACGCCAAGTACGAGAAGATGTACACCTATTCGATGCCGTGGCGCGACGCGGAGTTCCTGACTTTCCGCTTGAAGGTTACCGCGGCCAGGCGACCGGTGAATCTGGCCTCCAGCGCGCAGGCAGCCAGCAGCGTCGAGTCTGCGCGCCGCGGCTCGCGTCGTTGCCTGTTCGACGCCAACGCGGTCGATACGCCCGTCTACGATTGGGATAGGATGGAAACAGGCCACAAGGTGGCGGGCCCGGCGCTCGTCGATGACAAGACCACCACGGTGCTGGTGCTGCCGAATTTCACCGGCGAGGTGGACGAGTACGGTAATCTGGTGCTGCGCGCGACCCAGAACTGAAATCCGACCCGATGAGCGATTCCGCCAAACAAAAGCGCAAGAAAGCTGCAGCCGCGGCGCCACCGCTGCCCGCGGCCGAGCAGTCGCTCGCATTGCTGCGGCAGATGCAGCTGATACGCGCGTTCGAGGAGAAGTTGCGCAGCCTTTTCTCGGCGGGACTGGTGCCGGGACTGCTGCACCTGTGCGCGGGCCAGGAAGCCGTCGCGGTCGGAGTCTGCTCGGAGCTGGGCGCGGCCGATGTCATCGCCAGCAACCATCGCGGGCACGGCCACTGTCTGGCGAAGGGCGCGAGCGTCAACCGGACCATGGCTGAAGTGCTGGGCCGGCGCAGCGGTTATGGGCTGGGCCGCAGCGGGACGCTGCACCTATTCGACTCGGTCAACGGCAACCTGGGCACCAACGGCATCGTCGGCGGCGGCATCCCGCTGGCCGCCGGCGCCGCACTGTCGGCCAAGCGGCGCGGCCGCGGTGAGGTCGCCGCCTGTTTTTTTGGTGATGGCGCTCTCAATCAGGGATTGATGTTCGAGGTGCTTAACATGGCCGCGATCTGGAAGCTGCCCGCGATCTTCATCTGCGAGAACAATGGTTACGGCGAATTCACCGCGATCGAAGACGTCACGGCGGGTCTGAATCCCGTGGCCCGGGGCACGGTGTTCGATATTCCATCCGAAGCGGTCGACGGCATGGACGTGCTTGCGGTGCGCGAGGCGGCGGCGCGCGCCGTCGCCCGCGGGCGAGCGGGGGAGGGACCGAGTTTCCTGGTATGCACCACCTATCGATACGGCGGCCATCATGTCGGCGACAGCCAGAGCTACAAGGACGCCGAGGAGGTGCGCGAGTGGAAGGAGAAGGACCCGATTCTGAAACTGTCGCGGCGGCTGGAAGCCGAAGGGGTTGCGAGCGCCGAGCGCATCGCCGCACTTGAAGCAGAGGTTCAGGCTGAAGTGCTTGCCGCGGTCGAAGCGGCCAATGCCGAGGCGCTGCCCACCGCGGATGACCTGGGACGTTTTCTGTATGCCTGAACCGCGCGTCATCAACTACCGCGCCGCGATACTCGAGGCGCTGTTCGCGGAAATGCGCCGCGATCCTTCGGTCATCGTCATGGGGGAAGACGTCGGTGCCGCAGGCGGCGTGTTCAAGCAGGCCGCCGGGCTGTTCGAGGAGTTCGGCGCCGATCGCGTGATCGACACGCCGATTTCCGAGTCCGGCGCCTTCGGCATCGCGGTCGGCGCGGCCATGAGCGGTTCGCGGCCGGTTTTCGAAGTGATGTTCGGCGACTTCATCACGCTGGTGATGGACCAACTTGCGAATCAGGCGGCCAAGGTGCAATACATGTCGGCTGGCCAGATAAGCGTGCCGCTGGTGCTGCGCACGGCGGTCGGCATAGGGGCGAACCTCGGGCCGCAGCATTCGCAGAGTCTGCATGCGTGGACCGCGCACATACCCGGGTTGAAGGTGGTCATGCCCTCGACTGCTGCCGATGCCAAGGGACTGATGGCCGCAGCCATTCGAGACGACAACCCGGTCGTCTATTTCGAGGACCGCACGCTCTACACGCTGCGCGGGGACGTCCCTGAGGGCGATTACCATGTGCCCATCGGTGTCGCCGAGGTGAGGCGCGAGGGGGAGGATGTCAGCATCGTCGCGACGTCGCGCATGGTGCACGTGGCGCTGGCGGCAGCGGACCTGCTGGCGGCCGACGGCATATCGGCCGAGGTGGTCGATCCGCGCAGCCTGGTGCCGCTCGATGTCGCGACGCTGGTCGCGTCGGTCAGGAAGACATCGCGCGCGGTCGTGGTCGACGGCGGCTACCGACAGTACGGCGTCACCGGGGAGATCGCCGCCACCCTTGCCGAAGAGGCGTTCGACTGGCTGGACGCGCCGGTCACGCGCATCGGCGCGGAGAACGTGCCGATCCCGTTCAGCCGGTCCCTCGAACCGCTGGTGGTGCCCGACGCGCCGCGTCTCGCCAAGGCGGTTGCCGAACTGGTGCGCAGGCGTTAATAGCAGTAGCGGGCGACGGAGCGCGCGCGTTCAACGTGACAATTCGGCTTGCCAAGAGCCCTTGGTTACGTACCATCGCCGGACGCAAAGCAGGCGCATCGCTGGGCGCCCCATCAAAATTGGAGGAGAAAAAGCCTATGAAACGCAATGATTGTCCGCGTGGCACGGTCAAGGCCGCGTCGATGCAGCGGACGTTACGCACGGGTTGCGCCGGTGTCGCGCTGGTCGCGGCGGCGCTGATTCCGGCTTGGGCAACGGCTCAGGTGGCGCGCAGCGCTTCGGTCGCCACGCACGCCACCGGAAGCCTGTACAACGCGATCGGAACGGGGATTGCAACGGTGGTGAGCCGGCACTCGCCGATAACGGTACGCGTGCAGCCCTTTGCCGGTCCGCCGGCCTGGCTTCCTGCGATGGACGGGGGTGAGACCGAGATGGGGGTCCTCACCAGTGCGGATTCGGTCCTTTCCTACAAGGGAATGAGGCCCTACAAGAGGCAGTTCAAGGGCACCCGGATTCTGATCGTCGGCGGACCGATACAACTGTCTTTCTACGTGCGCAAGGATTCGGGTATCAATACCATCGCCGACCTGAAGGGCAAACGCGTTCCGACCGAATTTCCCGGAATTCCCATCGTCAAGCTGAGCAGCTCCGCGGGCCTGGCCTCGTTCGGAATGTCGTACAAGGACATCGTTCCGGTGCCCGTGTCAGATCTCCAGGCGGCCAACCAGGCGTTCCTGGAGGGAAGGACCGATGCAAACTGGCTCGGCTTGAGAAGTCCGATGGTCGAGATGGGAAATGCGCGTCTCGGCGGAGTCAAGTGGATTTCCGTGAACGGTTCTCCGGAAGGGGAAGCGAAGATGGCCGCCGCCTATCCCGGCAGCTATGCGGCCACGGTAAAAGCCGGGTCCGCGACCGGCTTGCTGAACGATACGACGATGCTGACCAACGATATCTACCTTGTCGGAACCAAGGACCTGAACGACGACACGGCTTTTGCCATCGTCAAGGCCCTGTGGGGCAACACCAAGGAACTGTGGGCAGCCTATCCGGCGCTGAGATCCTGGCGGCAACAAGGCATGGTCAGCGGCAAGGCATTCATCCCCTATCACCCCGGCGCCATCAAGTTCTACAAGGAACAAGAGGTATGGAACCAGCAAATGGATGATCTGCAGGCCAAGCTCCTCGCTCAGTAAAAGCGACCCCGCGGGGCCGTAATGCTCCGTTGAACATGGACAGTTCATGACCCTGAAATCCGAGGCGGGGGCGCGCTTTCGGAGGCTTGAGTCGCCGTGGCTCCGCTGGCTTCAACGCCTGCTGCTGATGGCGATACCCGTGGTAGCGCTGCTGGCCAGCTTCGATGTCCCCTCACGGCTCGGGGCCGCGATGCTCCAGGAGCAGTTTCTCGGCGTCGTGCTCATCCTGGTGCTGTGCTCCACGTTCATGTCCTTGCCGGCGAGTGCCAGGGCTTCGCGACGGACGTTCCCCTGGTACGACCTGGTCCTGTCGCTGCTCAGTCTGATCGTGGGCGGCTATCTGGTCGTCTACTACCCGCGGATCGTCAACGAAATCGGAGAGCTGACCCAGGACAAGGTGATCCTCGGTTGCCTCGCGATCGTGGTGACCATGGAGGCCTGCCGGCGCATGACCGGCTGGGTGCTGCTGATCATCGCCGCGGTGTTCATACTGTACGCGCACTTTTCCTACCTGTTTCCCGGCATGCTGAATGCGCGCGGAATCTCCTGGTCGAAGATCGTCGTTCACCTGTTCATCGATCCCAACTCGCTGCTGGGCATTCCGCTGACCATCGTGGCCACGATTGTCGTCGCGTTCATCCTGTTCGGGCAGGTCCTGTTCGCAGCCGGCGGCGGCGAATTCTTCACCGACATCGCGACGTCTCTGCTGGGCAGGTTCAGGGGCGGCGCCGCGAAAATGTCACTCGTGTCCAGCATGCTTTTCGGCACCATTTCGGGAAGTCCGGTGGCCAATGTCGTCATGACCGGAACCATTTCGATTCCGTTGATGAAGCACACCGGGTACCGGCCTCAAGTGGCCGGCGCGGTGGAGTCGGTCGCGTCCACCGGAGGGCAGCTCATGCCTCCGGTGATGGGTGCCGCCGCATTCGTGATGGCGGAGTTCCTCGGCGTTCCATACGCCACCGTGGCGCTGGCCGCGCTGCTCCCGGCCCTGCTCTATTACCTGGCATTGTTCGTGCAGGTGGATCTCGAAGCGGGCAGCACCGGGATTTCCCGGGTTCCGGAGGATCAGATTCCGCCGCTCGCGGCGGTGCTCAGGAATGGGTGGATCTTCTTCATCCCGATCGGGGTCATCGTCTACCTGCTGTTCTTCCTCAATCTTGACGCCGCGAAAGCGGCCTACTACGCGGCCGCGCTGACGCTTCCGGCCAGCTTTCTGCGCCGCGAAAGCCGGATCACGTTCGGGAAGATCCTGACCATCCTCGAGGGCACGGGCCAGGCGATGCTGGAGGTGGCGGTGGTCTGCGCGGTGGCGGGAATCGTCATCGGTGTTCTTACCCTTACCGGACTTGCATTCATTTTCACGCTGTTCGTCGACATGATGGGAAGCGCGAACATCTTTCTGATTCTCGCGCTCACTGGCCTCGTCGCGCTGATTCTGGGCATGGGAATGCCTACCACGGCCGTCTACGTCGTGGTCGCCCTGACCCTTGCGCCCGCGCTGGCGAAGCTCGGCATCGCGCCGCTCGCGGCGCATCTGTTCGTTTTCTATTACGCGATGCTCTCGATGATTACGCCTCCGGTCTGCATTGCCTCGTTCGCCGGCGCGGCGATCGCCGGCGCCAGTCCGATGCGCACCGGGTATACGAGCATGCGTCTGGGGATCATCGCCTACCTGGTGCCGTTCATTTTCGTGTTCGACCCGCTGCTTCTGTTTCAGGGCCCGGCGCATCTGGTCTTGCTTGCCGCCGCGACCGCGGTTGCCGGCACCGTGGCAATCGGTATCGCGATGGCGGGATATTTTGTGCGGCCTCTGGGCTGGGCCGGCCGTTCCCTGCTCGCGGCGAGCGGCATCGGGTTGCTGATTCCTCCCGGCGGGGTGATCGCCTACAGCTGGCTGGCGAACGTGCTCGGAGCCGTGGTTTCGGTGCTGATCATCCTTGCGGAGTTGCGCGGCAGACGGGCCGCTGTCGCCGCCTGAACCCGGGTTCGAAAGGAAATCGCGCCGCTGTTCGAGGCTCGTTGCGCGCGCAACGGGAAGAACGATCGCCCAAGACATGCAACGACCGACGCCGATTCACGTCATCGCCTACGCCACCTCATTTGCGATGGTGGGCGTGTGCACGGGGCTCGTGTTGGGCGGCGGCGGAAACGTGATCACTTTTCTGGCCATCAGGACGCTCGGCGTGGTCGCTGTCCTCGCGATCTATCTGCGCGTTGCCGGTGTGGCGATCGCGCTGCCCGCCCGTGATCGCGGCATCGCAGTGGGAATCGGCCTCGTCCAGTGCCTCAATGCCTACCTGATCGCCGCGGCGATGGCCGAAATCCCCGTGCCGCTGGCGGTGCTGATCTTCTATCTGTGGCCGGCGATAACGAGCGTCGCGAGCTGGCTGCTCGGCAAGGAGCCATTTCGATGGCGCATGCTGTTCGGGCTCGCGGCCGCGTTCCTCGGCGTGGGTCTCGCGCTGAACGTGGAGTTCACCAGCGCTCAGACCCAAGGAGTCGCCTTTGCGTTTGCCAGCGCGTTTACCTGGTCGTTGATATTCATGTTGAGCGGGCATTTTTTTCACGGACGCGACACGCGGCCGTTGACGTTTCACATGATGGCGGTCGTCGGTACCGTGTTCGTTCTGTTGTGCGTGGCGAGCCGGGAAATCGTCCTGCCGAGCACCACCGCGGGACTTGTCGCCGTTGCAGCAGTACCGTTCTTCTTCGCCTACGCGATGATCGGGCTGCTTGCCGCTACCGGCTCTCTCGGGCCGTCGCGCACCGGTTTCTACATGAACGTCGAACCGGTCGCATCCGTATTGCTCTCCGCGGCGATCCTCGGCCAGAACCTGGCGCCGATACAGCTCGTCGGCGCCGCGCTTGTCATCGCCGCGCTGTTCATCTTCCGGCCCCTCAAGGTGCCGTTGCCGGCGTGAATCTGGCCGGTTGTAACGCGCGGTGCCATCATAATGCCGACAGACGCTGACGCGCCGCAGTCGATCAAACCCGCAGGGATACTTCATGTTGAATACGGCCATTGTCGGATTGGGTCGCTGGGGCGAGCGGCTGGTTGACGCGGTGCATGCGCCGCCGAGCGCGAAGCTGCGTTTTACCCACGCCGTGGTGAGAACGCCGGAACGCGTGCGCGTCTACTGCAGCGAGCGGGGGATACGCGTGGCGGGCGACCTGGCGCAGGTGCTCGCGGAACCGGAGGTGGGGGCGGTGGCCCTGGCCACGCCGCATTCGCAGCATGCGGAGCAGGTCGCCGCGGCGGCCGCGGCCGGCAAGCACGTGTTCGTCGAGAAGCCCTTTACGCTGGACGCGGCGAGCGCGCGGCAAGCGGCGCGCGCCTGCCGCGACGCGAACGTCGTGCTGGCGTTGGGCCACAACCGGCGTTTTCTGCCTGCGCTCGTCGAGATGAAGCGCATGGCGGCCGCCGGGGATCTCGGCGAGATCCTGCATCTGGAAGGCGATTTCTCCGGGAACTCTGGGCTGCGCTACACGCCGGGCATGTGGCGTGCCAGCGAGGCCGAAAGTCCCCTCGGGGGAATGGCAGGGATGGGAATACACATCATCGATGCCTTCATTCACCTCGTGGGACCGATCGCCTCGGTACGCTGCGAGAGCCAGCGTAGGGTGATCCGTGTGGACCTGGACGACACGACTTCGGTGTTCATGCGCTTCGCCAACGGAGCCACCGGTTGTCTGAACACGCTTATGGCCACACCGCGCATGTTCCGCCTGCAGGTGTTCGGCACGCGCGGCTGGCTGCATCTGCTCGACCACCGCAACATGGACATATGCGACGCGGACGGTAACGTGAGGCATGTCGGGTATCCGCCGTTCGACATCGAACGCGCCGAACTCGAGGCGTTTGCCGACGCGGTCGCCGGGGTGGCGACCTACGCGGTACCGGTGAACGATGCAATCCACGGCATCGCGGTGATGGATGCGGCAATGCGCTCGGCGGCGGGCGATGGCGAGCGCGTCACAGTGGATGCGCGCGGCATTTGAACGACGGCTCGCGCCGGCGGCACGCGCGAGGCGCACGGATCATGGCAATGCACGGACAAACCGTTCCACCAGATCAGGGTTGATGAACAATCAGGCCTGCCACACTCCGTAGCCTTTTTCGCGCAGCGCGATGGCCAGTTCGACCTCCATCTCCCGCGCGGCGTCGTAGGGCATCGGGTTGTAGACTTCGTACAGCGCCGGCAACAGCCGCAGTCCGTACACCCGCACGTACCGGTTGGACTTGATCCCCGCCTTGTGCTTGTCGAACCGTTCGTCCGGCGACAGACCGGTCATGCCGACGTAAACGCAGGGCTTGCCCAGGCGATAGCTCGGGTTGGCCTTCATGAAACGCGGCTCGTTCAATACGTCCTTGGACAGTTCGACGACGTACACGTTGTGGTGATAGGGGGCTACTTTTCTTCTCCGGTAGACGATCGAATCGCGCGCGGCGCCGTTGATGATATCGCCGCACCGCGTGGAGCGGGGTCACAGAAGGCCGGACGAGTCCGTAGGCCCATTCACCTCTCGATCGGTCCTGCGGGCCGCGTCCGGTTCAGGAACGCAGCCGGTGTAACATCGACCGCAGAAGCTGCGGGACCACGGCAGCTCATCGGATTGGTCAAATGGTGCGACTAATCGTCTTCTTCCTGACTATACTGGTTGCCGCGAGTGCTTCGGCAGCGGACATCACCGTGTCCGGCGCGTGGATCCGCCGCACGCCTGGCGGGGCCCCGGCGGGCGGATACTTCACCGTGCACAGCAAGAAGGCAACCGCGCTGGTTGGCGCACGAACGCCCGACTACGGCATGGTCACGATGCACAGGACCGTCGAGCAGGGCGGCATCGCGAAGATGATCCCGGTAAGCCGCATCGATCTGTCGGCAGGCGGAACGGTGGTCTTTCAACCGGGCGGCTATCACCTGATGCTCATGCACGCCGGGCACGATGTCGCGCTTGGGTCAAAGATCCCCGTGACGCTTTTGTTCTCCGACCGACAGAACGTGACCGTGCCGTTCGAGGTGCGCGGGCCGACCGCGAGGTAGATGTAACGCGCCACTTGCCTTGAGACCGGCTGTTTGGGCCGTTTCGACAAGCGTCGGCCCGCGCCGGCCAATGACCCAGCTTGATCCTACCCACGTTTGGTGGACACCTTGGAGAGGGCATACTAGCTCTGAAAGGGGTATGTCATGGAACGCAAGGAACGCAGGCACCACACGCGGGAATTCAAGCTTGAGGCGGTACGGTTGGCGGTCGATTGCGCAGTGAGTCGGGCTCATTCGAACGTCAAGACGACCCGCCCGGTTATCGCGCCGCGCCGCATTCGCTCGAGGACTTCATTGACTCGATCCACCGGCGCGGTTTCGGTGTGGCTGCGCACTTTGCCCGCGGCACCGAGCGCCAGCGTGGCGCGCAGGTCGTCCCGGGTGCCAACCGCGGATCCCGTGACACGGAACTCTCCGGTCACCAGTGCGAGAGCGGAAAACGCCAGTGCATCGGGCGGCACACCCACGACCGACAGGGTGCCTGCGGGGCGCAGGCATTTCAACGCCGTGTCAAAAGCGGCGTTCGCGGCGGAGGTCATTATCGCGACGTGCGCGCCGCCCGATTGGCGGACTGCCTTTACAGCCTGCGGGTCCGCAACGTTCAGAACCGTTGATGCACCAAGCTCGCGTGCCAACTCCAGTTTATCCTCGGCGACGTCCAGCGCCAGGACTTCGGCGCCCAACGCCCGTGCAACCTGAACGGCGAGGTGCCCCAATCCGCCGATTCCCACGACTGCAACACGCTGTTCCGACTTGACACCGGCGTTTCTCAACGCTCGGTACACGGTGACGCCGGCACAGAACAACGGCGCGGCCTCGATCGGTCCTAGCGCGTCGGGAACAGGGATCGCATGGCTTGCCTTGGCGCGCATGAATTGCGCGTAGCCGCCGTCGACCATGACGCCGGTGATGACGAATCTTCGGCACAGATTCTCGCGACCCTCGCGACACTGGTCGCAGGCGCCACAGCTCGCATGCATCCACGCCACGCCAACGCGGTCGCCGACGTGGAGCCCGCGCACAGACGAGCCCGTTTGAACGACGCGCCCTACGACCTCGTGTCCGGGAATTAGCGCCTGCTTCGTCATCGCCTTGAAACCGGCCTGATCGCCATCGATGACGTGCAGGTCCGAATGGCATACGCCGCAAGCCTCCACTTTGACCAAAACCTCGTCGGGCTCTGGCAAGGGCTTCGGTACCTCTTCAATACGAAGCGGCCGGCCAAATTCCCGAAGTACCGCGGCTTTCATTTCGAGCTCCCGATCGGCGCGGGTCGCGCCCGGCGTTGTCGCATGCGCCTCAGGAGGCGAGCTCGAGCGGCAGATGCTCCGGGCCGCGAATGAACCACAGTTCGCTCCAGTGAATTTCGTCAAGCCGCCCGCGCAACCGCGCGAGGTGCGGCAGCAGCCGCTCGAGTGCGATCGCCGCCTCGAGCCTGCCGAGGTGAGCACCGAGGCAATGATGGACCCCGTATCCAAAGCCGACATGGCCAGCCGTAGTGCGCGAAAGATCGAATCGGTCCGGGTCGGCGAATTTCGCCTCGTCGCGGTTCGCCGATGCGAGGCAGAGCGCCAGGTCCTGCCCCGCGGCGATGCGCGCGCCGCGCAGTTCGAGGTCGCGCAACGCGCGGCGAAAGATAACCTGCACCGGCGAGCAGTAGCGCAGCCCCTCTTCGACGGCGGCCGGAATGAGCGACGGGTCGCCGAGCAACCGTTCGAGTTCCCCGGGGTGATCGAGCAGCGCGACCACGGTCCCGGCGATCAGGTTGGTTGTCGTTTCGTTTCCCGCCGCGAGGAGCAGCGTACAATAGCTCAGAATTTCCTTGTCGCTCAGCCGTCCCTCGCGGCCTGCCTCCACGAGCCGATCGAGCAGATCGCCAGCCGCGGTCGGCCGGCTGCGCCGCGCCTCGATCGTCTCGCGGAAGAACTCGACCAGCTCGAAAACCCCCTCGCGCGCACGCGCCCAGGCTGATCCGCTCGTCTCGCTGACGACACGAACCATGCAGTCCGACCACCACTTGAACGCCTCGCGCCGCTCTGGGGCGATGCCGAGCATCTCGGCGATCACCGTGACCGGGAACGGTATCGCGAACTGTTCAACGAAATCGAAACGTCCCCGCGCGAGCATGCGCGAGACGAGTTCGTCCGCAAGCACCTCGATGCGCGGGCGCAACCGTGCGAGCCGCCGCGCGGTAAACTCGCGCTGCAGGATGCCGCGCAGCCTCGTGTGCACGGGCGGATCGGTGGTAATCACGCTCTGCACGCCGCGTTCCCCCGAGCCCTGCTGGCGCTTCATCGCCACCGACGAGAATTCGCCGTGCCGGTGCGCCACGCTGACGACATCGTCGTAGCCGCAGATCAGCCACATGCCCGGCGGATCCGAATAGCACACGGGCGCCTCGCGACGCAGCGCCGCATAGAATGGATACGGGTTCTGCCGCACGTCCGGGTCGAGCACGTTACGCGCCCGGGGCAGCGGCATCTGAACCGGCGTGGCAGTCATTGATCGGCTCCAGGACATCGGCGGGACAGGCGGCAAGTGTATCGCGGCAGCACCGTGGTTGCCATCGGCGAGAGAATTGACACAGGCATGCCGTGCAGAGCAATGCACCGCCGCGGTTCGCCGAGCGCAGATGGCTGCGAGGCGGCCCTGTGGTCGCTCGATTTGGCGGGAATGGCGGCGGCGATCAGCAAGACAAGGTTCGCTCCGCACGACAGCCGACGCCGGGCCGGGAAGACCGGCACCGTCACATCCTTCTGCGGTATTGCTCACCACCCCGAACAGCGCGTCGCAGAGGTCCGCAATGGACATTAGGTTGATTGGACGCGACAGCCAGTGTCGTCAGGAGCGGGATGTCCGCAGTGGGTCGTGTCCCGCCGGATTCGCCGCGCTGCTCCGCTAGTTCGCTTTACGTCCTTTACCAGCCACAGCACCAGTTACTGAGCTTGAGCGCGGAAACGTAAAACGGGCGTCCCGAAGTTTGAAATAACCCGGAAGGACCGTTGCTGCGCGGCCTCAATGAAGTACCCGGCTACCCCCGCGGGGCAAATCGAATTCCTACGACTGGGTGGATTTCCCACACCGTTGCAGCTTTCATGCCTCGCTTCCCTCGCGGAGGACCCTTGAGATGCCAATCATTAAGGAACAGTTGGCCTGCCACCTCGACATAAGGCGGGTGATTCATGACATTTCCGCTCGTCCCGGGTTCATTGCCCCTAAGCAGGCGATCTCTAATGAACTTTCGCACCTTGGCATAGTAGGGGTGTAATTCGGCAGGCCCCTCGTTTTCGGGCGGTACTTCAACGATGACGCAGTTGTTGCCATCGGCAGGCGATCCAGAAATCTGAATGTGATAGTCGCCATCATTCTCTTCGGACGCGACCAAGTGAAGATAGCCAGTCACGCTCACCATTGACCCCTCCCTAAGCCCAAGCGGATTGGGGAAAGGCGGATACCGCTTCGATTGGTATGTTGAATCTCCCTTCGCACTTGTTCTATGAGGATTTGGTGGCAGAGGAAAATTAACCAGCTCATCGAAGGACACCACCACAGCCCCGTCCATCGGTAACGGTACGCTCGTCTTAATGGGCCAGCGGGCATGTTGATCCGCCCCATGTGCCATTAAGCCGACGGACAGCAAGCCAGCCAGAATTAGGTGAAGGATTGTTTTCACGGTGCCTCCGTCCGCGGAAGAAAGATTCACAATATGGTCGATGTGACCTAATCGTTACACTGCGGACATTGGTGACCCCTCGAAGTACTAGTGCTTGAAGGGTTCGGCCAACTTCGGACCGTAAAAAAGATTCGCCACCCTGGACGCACATCCGCGAGCTGGGCAGGGTGACCGGCGAAGGGAGGCATCCTATCAATGTCGTCGCGCCCGCCAGCTCCATTGGAAGCGCTTTGGCCCCACGGCGCGGGGATTAGTCACCACAAGAAAGAGCGGCTCACGCCCGACTAGGAGCCGCCGACTGCCTCCGGCCGGCGCCGCATGAGATACACCGCCGCCATCTCGAGCACCGATTCACCACGCTGATTGTGAAGCTCGAAGTTCAGCTTCACCACGCCCCGCTGGGGGTTCTTCGTCGGGCGGACCAGGGCCACGCGGCTCTTCACCTGGACCGAATCGCCCAGGTAACTCGGCTTCTGGAACCTGACGTACTCGAACTCCACCACGGCGATCATCTGATCGAACAGACCGCGTTCCTGGCACAGCCCCATCGCGATGCTGATCAGCAGCGGCGCCGGAAGGATGCGCCGAGGATGCCCCATCGCCTGCGCGGTGCGGTCGTCGAGGAATATCGGGTTCTTGAGCAGCGAAAGATCCAGGAAGGTCACCACGTCCCCCTCGGAGACCTGCCGCAGCCCCGTGGCGAACTCGCTTCCCACGGTGAAGTCTTCGAAATGCATCGTCTTGTCCCCGCGAAGTTGTACGTCTGCCGGCCAGCGGCGACGAATCCGCATCCTCTGCATGAGCCGAGGCCGCCCCGTTGTTTGGGCGGGCGCGCCTCGAACAGTTCCGTCAGGTCAACGCGGGCCGAGTCCTGCTGATACGGCCCAAACATGCAGTCTCAAATCAGGTGGCGAAAAATCTCAAAGCAAAGTGGCACGTTACAGAAAAGCCCTCAGCGACACGGGCCTCCGGGTGGACCTGGATTGCTTTGGACAAGAAAGTGGTGGCGAATCAGGGACTCGAACCCCGGACACAAGGATTATGATTCCTCTGCTCTAACCAGCTGAGCTAATTCGCCTGTGAGGGGCGAAATTATCTTTTCCGGTCCGATAGTTGTCAAGCTTTACCGGCAAGGAACGCGCAACTTTACAGCGAAGGATGCCGCGCGGTCCGCGCTGCGGGGCGACGGTACAATGCGCGCATGAATGTCGATGTCGCCATCGTCGGTGCGGGTCTGGTCGGAGCAAGCCTTGCGTGTTCACTCGCCGGGACCGGCCTTTCGCTTGCGGTCGTGGAGGGTGCCGCCCCTCCCGAACGCGCACCGGGTTGGGACGCACGCATCTACGCGCTTTCCCCGGGCAATGTCGCGTTTCTGGATTCCCTGGGCGCCTGGGGCGCGATGGATCCGGCGCGGATCTGCCCGGTGCGCGCGATGCGCATCTTCGGTGACGACGGGCGTTCGCAGATGGAATTTTCGGCCTACGATGCGGGTGTCGCCGAGTTGGCGTGGAACGTCGAGTCCGGCGAACTGCAGCGTGCTTTGTGGTCGCTGCTGCAGAGCCGGTCCAATCTTGTGTATCCCGCGCGGCCGGTCTCGCTGGACGTGGGTGCCGACGCTGCGACGCTGCGCACCGACAACGGGCTGTCGATATGCGCGCGGTTGCTGGTCGGAGCCGACGGCGCGAACTCGTGGGTGAGGCGCGAAGGAGGTTTCGACTCGCAGGCGAGACCCTACGGACAGAAGGGGGTGGTCGCGAACTTTGCCTGCGAACTCCCGCATCGGGGCGTCGCGCTGCAGTGGTTTCGCGCCGACGGCGTGCTCGCCTACTTGCCGCTGCCCGGCGAGCGCATTTCGATCGTCTGGTCCACTGACGACGCCCACGCGACGGAATTGATGGCGATGCCGCCGTCCGAATTCTGCGAGCAAGTCACCGCGGCCGGCGCCGGGACGCTCGGCAGGCTCGAACTGCTGACGCCCCCGGCGGCTTTCCCATTGGCGCATATCGCCGTCAGCAATGTCGTCAAGCCGCGCGTTGCGCTGATCGGGGACGCCGCGCATGTCGTGCATCCGCTCGCGGGCCAGGGCGTCAATCTGGGTTTCGGCGACGCGCGCGCCCTCGCGGGCGTGCTGCGCGATCGCGCGCCGCACGGCGATCCGGGGGATTTCTCGCTGTTGCGCCGTTACGAGCGCGCGCGGGCCGAGGATGTGCTGGCCATGCGCCTGGTCACCGATGGGCTGCAGCGCCTGTTTCATGCGCGCCAGCCCTGGGTGGCGCGATTGCGCAATCTCGGTTTGAACTTAACCGATGCCATTCCGGTCATAAAGACGTTGCTGGCCCGGCGCGCCATGGCTTGATGGGATGTTGGCGGAAACAGCGTCCGGACGACATGTGACCGGCATTCAATCAACCCTGAGTTCAAAGGTCCCCGTCATGCGCAAGCTCGCCGTATTGCTGTTGTTCGTGCTGTTTGCGGTCTCCTCCGCCCGCGCCGACGAGGCGTCGGTGAAACGGCTCGTGGAGGCACGCTTCAGCGGCATCAGGGTCGAGCATGTCGCCAAGACGCCCTATCTGGGACTTTATGAAGTCAAGGTCGGCGACGAGATGATCTACACCGACGAGAGGGTTTCCTATGTTTTCAACGGCAGCATCATCGATGCGCGGACGCGCCGCAACCTGACCGAGGAACGGCTGCAGAAGCTATCGGTCATCAAATTCGACGAACTGCCGCTGGATATCGCCATCAAGCAGGTGCGGGGAAACGGCAAACGCGCAGTTGCGATTTTTTCCGATCCGTACTGTCCGTATTGCAAGCGGCTCGACAAGAGCCTTTCGCGGGTAAGCGACGTGACGATCTATACGTTCCTGTACCCGATCCTGCGCCCTGAACAGTCGCCGCAGATGGCGTCCCGGATCTGGTGCGCGCCCGACCGGGCCAAGGCGTATTACGACCTGATGCTACACAACAAGGAGCCCGCGGTTTCCGTTGCGTGCAAGGCGCCGTTGGACCGCTGGATCGCGTTGGGACAGAAATTGTCGGTACGCGCGACGCCGGTGAGCTTCGTGCCGAACGGCCAGCGCGTCGTCGGCGCGCGCTTCGACGAACTGAAGAAGCTGTTGGACGAAACGGGCAGGCCGTAAGCGATACTCTGGCTGTTATCCCCTAAGCTCGGCATTCCGGAACGGTGTGACGTGGCGCGGACGAAAATTCGTCCGCGCGGATCATCGATGCGAACAGATGAAAAGGCCATCCGTTCGCATCGATGATCTTGGATGAAAACCCTTTGTCATCCTCGCTGTTAATTTGGAACCGCCCTACCGATCGGGCAGCGGATAGCCTCGCGGCAGCAGCACCCACATCATGCCCTGCTGGCGCATTTTTCCGGCCAGCGATCCCGCTTCGGCGCCGAATCCCCAGAAGAAATCGGCGCGCACCGGCCCGCGCACGGCCCCGCCGGTGTCCTGCGCGAGCATCAGGCGTTCCAGCGGCTTGTCCGAACCAGGCCAGGTTGTGGCGAGGAATACGGGCGCGCCGAGCGGAATGGTGCGCCGATCGACCGCGATCGAGCGCCGCGGCGTGAGCGCGACGCCAAGCGAGCCGATCGGGCCGGCCGTCGGGCCGCTTGGGCGCGTGCCGCGACCATTGGTTGCAGCAGCACGCGGGCTCGTGCGAGTCGGCATTTCACGGAAGAATACATAGCTCGGATTGGCGTTGAGCATCTGGTCAAGCTGAGACGGGTTGGCGCGTGCCCACGCCTTGATTCCGTCCATGGACGCTTCGCTCACGGTGAGTTCGCCCCGCTCGACGAGATAGCGGCCGATCGAGTGGTAAGGGTGGCCGTTCTGATCTGCGTATCCGATGCGCATGAGATCGCCATCGTCGAGCCGTATCCGGCCCGAACCCTGTACCTGCAGAAAGAACGCCTCGATCGGGTCATCGACCCAGGCGACTTCCTTGCCTGTAAGCTGCGCAGCGCCGCTTTCGATTTCCGCCCGCGAGAAGTACGGAACGACGCGTCGGCCGTCAAGGCGGCCGCGCAGGCGCATGTTCTTCAGTGCCGGGTTGACGGCAGCCAGGTCGATGATGAGCAGATCGTCGGGCGGCGCGTAGAGCGGGAAGCGGTATGGACCATGTCTTGTGCGGCTGCCGCGCAGCAGTGGCTCATAGTAGCCGGTGATCAATCCCTGCGTGACGCCGTCCGGGTTGGCGACGCGGTACGGGACGAAAAGCCTCTCCAGGTAGCGGCGCATCGATTGCGCGTCGTCGCCGTCGACCGAGTCGGCGGCCGCGCAGGCCTCGCGCCATTCGGTCTTTGATCGCAGCGCCTGGCACGACGCGCGCAACGCGGCGAGCACGCCGTCGAGTTCGTCGGCGCGCCAGCCTGGAAGGTCGTCGAAGCGCACCGGTTCAAGAACGCTGACGGTCGGTGGCGGCACGGGCGGAGCGGGGCAGACGGGGCACACGGGGCAAGGCGGTGGTGCGGGGCAGGCCGGTTCCGTCGTCGTCGGCTGCGGTGCGGGCGGCACGACCGCACACGCGGCAAGCAGCACCAGCAGAGCGCCCGGCCAGAGTTCTCTGATCATCTGTAGCACCGGGTCAATGCGACCGCGCGGGAGCTCTAAAACCCGGGCGTGCGTCAATGAAGCACGCGCGGCACCGCGAGCGTGAATTCCGGGATAGGCGCATCGAATTGTGTCCCGTCCTCCGCCACCATCTGGTAGCTGCCGCGCATGGTGCCGACCGAGGTCGGGATTGCGGTGCCGCTGGTGTATTCGAAGCTCTCACCGGGCTTGAGCAGTGGTTGCGCGCCAACCACACCCAGACCGCGCACTTCCTGGACCTGATTGCGGGCGTCGGTAATGATCCAGTGACGAGAGATCAGCTGCGCGGCAACGCTGCCGGTGTTGCGGATCGTGATCGTGTAGGCAAATACGTAGCGCTCGGCCGCATCGTCGGATTGGTCCGCAAGGTATTGCGTCGCCGCCGATACGCTCACCTCGTATTTCTTGTCGGATGCCATCGGCCGCATTGCACACGAATTCACCACAACGCACAAGTGCCGCAGTGCGGCGCAATCGGCCCTGGCGCGTCGACCGATACGGTCGGGAAAAGGCGCGCGCGGGTTTGCGGGTAGAATGCAGCGTTTTCCGTGAGGCACCCGATGCGCACCTATCGCATTGCTCCGAGCATCCTGTCGGCCGACTTCGCGCGTCTGGGGGACGAAGTAAACGCGGTCGTCGCCGCCGGCGCGGACATGATCCACTTCGACGTCATGGATAACCATTACGTCCCCAACCTCACGGTCGGCCCGCTGGTCTGCGAGGCGGTGTGCAAGACGCTGCGCCCGGTCACGGATATCCCGATCGACGTGCACCTGATGGTGAGGCCGGTGGACCGCATCGTTCCGGATTTCGCGAATGCGGGCGCCAGCATCGTCAGCTTCCATCCGGAGGCCAGCGAGCACGTGGATCGCACCATCGGGCTCATCCACGAAAGCGGCTGCAAGGCAGGACTGGTGCTCAACCCGGCAACGCCGCTTTCGGTTCTCGACCACGTGCTGCACAAGCTCGACCTGGTGCTCGTGATGTCGGTCAACCCCGGCTTCGGCGGGCAGCAGTTTATTCTGCACGCTCTGGAGAAGATCCGCATGCTGCGCGAGCGCATCGACGCCATCGCCGCGCAAAGCGGCCGCGCGGTGATGCTCGAGGTCGATGGCGGCGTAAAAGTTGACAACATCGCCGCGATCGCACGTGCCGGCGCCGACACCTTCGTCGCCGGCTCGGCCATATTCGCTTCGCATGATTACGCATCCACCATTGCGGCGATGCGCGACGCGCTCGCCTCGGCTGGCTGAGGCAAGGCGCGATGACGCGAACGTACCCGCCGCTGCGGGCCGTGATTTTCGACCTGGACGGAACGCTCGTGCATTCGGCCCCGGGTCTCTGCGTGCCCTACGGCTACAACGAGGGCCGGCCGGTGGAGTCACTGGATAGCGACGCGATCGTGGCGACTATCCTTGACGCGGCTCGGATCGTGATCGCCTCGCGCGAGAAGCTCGGCGTGGAGACCCCGACATGAAAGACGTGTTGGAGCGCATCGCCGCAGTAGTCGGTTCTGCCGGGCTCGTGACCGACGAGACCGGGATGGCGCCGCACATGAAAGACTGGCGCGGACGATACTCCGGAAGGCCGCTGGCGGTGGTGCGTCCCGCGTCGACGCGCGCTGTCGCCGAAGTGGTCAAGATCTGTGCCGAGACTCGCACCGCGATCGTTCCGCAGGGAGGTAACACGGGCTTGCAGGGTGGCGGCATCACCGATGCCAGCGGCACCCAGATCCTGCTGTCCACGGGACGCATGAACCGCGTGCGCGCCGTCGATGCGCTCAACAACACGATCACGGTGGAAGCAGGGTGCGTGCTTGAACACGTCCAGCGTGCCGCAGAGGATGCGGGCCGCCTGTTTCCGCTCAGCCTCGGGGCCGAAGGGAGCGCGACGCTGGGGGGCAACCTTTCCACCAACGCGGGCGGGACAGGAGTGCTGCGCTACGGCAACACGCGCGATTTGGCGCTCGGGTTGGAGGTGGTGCTGGCGAGCGGCGAGGTCTGGGACGGGCTGCGCGGACTGCGCAAGGACAACACGGGTTACGATCTGAAGCACCTGTTCATCGGCGCCGAGGGAACGCTTGGTGTCATCACGGCGGCCGTCATGAAGCTCTATCCGCTGCCTGCGGCGCGGCTGACGGCGATCGCGGCGGTCGGTAGTCCGCATGACGCCCTCAGGCTGCTGTCGATCGCGCAGCGCCAGAGCGGCGACGCGCTCACCGGCTTTGAGATGATCTCCGATTTCTGCATCACGCTGCTGGTGAAGCATTTTCCGGCGACGCGCACGCCGTTCGACGCGCGGCATCCGCAGTACGTCCTGATGGAGATATCCGACGCCCGCTCGGAAGCCTCCGCCCGCGCCGCGATCGAATCGATTCTTGCCGAGGGGATGGAAGCCGGCATCGCGCGCGATGCGGTGGTGGCACAAAGCCTGTCGCAGGTCAACGCGATGTGGGCCATGCGCGAGGACATCACCGAGGCGCAGCGGCTGGAGGGACTGAACGTCAAGCACGACGTGTCCGTTCCGATATCGCGCATCGCCGAGTTCATGGACGCCACGGAGGCCGCGTTGCGCCGCGCCTATCCTGATGTGCGCCTGGTGGTGTTCGGGCACCTCGGCGACGGCAACCTGCATTACAACGTCTGCGGACCACAGGGAGTCGCGCCGGAAGTCTTCCTGCGCGAGGAGGCGGGCGTGACGCGCATCGTGCACGACAGCGTCGCGCGTTTCAACGGCTCGATTTCCGCCGAGCACGGCCTGGGCCAGCTCAGGCGCGAGGAGATCCGTCGCTACAAGTCGGCACTGGAGCTCGATCTGATGCGCAAGTTGAAGGCGGCGCTTGATCCCCTCGGTATCATGAATCCGGGCAAGGTCCTGTAGCGAGTCCGAATCGCGGCCCGCGGAATAGCGTACGCTCCGTAGATGTTTACCCCTTTGGTGATGGCGCGAGTTCGCGCCATCCGCGGTCTCGACAGGAGGCAGTGATGCACAAGCTGGTGACGATGTGCGTGGGGGTGCTGCTAGGGGCAGGGTGCGCAACGGTGCCGGACCTGCAGTCATGGTGGGGTCGTACCGAGGCGGATTTCCAGCGCCTTCGGCCCGGGGTCACCACTCAGGCCGACGTCCTGAAGCAGTTCGGGACGCCGGACGGGATGGTCGTCTTCGACAACCTGCGCGAGCAGGTCTGGGATTATTACTTTGCGGACGGATCCCAGGGCATGCTCGCCTGGGTCGTGTTCGATCTGAAGGGCAGCTACAAGCACTACGTGAGCCAGCCCGACCCGCGCGAGAACGCCGTAATGGAATGAACGCGGTTCGCGGCGCGATTTGCAATCGAAACCGCGCTGATTTAGAGTACGGGCTCGTTTCAGAGCTCTCAAGCGATAGGCAGTCGACCTTGAACGTGTTCCACGAAGCTGCAGAGATAGGGACGCAGTGGCGTAGCTGGCGCTGGTGGCGCAGCTAGCACTGTTGTATTGCCCGCGCCGCCACGAACACGGCGCGCCCCAACACCGATCTCAGGCAGTTTTTCGTGGAGCAGTCAATGACTGAAACAGAATTCAAGCGGCTTGCCGCACAGGGTTACAACCGCATTCCGGTCGCCCTGGAGACCTACGCAGACCTCGACACCCCGCTGTCGGTCTATCTCAAGCTCGCCAACCGGCCGTATACCTATCTGCTGGAATCGGTGATCGGCGGCGAGCGTTTCGGGCGCTATTCGTTCATCGGCCTGGCCACGCGTACGGCGCTGCGCGGCGTGGGCCGACATGTCAGCGTGTTGCAGGGAGGCACCGTGGTGGAGAGGTCCGAAGGGACCGACCCGCTTGCATTTGCGCGCGATTTCCTGGCGCGCTACCGGATCGCGGAGCTTCCGGGCCTGCCGCGCTTGTGCGGCGGTCTGGTGGGCTATTTCGGCTACGACGCGGTGCGCTGGATCGAGCCACGGCTTGCCGGCGGCTGGCTCAAACCCGACCCGCTCGGCTGTCCCGACATGCTGCTGCTGCTGTCGGAGGAACTGGCCGTGGTCGACAATCTGACCGGACGGCTGTTCCTGGTGGTGTTCGCCGATCCCGCCCGGGCGGGCGCGTACCAGGACGCGAGACAGCGGCTGCGCGAATTGACCGGCGCGCTACGCCTGCCTCTGGAACTCGGGCCGGAGCGCAAGTGCACGCTCGGCGAGGTCGAATCGAATTTTGGCGAGATCGCGTTCAAGGCGGCCGTCGAGCGCGCCAAGCGTTACATCGAAGCCGGCGATGCGATGCAGATCGTCGTGTCCCAGCGGATGTCGCAGCGCTACGACGGCTCGCCGATGTCGCTGTACCGGGCACTGCGGTCGGTCAACCCGTCACCCTACATGTTCTATTTCGACTTCGCCGAGTTTCAGGTTGTGGGTTCCTCGCCGGAGATACTGGTGCGGCTGGAAAACGGCACGGTGACCGTGCGCCCGATCGCCGGAACGCGCCGGCGCGGCAAGTCGCGCGACGAGGATCTGGCGATGGAGCGCGATTTGCTCGCCGATCCCAAGGAGGCGGCCGAACACGTGATGCTGGTCGACCTGGGACGCAACGACGTCGGCCGGGTGGCGAAAATCGGTTCGGTGCGGCTCACTGAACTGCGCGCCATCGAACGCTATTCGCACGTGATGCACATCGTCTCCAACGTGGAGGGCGCCTTGCGCGAAGGACTGGATGCGGTCGAAGTGCTGCGCGCATCGTTTCCCGCCGGCACCGTGAGCGGCGCGCCCAAGGTGCGAGCGATGGAAATCATCGACGAACTCGAACCGGACCGGCGAGGCATCTACGCGGGCGCGGTCGGCTATCTGGGTTTCGACGGCAACATGGATCTGGCGATCGCGATCCGCACCGCGGTGGTGATGCACGGTACGCTGCACGTGCAGGCAGGCGCGGGAATCGTCGCCGATTCCGATCCGCAGTCCGAGTGGAACGAAACCCAGAACAAGGCGCGCGCCATTCTGCGCGCGGCGGAGATCGCCGCGCAGGGCCTGGAGCAGGCCTCGCTCGCCGCGGTGGAGGTCTGATCATGCTGCTCTTGATCGACAACTACGACTCGTTCACCTACAACCTGGCGCAGTACCTGGGCGAACTCGGCGCCGAGGTGCGGGTGGTTCGCAACGACGCCATCGACATCGCCGGGATCGCCGCGCTTGCGCCCGAGCGCATCGTGATCTCGCCGGGGCCGGGAACGCCTGATACCGCAGGCGTATCGCTGGCCGCGATCCGCGAGTTCGCCGGCAAGATTCCGCTGCTCGGCGTGTGCCTGGGCCACCAGGCGATCGGCCAGGCGTTCGGCGGCGCGGTGGTGCGCGCGAAGACGCTGATGCACGGCAAGACCTCGCCGCTGAACCATGACGGCAGGGGCGCGTTTCGCGGCCTGCCGGCGCCATTCCAGGCCGGCCGTTACCATTCGCTCGCGATCTCTCGCGATGGATTTCCGGCCTGCCTGGAGATCAGCGCCCAGACGGCCGATGGAGAGGTCATGGGCCTGCGCCACCGCGCGTTGCATGTCGAGGGCGTGCAGTTTCATCCGGAGTCCGTGCTCACGGCGCACGGACATGCGTTGCTGAGGAATTTCTTGGAGACTAATTCAAGATGAGCAATGCGGGTTTATCAAAGATCGTCGCTTGCGCGCGGATGGGTTCACCA
>Ga0155953_1059_pt3 | contig 22564 bp, 20 predicted proteins | sample RifCSPlowO2_02_FD_107607 | JGI IMG/M metagenome (GOLD analysis project Ga0155953, IMG submission 107607) | Betaproteobacteria bacterium RIFCSPLOWO2_02_FULL_63_19
CGCGAGGGCGGCGCAATCGGGGCGAAACCGAAGCCTGCGAGCTTCAGGTCCTACTTGATCGGCGCGGGCGGCGAAGCACGTCCGCCGGTCTCGGGCAGCAGCGTACCGATGAACCCCCAGGCCAGACCGATCACGAACAGTCCCATCAGCGGCAAGTTCAAGCTGTTGGACAGGTCGAAGAGATAGCCGGCAAGCCACGGCGCGATCAATCCGCCTAAATAACCGATGGAAAGGATCATGCCGCTCGCCGAACCGATGGCGCCTCCGCGCGACAGTTCCGAGGGCAAAGCCAGCTTCATCGCAAAGCTTCCGCTGATCACGAAACCCACCGCGGACATCAGCACCCACCCCCAGGCCAGCGGCATGACGATCGCCCAGAGCGCGGCGCAGCCGAGCAGCAAACCGCTTCCCCATAGAAAGGGCTTGCGCAAGCCGATCCTGTAGGAATACAACGGCATGAGGAACATGCCCAGCATTCCGAACCATCCCCTCATCGACGCGATGGCTGACGCGACTTCGGGCGTGGCCCCTTTGAGCACCATCAGTGACGGAGCCCAGCTGACCCATAAGTAGAAGTGCAGGCAATTGGCGAACATCAGCAGCGATGCCAGCCACAGATTCCTGTCCTTGAGCACTTTCAGCGGCATGTCGCCGCGCTGGGGCGTGGTCTGCGCTTCTGCGCGCTTGGGTTCATCGAGCACGATCCAGCAAAGGACGAACGCAACTGCGGCCGGTGCGCTCCAGACGTAGAACACGCCCTGCGAACTTTGCGTGATGGGCAGAATGAAGGGCAGCGTGATCACATACGGGATCGTGCCGCCGAGCGCGATGCCCGTCGTGTATATTCCCGTGGCCACGCCGGCCTTTTCACGGCCGAACCACGCATGCACGATCTTGGGGAGATTGGGAAAGATCAGCGTAAATCCCAGCCCGAACAGCCCGGTCGAGAGGTACAGCAGCACGTAGTCCGAAGCCGCGCCTCTGAGGAATCCTCCTGCCGACACCATGGCCGCGCCGATCACGGTGGCTTTCTTGATGCCGATTCTGTCCGCCAGCGTCCCCGCGGGGATGGCGGCGACTGCAAGGGCCGCCAGCGGGAGCGACATCAGCAGGCCCACCTGGGCGTTCGTCATGCCGAATTCTTCGCGGATGACGTGCACCATCGGCGGAACGCACAGAAGTCCGCTGTACATCGAAAAACCGAGCAGCCAGGCGCAGGCTAACGCGGCCCAGGCTTTCGCAGTTGGCTTAGTGTGGGTCATCTGTCGACGGGTGTTCTGATAAGTCCACTACGCCGGAATCATTGCCAGCGGCCGAGAGAGTACCACTTGCGTCGTCAACGGACCCGATAAACGACGCTCGGCCGCCTGCAACCGATCGCGCTGCCGCTGATCCACCGCCGTCCGTGAACGACGTCGCCCGTCACGTCGCGACGGACCCACGAATATGCGGATCATCGAATTGGCTTGCTCGGGAGCGTTGCGATAGGTTAGGGTTCGCATCACGACCATCCTGCCGCCCGCCGCCGTATCGCGGCGCCTTCTTCCGTTCTCGATGAGCGAATCGACAAGCACCGCGGACGCCGCCGCCGTTCCGAAGGCCAGTTGGGCGGAGCTGTTTCGCGGCGAGAACGCCGCGTACACCGTCATGGTGATGCTCGGGGTCGTGATGTATTCGCTGCAGATCCTGGTCATGGTCACGGTCATGCCCACGGTGGTTTCGGAAATCGGGGGCGGAGCCTACTACGTCTGGGCCGTGATGCTCTACCAGGTGGGCGCCATTGTCGGCGCGGCCAGTGTCGGTCCGGTCTGGGCACGCGCCGGGGGGCGCGGCGCCTTCGTGACGGCCGGCCTGGTGTTCGCGCTCGGCACGCTCGGATGTGCGGTGTCGCCCGGTATGCTGGAACTCATACTCTCGCGCGGCGTACAGGGCTATGGCGGCGGACTCATCATCGGCGGCACCATGGGGCTGGTCAGTCGGGTATTCCGCGCGAACCAGCGCACCCGCATTCTCGCCATGTACCAGGGCGCCTGGACCGTCATGGCCTGGGTCGGACCATTTTTCGGCGGCGCGTTCGCCGAGGTCGGTTGGTGGCGCGGAGCTTTCTGGACCGCGCTGCCGTTCATCCTTTGCTTCTGCGCCATGGCGTGGTGGAAGATTCCGAAGCGGCTGACGCAGGCGGCCGGCGCGGGCTTTCCGCTGCTGCGCATCGGCATGCTCACCCTCGGCGTGCTCGCGGTGGCCGACGCTGGCCGGTTCGACGCGGTTTGGGGCAGGGCGCTTCTGGTCGGCGCCGCCATCGCGCTCATCGGGCTTACGTTCAGAGTGGACGCCGGCGCGGCGCAGCGTCTATTTCCCTCGAAGCCGTTGTCGATCCGCCGCGCTGTCGGTCTCGGCTACTGGATGCTGATCATCGTCGGAGGGGCGCAGGCGGCGATTACCATCCTGTTGCCCTTGACGCTGCAGATCGTGCACGGCGTCACACCGCTGCTCGTCGGCACCACGAATCTGATCAATTCAACGGCCTGGACGATCGGTACCTTCATCGTCGCGGGTTGGGTCGGTTCGCGCGAACGCCTGGCGATGCGCGGCGGTCCGGTATTCCTGCTGCTTGCGGTGGCCGGCTTTCTCGCCGCGATGTGGATCGGATCGCTCGTATTGTTGCTGGTCTCGTGTTTCTGTTTCGGCTTTGGCATCGGCGTGCACCATGTCCATCTTGGCGCGCACATCATGGGGTCGGCCGAGCAAGGCGAGGAGACCGTCACCGCCTCCTCGATGCCGATGGTGCGCTCGCTCGGCCAGGCGATCGGCACCGCCGCCGCCGGCATGGTGGCGAACATCGCCGGGCTCGGCACCATCATCGATGCCGCGACCGTGTCTCAGGCGGTGACGTCGGTATTCGTCGTCACGCTGGTGCCGATCGCGATTTCGGTGTTCCTGATCGCGCGCCTGACCAACCTGGTGGTGCCGCGCACAGTTTGAGGCTGCGCGGGGTCGGCCGAGCAGCGCCGGCATGCGGGGCAATGGCCGCCGGCTGCTCGCAGGCGACACCTCGAGCATGAACTACCGCTTCACCGCACTGCGCACGGACGGCTCGCCGGTCGAGGTCGGCGTGTCCGCGCGCAGCCCATACCCGCTGGGGCTTGGCATGGAAAAGGCGTTGACCCAGATCAAACGCGGGCGGGGAACGTTTTACGACACGGATGTGTCGAACCCGTGGCTGTGTGTTTTTCGCCACAAGGGCGACAGGGAAGTCGCATGAAACGAGCATGAAACGATAATGCAGCACCCCCTTACCGGACGCATCCATCGTCCCGCAATTACGGGCTCGGAATCAAGTCCTGCCTCTTGCATCCGCGGTCGCGCGCTTGTCGGCCGAATGGTTTACCGTTTTTTCAACAGAGGTGCTAGACTGCGCGCCCCATTGGACTACCGATTGAAGGGCTACCGACTGAAGGGCAGAGGCATGACGCGCAATTCGATCTTTATCGCGATATGGTTTCTTGGTGCCGGATTCGCGCTCGACGCGGGTGCGGACGTCGGCCAGAAGCGGCTTGCGACAAGCCAGGCAAAACCGGCCGCGCCGGCAGGCGCAGCATGGACCGAGGGCGAGGTGGCGAGGGTCGATAAGGCGGCAGGCCGGGTCACGATCAAGCACGGCGCGCTGCCAAAACTCGACATGCCCCCGATGACCATGCCCTATCCGGTGAACGACAAGACCGTGCTCGAACACCTGAAATCCGGCGATAAGATCAGGTTCGATGTGGAATCCGTCGGCGGCGTATTCACGGTGATCCGCCTGGAGAAGTCGAAATAGGCGCGGAGCCGCGGTTCGCGAACGACCACCTAAACCGCCAGTCTATCCAGCTACCCCGTCGCCAGTCGCCGTCTATCTGCTATCAATATAGACGCTTCCCATCTACTGACCTCGTGTTCGCGCAGCCAAATCCGCCGGGCGGCCGGGATCGTTACGCACCGCTTTTGTCGGTTTCGGCGTGACATCGTAACTTCATTACTCGGACGCTGATTTTCTCGATAGCGAGGGGAGATTCAAATGCACAGCGCGAAACTTGTTGCCGCCATCTATTGCGTGGTGTTGCCAGCGATCGTCCTCGGCGATTCTGCTCGCGCCCAAGACCAAGACCGAAGTGTGCAGTCCGTGCCCCTGGCGCTCGCCGCGCTTGTGGCAGAGGCTCTGCAAAACAATCCCGAGTTGCGCGCAGCGGCGAAGGAGGCCGAGGCCGCGGCCGAGCGGGTGCGTTCCGCAGCCGCGCTGGAGGATCCCATGTTGGAAGCGGGATTGATCAACGTTCCGATCCAGCCTTGGCGACTCAACCGCGAAGACATGACCATGAAAATGCTCGGTTTGTCGCAGAAGCTGCCCTACCCGGGGAAACGCGCTCTGCGCGAGCAACTGGCGGCGAAAGACGCGGAAGGCGCCAGGCACGGACTGCGAGAAACCAGAAACCGCGTCATCCGCGAGATCAAACTCGCTTACTTCGACCTCGCGTTGACAAGCGAAACCATTCGGCTCCTGAAAAGCAATCGGCAGATTCTCGATCAGTTTCTACGTATCGCCGAGAGCCGCTATGCCGTTGGCCAGGCCTTCCAGGCCGAGGTGCTGAAAGCCCAGACCCAGCTTGGCCGGATGAACGAGGAGTTGGTGCGTATGCAGCGCGAACGCCCGGTGATCGAGGCCGAGATCGCGCGCTTGCTCGGCCGCAGCGGTAGCGCTCCGCCCATCTCCGCGCAGCTGCCCGGTTTGCGTGCGGACGTGTTCAGCCTCGAAGCGCTGCAGCAGGCGGCGCTGCGCGATCGCCCGCAATTGATGGGATTGCAAAGCATGATTGACCGCAGCACGAAGGCGCTGGAACTTGCACGCAAGGAGACGCTGCCGGATTTCGATCTGCGTTTTTCCTACGGCCAAAGGGAAAGAGACCCCGCCAACATGCCGCGCGAAGACGTGGTGAGCCTTACCGTGGCGATCAACCTTCCCGTATGGCGCAGGGACAAGATAGAGCCGCGCATCGCCGAGGCGCAGGCAATGCGTGACCAGGCGCTGCAGGTACATCAGGCACAGCGGAACGACGTGCTGGCAAAGCTGCGGCAACAGGTCGCGGTCATCGAGCAAAGCCGCAATTCGGTGCACCTGTACGAGACTGCCATCCTGCCGCAGGCACGGCTCGCGGTCGAGGCAGCGCTCTCGGCCTACCAGGTGAGCCGCGTCGATTTGCTGATGCTGCTCGACAGCCAGATGACCTTGTTCGGCTACCAGATCAGCCGCGCCAGGGAACTGGTCAATTTCAACAAGGCGCTGGCCGAGATTGAACTGTTAGCCGGCAGGCAGATGTTCTAGAGAATGTCGAGGAAGAACCCATGAAACAAATGGCCCGGATTTTGTCCACCCTGATTTTGCTCGCCGCGGCGCTCGCCGGCGGTTATTGGTGGGGCGCGAATCGATCGACCCCGGCCGAACACCGGTCCGCGCCGGACAAGACTGCTGCGGGCGCCGGGTTGGCCGTTACCGGCGGCGCGGCGGCGACTGCTCCGGCGGCAGCCCCTGCGGCCGGCGCAAAACGACGAATCCTTTATTACCGCAATCCGATGGGTCTGCCCGGCACGTCGCCGGTTCCGAAAAAGGACCCGATGGGCATGGACTACATCGCGGTCTATGCGGATGAAGATGAGAGCCCCGCCCCCGGCGCTCCGTTGGTCAAGCTCAGCCTGGACAAGGTGCAAAAGCTCGGGGTGAAAACTGAAGCGGTCGCCTTGCGCGATCTCAGGAGCACGGTAAGGGCGGTGGCGACAGCGCAGGCGAACGAGCGCTTGCTGCATACCGTCACCTCAAAGTTCGACGGTTGGATCCAGAAGCTCCACGTCAATACCACGGGGCAGGCGGTGCGGATGGGTGAGCCGCTGATGGATGTGTTCAGCCCGGACCTGATCGCGGCGCAGCAGGAATACCTGATCGCGAGGAGCGGCGTGCAAACGCTCGCGGGCGGCAGCGAGGAGGTGCAGGCGAGCATGCGGCGATTGGCGGACGGCGCCCTGCAGCGCTTGCGCAACTGGGATATTTCGGAACCCGAATTGCGGCGTCTGGAGCAGGACGCAAAGGCGCGGCAGTACCTGACGCTGCGTTCGCCGGCAAACGGGGTGGTGCTGGACAAGCCCTCTATCGAGGGCAAGCGCTTCATGGCCGGAGAGGTGCTGTATCAGATCGCCGACTTGTCCAGCGTGTGGCTGCTGGCGGAGGTATTCGAGCGAGACCTCGCGCACGTGCGCGTTGGGCAGTCGGTGCAGGTCAAGGTCGATGCCTATCCGGAAAAGGTATTCGCCGGCAAGTTGACGTTTGTCTACCCGACTCTCAACAACGAAACCCGCACTGCCAAAGCGCGGATCGAGCTCGCCAATCCGCAGGCTCTGCTCAAGCCATCGATGCACGGGCGGGCGGAGTTCAGTTCCATCCACGCCAATGAGCCCTCGTTGACCGTGCCCGACTCAGCGGTGCTGGACAGCGGCACGCGGCAACTGGTGCTGGTACAGCGCGGCGAGGGGAAATTCGAGCCGCGCCCGGTCAAGTTGGGGGCGCGCGGCGACGGCTACGTTGAAGTTCTGGAGGGTGTGAAGGTGGGCGAGAGGGTGGTGGTCAGTGCGAACTTCCTGATCGACGCGGAGAGCAACCTTAAGGCGGCATTCAGCGGCTTCGGTCAAGGCGCGGACAGCGCGAAACCGGATCGGCAGGTCGAGACTAAACCCGGCGCGACTGCCGCTGCGGTGGCGGCGACGCATCGCGGGGAAGGCACGGTCCAGGCTATGGATCCCGCCGGCGCCACCATAACGCTCGCGCACGGGCCGATTGCCAGCCTGAAGTGGCCGGCGATGACCATGGAATTCAAGGCCAAGGATGCAGCGCTGTTGCGCGCGCTCAAATCGGGCCAGAGGATCGTGTTCGACATGGTCGGCGAGCCCGGCGGAGAGTACACCATCATTCGCATCCAGCCGGCCGGGGCAAAGCCCGCTGCCGCCGCGCAGCAGGGGCGCTGACATGCTCGGACGCGTCATCGACTGGTCGGTGCGCAACGTCGTTATCGTGCTCCTGGGCGCAGTGATCGTCGTTGCCGCGGGCGTCCACGCGGTCATGCGCACGCCGCTTGACGCGATACCGGATTTGTCGGACGTGCAGGTGATCATCTACACCGAATACCCGGGCCAGGCGCCGCAGGTGGTGGAAGACCAGATCACCTATCCCTTAAGCACGGCCATGCTTTCGGTGCCGAAGTCCAGGGTGGTGCGCGGACTGTCGGTGTTCGGCGCTTCCTTCATCTATGTGATTTTCGAGGACGGCACCGACATCTACTGGGCGCGCACGCGAGTGCTGGAATACCTGAACTTCGCTTCCGGACGCATGCCGCGCGGCGTCACGCCGACGCTGGGACCGGCCGCCAGCGGTGTCGGCTGGGTCTACCAGTACGTTTTGCTCGCGGCCGACCGCTCGCTGGCGGAGTTGCGCAGCATTCAGGACTGGTTCGTGCGCTACCAGCTGACCAAGGCCCAAGGCGTGGCGGAAGTGGCCAGCGTAGGCGGGTTCGTCCAGACCTATCAGGTCACGGTGGAGCCGCGCAAGCTGCAGGCGTTCGGCATTCCGCTGATGAAAGTGGTGGAAGTGATCCGCTCGAGCAACCGCGACGTCGGCGGCCGGGCGCTCGAGATGGCTGAGACCGAATACGTGGTGCGCGGCCGCGGCTATCTGCGCGGCGTGTCCGACATCGAGAATCTGGTGCTGAAGACCGACAAGGGAACGCCGGTGGTGATCCGCGACATTGCGCGCGTCGAACTGGTGCCCGACGAGCGTCGTGGCCTGACCGAGCTGAACGGGGAAGGTGAGGTGGTCGCAGGCATCGCCATGGCGCGCTACGGCCAGAACGCGCTCCACGTCATCGGCAATGTGAAAGCCAAGATCGCGGAAATCTCCGCCGGCTTGCCGCAGGGCCTGTCGATACAGGCGGTGTACGACCGCTCGGACCTGATCTATCGAGCCATCGACAATCTGAAACGCACCCTGATCGAGGAAAGTGTCATCGTGGCGCTCGTATGCCTTGTGTTTCTGCTGCACGTGCGCAGCGCGGCGGTGGCCATAGTCATGCTGCCGATCGGCGTGCTGATTGCGATGATTGCGATGCAGGCGATGGGACTGACCTCGAACATCATGAGCCTCGGCGGCATCGCCATTGCCATTGGCGCAATGGTGGATGCGGCCATCGTCATGATCGAGAATGCACACAAGCATCTGGAACGCGCGCCGCCGGAGGCACGGCGTCTGGAGATCATCATCGATTCCTGCCGCGAAGTCGGGCCGGCCCTGTTTTTCAGCCTGCTGGTCATCACCGTGTCCTTCCTGCCGGTGTTCACGCTCGAAGCCCAGGAAGGTCGGATGTTCACGCCGCTCGCCTACACCAAGACGTTTTCCATGGCAGGCGCCGCGCTGCTGTCGATCACGCTGGTGCCGGTGCTGATGCTGCTGTTCATCCGCGGCAAGATCATGCCGGAGAAGAAAAACCCGGTGAATCGCTTCCTCATCTGGATTTACCGGCCGGTGATCGCCTGGGTGATGCGCTGGAGGAAACTCACCATCGCCGCAGCTATGGTCGCGCTGGGCGCGTCGGCCTATCCCGCGATGCAACTGGGGACGGAATTCATGCCGGTGCTGAACGAAGGTTCGCTCCTTTACATGCCGGCGACACTGCCGTCCTTGTCGATCACCAAGGCGGCGGAACTGATGCAGACACAGGACAAGATTTTGAAGGGTTTTCCCGAGGTGGAATCGGTGTTCGGCAAGGCCGGACGCGCCGCCACCGCCACCGATCCGGCGCCGCTGGAAATGTTCGAGACGGTGATCAATCTCAAGCCTGAGAAGCAGTGGCGCCCGGGGATGACCATGGACAAGCTGATCACGGAAATGGACCAGGCGGTGCAGATTCCCGGCGTGTCCAACGCATGGACGATGCCGATCAAGGCGCGCATCGACATGCTTGCAACCGGCATCCGCACGCCGATCGGCATCAAGATATTCGGCAAAGACCTGGTCGAGATCGAGAAACTGGCCAAGTCGATCGAGTCCGTAGTGAAAGCGGTACCCGGCACCACCAGCGCTTATGCCGAGCGCGTTACCGGCGGCTATTACCTCGATATCGAACCGGACCGCGTCGAACTGGCGCGCTACGGCCTGAACGTAGGCGAGCTGCTGGATGTGGTTGGCACCGCCCTGGGCGGGGAGATGGTGACCACCACCGTGGAAGGGCTGGAGCGCTACGGCGTCAGCGTGCGCTACCCGCGCGAGCTGCGCCAGAACCCGCAGGCTATCGCCACCCAGGTCCTGGTGCCGATCATGGGCGGCGGCATGATTCCGCTGGGGCAGATCGCGCGCGTGCGCCTGAAGCAGGCGCCTCCGGCGATCCGCACCGAGAACGCGCTGCTGACCGCGTATATATTTGTCGATATTCGCGGTCGCGATATCGGCGGTTATGTCAACGACGCGCGCAAGGCGGTGCGCGAGCAGGTGAAATTCCCGCCGGGTTACTACGCCACCTGGAGCGGCCAGTTCGAGTATATGGAGCGGGCGAAAGAAAAGCTCATGTACGTCGTGCCGTTTACGCTGCTGATCATTTTTGTACTGCTTTACCTGAATTTCAGACGGCTAACCGAAACCGTCATCGTGATGCTGTCGGTGCCGTTTGCGTTGGTGGGCGGCATATGGTTGATGTGGCTGCTCGACTACAACATGAGCGTGGCGGTGGCCGTGGGTTTCATCGCGCTCGCCGGTGTAGCCGCCGAGACCGGCGTCGTGATGCTGATCTACCTCGATCAGGCCTGGGAGAGCATCAAGACGCAACGCGCGTCCAATGGCGGCAGGGCGACCCTGCCCGACCTTTACCAAGCGATTATGGAAGGCGCAGTGGAGCGCGTGCGGCCGAAGATGATGACCGTGTTCGCGATCATGGCCGGGCTGCTTCCGATCATGTGGGGCACCGGCACCGGCTCGGAAGTGATGCGACGCATCGCCGCACCGATGGTGGGTGGAATGATTTCCTCCACGATACTGACGCTCATCGTGATTCCGGCAATCTATGGCCTGGTAAAGGAGCGTGACGTAATCAGGAAGTCGTGAGGGCTGCCCCGCGAGATGGGGGGAAGGTCCAGACACGAAAATGAGGGACGGCCAGTGTCCCGAGTCGCAAATTCTCCGATCAAATGCGCCAGCGGCGCCGAGCGAGTCGGTCGCGACGAGCGCTCCGTCCGCCAATACACCCGGCAACCGAGGAGCCTCCGCCAGCCAGCGCCCGTCATCTTGGCATTCAAGTGTGCGGTGCGCATCGCCTCATTGCCTGCGGGCGACTACCGCTGAGCGTGAAGATGTGAGGTGCAACGCGAGCGTTATTCCGCCTTCGTCAGTAAGCTCCTGCCAAGCCTGACCAGATACGGACCGATCAGGGCCAGTATGGTCAGGCTCAACAGCACGACCGAGATCGTGCTGTCGACGAATATCCCGTAGGATCCGCGCCCTATCAGGACCGATCGTTGAAAGTTCGCTTCGGTCAGGTCTCCCAGCACGAAGCCCAGCAACAGACAGATGGCCGGATACCCTCGCTTGGATAGGGCGTAACCCAACACGCCGAATAGTATGGTCACCAGGATATCCTCGACCCTGTTGCGCATGGCGAAGGAACCGACAAAGGACAGAAAGACGATCAGCGGCACGATGAACGCATTCGGCACCAGGACCGTCATTGCGAAATAGCGGGCGAAGAACAGGCCCATCAGGAAGAACGCGAACTGCGCGAGCAGTATCCCCGCGAAAATGGCATAGGGCAGGGCGCCCGAAGCCTTGAAGAAATCGACGCCCGGCTGCAGTCCGTGCATGACCATGGCCGCGAGAAACAAGGCGGTCACCGAGGACCCGGGAATCCCGAGGGTGAAGGTGGGAATGAGATCGCCCAGGATGCAGGTGTTCTTTGCGACCTCGGGTGCGACCAGACCCGCGATGTTTCCTTTGCCGAATGATTCCGGATTCTTCGACGCTCTCTTTTCGACCAGGTAGGCGACGATATTGGCCGATGAAAGTCCCAATGCCGGCATGACGCCAAGCAGAACGCCGACGACACTTCCGCGCAGGATCGTCATCGGGCGGCGCAGCGTCGCGCCGAATCCCTCGCGTATGCTTCCTATCGATCGGATCTGCGCAATGGTACCGCCCTGTTCGGCAAGAATGATCGCCTGGGACAGCGCGAAAAGCCCGACCGCGACCGGAACCAGCGGAAGCCCGTCTTCCAGGTAGTCGGTGCCGAACGTAAAGCGGGACGAAGCGGTGATCGGATCACTGCCGACGAATGCGAGCAGCAGGCCGATACCGCCGAGCGCCAGCCCGCCGACGACTTTCCCGCTCGCGGCCATGGCGAGCAGGGACAGGGCAAGCAGCGCCACCATGAAATACTCGGGAGGCCCCATCTTCAGCGCCACCAGGATCAGCAGCGGCGAGATCACGACCAGAGAGACCCAACCGATCAGCCCGCCGATGAACGAGGAGGTTGTCGAGACACCCAGGGCCAGCCCCGCCTTGCCTTGCTGGGCGAGCGGGTAGCCATCCCAACAGGAGGCGACCGACCCGACCCCTCCCGGCGTGTTGATCAGGATGGACGCGATGGAGTCTCCGTAAGCGGTAGCGGCGTGCACCGCCGCGAGAAAGATGATCGCCGTGGCCGGTGGCATTCCAAAGGTGAACGGAAGCATGAGGCCGACACCGAACAGCGGGCCGAGACCCGGCATGGCACCCACCACCAGTCCGATGGTCGTCCCCAACAGCAGATAAAGCAGGTTTTGCCCCTGGAAGGCAATTCCGAATCCTTCGAGCCACATCTCCATCGGCAAGATTCCCCGATTACGACGCCTTCAGGAACTCGCGGAGCAAGCTCCAGACGATTCCCCCGGGGATGCGGGCATGCAGGACGTAGGTAAACACGGCGATGAAGCTCGCGGTCATGAGGCCGCCGGTAATCAGAACGACCCCGTACCTTCTGTAACCCAGCAGAACCGGCAGGACCAGAAGATAGATCAGGCTCACGGGGATGAAGCCCAGAATGTGGATCAGGACGAAGTAGCCGAGCATGGACGCAAGGGTCCAATACCACGCGAGCGTCCCTTCCGGCGCGCTTTTCGCCGTTGTCTGCGAAGAAGACCTGACGATGGGCAAGAGCGCCAAGCAGCGTCGCGCGATCGCCCAGACGAGAAGGATCAGCGTGATGATGGAAACCAGCCGGGGGAAGAGCGCCGCAGTGGGATTGTATGACCGCGTTTCGGCCAGGAATGCTCCGGCAAAGACGCCAAGCGCCACCAGCAACACAATATCCGGATCGAGAAAAAACGATTTCCCTTTCATGCCGAGGTTCTCCCCGTGTACTCGGTTTTAGCGTTCACGCGTTGCGTAACCCCGCCTTTCCGCGCGCATAGGCTGAAGACAGCCGGACAGAAAGTCGATGTGATTCGGCCGTCGGCCCCGCGACATTAGGATCTCGAGGGATGTCGCGGAACAGCCGGCAACGGCGAGAGCTTACTTTTTCTTCTTTCTGACGCCCGATTTCAGAACGTCTTTAAGGCCCTGGATGGTGTCGTACATTTCGTGCGATGCCTTGAGGAACTGTTCGCCCGCCAGCGGTTGAAGCGTTATTTTCGCTTTTGCCGCCGCGGCCTTGAACTCCGGATCTTCCATTGCCTTGTGGAATGCCGCGATCAATACATCGACTCTGTTTTTTGGCAGCCCCGGAGGAGCGAAGACGCCTGTCATCTGATCCAGTGTAACCTGCGGATACCCCAGTTCCTTCATGGTTGGGATCTCCGGGTGCGACTCGTCCCTTGCCGGGCCGGTCACCGCCAGGATCCTCAGTTTCTTTTGCGCATGTAGTGGAAAATAACTGTCGAGAGCACCCGCTCCCATCTGTGTTCTGTTGCCGGCGACAGCAAGCGCTGCCTGAGCACCGCTGTTGAACGGAACATAGGTGACGTTGACCCCGACTCTTTCCTTTATCAGCATGGCCACGATATAGGCATTGGAACCGATGCCTGTGCCGGCAGTCGTCAGCGGCTCACGCTGGGAAGCCTTCTTCATGTCCTCGATGGTCTTGATCGGAGAATCAAAAGGGACGGCCACGCAGTTGTAGTTCTTGCCCGCGATGTTGTAGAGATGCGTCAGCTGGAGCACCTTGAACTTGCCGCCCGAAACGATCTCGCCGCTCGACATGGAGGGTTGCTGGCTCACCAGGAGATGGTAGCCGTCGGGCTTTTGCCTGAAGACGTAGCCGCGCGCAATGTTGCCTCCGGCGCCAACCATATTCTCGATCACCACCGGCACCCCGACCGCCTTCTGGAAGTAGGGCTGTATCACCCGGGCGGCCATGTCGGTGGTCCCGCCCGCCGCGTGAGTGATGATCAGGCGAATCGGCTCCGAGGGAAACTTTTCCTGCGCAATGGTCGCGGAAAGCGGGACTGCCAGGGCGGCCAGTATGACGATCGATTTAGGCAAAGAAATTTTCATCGTGATTCTCCATCGCGGATGATGCGGCAACTATCAATTCGGCGCGAAGTTCACCCGGCCGGCGTGTTGCACGTGTCGGAACACGCGCCGGAGCGGGTTCAATGCTCGCCAGCGTCGCTGCTCTTCAGGCGTTGACCCACCCGTTCATTGTGGTGCATCGAAGAGGGCCTAAGTCTTACAATATGCTGACAACGTCAGTTTCGGGACGGACAACCGTCGCCGGCCGGGGCGCGGGCGCCGCCCCGGGCGAGTCCTGCGGCGGCGGCCTCGTCCGCGAGCACCGTCAGCCGGCCGTGAACCGGACGTATCAGTTGCGCCGGGAACTTCGCCGGTTCGTAGGGGCCTTCGAACACGGCGGCTAGCGCGGCTGCCTTGTCCTCGCCCTTCACCAGGAACACGACGTGAGCCGCGTTGTTGAGCGTCGGGACCGTGAAGGTGATTCGTTCGGTTCGAAGCTTTTCGACGCGGTTCGAGACCACCAGACAGTCGCGCTCATCGAGTGCCGGTGTCCCGGGGAACAGCGACGCGGTGTGGCCGTCGCTTCCGATGCCGAGTAGCGCGAGGTCGAAACATGGGAATTGGCCGGGCGCGAGTCCGAACGACTCGCGCAGCGTGCGTTCGTAGAGTCGCGCGGCTTCTTCGGCCCGTTCGCGCTCGCCCTCGATGCGATGCAGATTGGCGGCCGGCACGAGGACATTCGACAGCATCGCTTCCATGGCCACGCGGAAGTTGCTGTCCTCATGCGATGGCGGCACGTGGCGCTCGTCGCTCCAGAAGAAATGCGACTTTTCCCAAGGCATCGCCTCGCGCCAGGCGCGCTCCTCGGCGAGCAGTCGGTAGAGCGCTCGCGGAGTCGATCCGCCGGCGAGGGCGACGCAAAAGCGGCCGTGGTCGGCGACCGCCCGTTGCGCGGCGCCCACGAACAGTTCCGCCGCTGCCTGAAACAGTTCCTCGGGTCGCCGCAGAATCCGAATTTCCGGCGTCACGATCGTGAACTCACGCGACGCGCGGGGGCGAGCTTTCCGCGCGACGCGTCGTAGTGCTGACGCTGTACTGCGCGCGCATCACCGCGGCATCTTTCCCCAGGCCCGTCCGTCGCGGGCGAGAAGTTCATTTGCTTCGGCAGGACCCCAGGTGCTCGCCGCGTAATTTGGAAAGTTTCGCACCGGAAGCACGCTCCATACGTCGAGGATCGGCTGTATCAGGGCCCAGCCGGCCTCGACCATGTCCGCGCGCTGGAACAGCGTCTGGTCTCCGGTCATGCAGTCGTACAGCAGCCGCTCGTAACCCGTGCTCGGAGGACCGCCGAACTGGTCGGCATAGCTGAAATCCATGTGCACCTCGCCCTGGCGCATGATCGTACCGGGCATTTTTGCGCCGAACGTGAGCGCAATGCCCTCGTCGGGCTGGATGCGGATCACCAGCCTGTTCTGCGTCGGGTTGTCGGCGCCGGCCCTGCGGAACAGTGAAAACGGCGCGCGCCTGAACTGAATGGCGATTTCGGTGCAGCGCTTGGCCATGCGCTTGCCGGTGCGCAGATAGAACGGCACGCCGGCCCAGCGCCAGTTGTCGATCGTGAGCTTCAGCGCGGCATAGGTTTCGGTGCGCGAATCCGGCGCCACGCGCGGTTCGGCCCGGTAGGCGGGCACGGATTCCGTGCCGTGCATCCCTTCGCCGTATTGTCCCCGCACCGTCTTCGAGAGCACGTCTTCCGGCGTGAACGCTTGAATCGCGTGCAGCACTTTCGACTGTTCATCGCGCACCGCGTCCGCGCCGAACGAGAACGGCGGCTCCATCGCTGTCAGTGACACCAGTTGGGAGAGGTGGTTCGGTACCATGTCGCGCAGTGCGCCGGCGGTCTCGTAGTAGCCGCCGCGCTGCTCGACACCGACGGTTTCGGCCGCCGTTATCTGCACGTGATCGATGTAACGCCGGTTCCAGATCGGCTCGAAGATACCGTTGCCGAACCGGAACACCATCAGGTTCTGCACCGTTTCCTTGCCCAGATAGTGGTCGATGCGATAGATCTGGCGCTCATCGAGCACCTGCTTGATCTCCGCGTTGAGCGCGCGTGCGGTTTCGAGGTCGTGGCCGAACGGCTTTTCGACGATGACACGGCGCCACTGTCCGCCATCTTCCTTGGCGAGGCCGGCAACTTCGAGTTGACGTACGATGGCGCCGAAGAATCGCGGCGCTACCGCCAGGTAATGAAACAGATTGGGATGCACCCCGTGTTCGGCCGAGGCCTCGGCGATGCTCGCCGCGAGCCTCTTGTAGGCGTCGGCATCGTCGAACGCGCCGCGCACGTAGTAGATGCGGCGCGCGAGCCACTCCCAGATCTCGTCGTCGATCGGCCGCGAGGAAAATTCCTTGAGGTCTTTGCGAAGCTTGCCACGGAAGCTTTCGGTGTCGAATGCGGTCGTCGCGAAGCCGATCACGGCGAACTGGCGCGAGAGCAGATTGTCCAGCGCCAGATTGTGCAGCGCCGGGATCAGCTTGCGCTTGGTGAGATCGCCGCCGGCCCCGAAGATCACCATGGCGCAGGAATCGGAAGGACGTGCCGGTGCGGCCTCGACGGTGCTTTTGTGTTCGGCAGGATTCATGGCGAGATCCTCGGCAATGAGGGATGAATTCGAACAGCTGCGGCCAATTCCGGCTTCGTGCCCCGGGCGGGCGCCGAATTCATTTCGCATCGCCGCGTAAGTTTGGATACTATACCGTCAATTTTCCCGCATCCAAGTACTTCCTGCGATCATTGCGCCGTGCCATGACCAAGCCCTCGGAGTCCGTCACCCGGTTCAAGCTCGAGGATCTCGAGGGACACCGCCGGTCGCTGTTCAAGTTTGCCATGCTGCAGCTGCGCGACGAAGCGCAGGCCGAGGATGTCGTGCAGGAAACGCTGCTTGCCGCCATGCAGGGTGCCGAACGATACACCGGTCAAGCATCGGTTCGCACGTGGTTGACCGGCATTCTCAAGCACAAGATCATCGACCAGATTCGCAAGTCCGTGAGGGAAATCGCCACCGAAGCCGTTCACGAGGAAGGATCGGGGGATGACTTCGATTCGCTGTTCAACGAGCGCGGCGCGCATGCGGAAAAGCCGTCCGATTGGGGCAGCCCGGAAACGGCTCTGGCGCAGAAGAAATTTTTCGAGGTGCTCGAACGCTGCATGGACGGCCTGCCGAAGAATACCGCCCGGATCTTCGCGATGCGCGAGATCATGGGCATGGACACCGGGGAAATCTGTAAGGAAACGGGCATCAGCGCGACTAACTGTGGCGTATTGCTGTACCGCGCCCGCACGGCGCTGCGCTTGTGTCTGAACGAGCGCTGGTTCGGGGCAAGGACTCGGAGATAGGATTGGCCATGTCGATACTGATGGTTACCTGCAAGGAAGCGAGCCGGATCGGCTCGGAGGCGCTGGACCGGAAGCTGGGCTTCCGCGAGCGCGTGCTGCTGCGCATGCACCTCGCGCTTTGCGAAGGGTGCCGCCGGGTCGACGCACAGTATCGGTTCCTCAGGCGCGCGATGTCGGAATGGGTTGAGTCCTCCTTCGAAAAGGACGCCGCCGACCAGCGCTGATTCCATCGGGTATCGACCCCTTCGATTCGGGAGGGCGCCCGCTCCCGTTTGCCGAAGTCCGTTCCGAGGGAGGCCGGAGCGCCTCGGCAACCTGCATGTGGCTCATTTTGAAACCAGCTTCTACGGATCAAAACGGCATGAAGCAGTTCGACTACGATCTGTTCGTGATCGGTGCCGGCTCCGGAGGCGTACGCGCCAGCCGGATCGCGCGCGGTTTCGGTGCCAGCGTCGCGATCGCGGAAAACCACAGGATCGGCGGCACCTGCGTGATCCGCGGCTGCGTGCCGAAGAAGCTGCTGGTCTATGCCGCCCATTTCGCCGAGGACTTCGAGGACGCCCGCGGTTTCGGATGGACCCTCGACGGCAAGACATTTTCCTGGCCCGCGCTGATCGACGCCAAGAACCGGGAAATCGAGCGGCTCTCGAAAGTCTATGCCGGCCTGCTCGCGAATTCGGGTGTCGACGTCTTTCTTGGCGCGGCCAGGCTGGTCGACGCGCATACGGTAGCGGTCGGGGAGCGCGAGTTGACGGCAAGGTATCTGCTCGTTGCCACCGGCGCCTGGCCGCACAAGCCGGCGATCCCGGGAATCGAGCATGCAATCACTTCAAATGAGGCGTTCGAACTCGAGACGCTGCCTCGCCGGGTGCTGGTCGTCGGCGGCGGCTACGTCGCGGTGGAATTCGCCGGAATCTTTCGCGGGCTCGGTTCGGAGGTGACGCTTTCCTACCGCGGCCCGCAGATCCTGCGCGGCTTCGATGACGACGTGCGGCGCCACTTGCATGACGAAATGGGCAAGAAGGGCACACGCATACTGCTGAACAGCAACGTGGTGCGCATCGATCGCGGTTCCGACGGCGCGCTCGAGGTCGCGGTGTCGGGAGCGCCGGGCGGGAAATACGGTTGCGATGCCGTCCTGTACGCCACGGGGAGGGTTCCCAACACCGGTCAGCTGGGACTGGCGGCGGCGGGGGTCGAGTTGGACGAGGAGGGAGGCGTGATCGTCGATGAGTACGGTCAAAGCAGTGTTCCCAGCATCTTTGCGGTGGGCGACGTGACCAATCGGATTGCGCTGACTCCGGTGGCGATACGGGAGGGCACGGCAGTCGCGACGACGCTGTTTGGCGGGACGCGGATCCCCGCGGACCATGACAACGTGCCCTCCGCGGTATTCAGCCAGCCTCCGGTCGGTACGGTAGGGCTCACCGAGGCCCAGGCCGTCGCGAAGTTCGGTGAAGTCGAGGTCTACGTGACCGCGTTCAAGCCGCTGCGCCACACCCTTTCGGGCCGCGACGAGCGCACGCTGGTCAAACTCATGGTCGAACCGGTCGAGCAGCGCGTGCTGGGCTGTCACATGGTCGGCGCCGATGCGCCTGAAATCATCCAGGGCATCGCGATTGCGGTGAAGGCAGGGCTCACGAAGGCCCAGTTCGACGCGACGATCGGCATTCACCCGACGGCGGCGGAAGAGTTCGTGACGCTGCGTGACAAGAAGGTAGTGCAGGGCGTGGAAAAATCTGCACCGAGGTTTGTGTGACTGCCGAACCGGCAAGAGCGCCGCTTGACGCCGTCGTCATCGTCTTCTCGGTCGGGCTGGTCCTGCTGCTTGCGTGCGGTGCGCTCGCGTGGTGGCTGTTGCCTCTGGACTCAGCGCTGGGACTGAATCTTTCGATAGAGGGGACCGAGGACCTGATCCGTTCCTGGGGCGCATGGGGTGTGGCCGGTTCGATCGGCCTGATGGTGGCGCACTCGTTCCTGCCGTTTCCCTCGGAGATCATCGCGCTGGCCAACGGCATGCTCTACGGGCCGTTCTGGGGAAGCGTGATCACCTGGGTCGGCGCGATGCTCGGCGCAATCGTCGCCTTCGCGCTGGCGCGGCTGCTGGGCCGGCCGTTTGTCCACCGCGTTCTGTCCGAGCGCCACCGGGCGCAATTGTCCGAATGGTCGCAGGCGAGCGGCGGGCGCGCGCTGTTGATCGGCCGCCTGATCCCACTGATCGCCTTCAATCTGCTCAACTACGGCGCCGCGCTGACGGATATTTCCTGGTGGACCTTCATCTGGGCCACCGGACTCGGGATCCTTCCGCTCACGATCATGCTCAATGTGTTCGGCGACAACATGCTGGCCCTGACGGCATGGAACTGGTTCTGGCTGCTGCTCGGCGCGCTCGCGATTCTGGTTTGGATGCAACGCCGCGCGCGGGCGGCCAGGCGTGAGCGTATCAATCGCTGAGCCGGTCCCGAGCAGACCGACGTCGGCTGTGCGCGGCAGGCCGGGCGTGCGGCGCGATTGATGCCCTCGCTTGCCGGATGCCGCGATCGATCGGCATGGACAGTCGCTTCCCGGTTCTTCCGGTCTGCTATTGAATAAATAGATCGGTTGGAAAGCGGGGAATAAATGGAGGGTTATCAGTCTTCCTGGCGCGGGCCGTCGATCATCCGCCGCCTACACGATCGGAAATCCTGCCGCTATTTTCGAACGAAAGGTCAGGCAAGAAATGTCCGTTCTTCGGTAAGGACCGGAAGAACACATCGATCCCAATGGATTCGAGCCTCGCCCTTGTCTCCAGCATGGGGTCCAGCCAGACCGGATCGTTTTCACCGACGAACATGTCGATCAGCGCCAGTCGGTTGGTCGCGGAGTCGGTCACGTAAAGCTGCGACCCGTCGAAGCCGAAGGTCGGCCTGGTCGGCTCGACGAACCCGCCGACCCGCGCCATCTCGCGGTAATCGAGGGTCGACACCACGGCGACCACGTCCTGTCTGGCGTTCCCGATGCCGACCCGATAGCCGTCGGGGCCGATCACCATGCGCTCGGGTGCCAGATTCAGTGCCATGGTCCTCGGCACCTGGTGAGTGCGCAGATCGCCGATCGCCAACGCCCATTGATCGAGATCGAACCGGCGTGGTTGCGTCCTGCCGGCGCTCAGGACCAATCCCGAATCGAAGCTGCTCGTGATCGTTGCCGGTTCCCTGTCCGGCGTTCGCGGCGACCGAGTCCGGTTGTCGCTCGCGCAGTTTCCAGCGGCCCTCGACCCGTTCGACATGTCGTCGCTGGCGTTCACACGATAGCAGGCCAGGCACGACGCGGGCGCAGCGTTCGGAGCGCGTATTCGCGCCCGCCTGGGAAAGCCGCAGACGCTCCGCGAGCCGGCTGTCGGCGACGAGCGCCCAGGCGGGAAACCAGGCGAAATCGTCCGGCGTACCCTTCAACGTCATTGCATCCCGGATGTGCCACGAGAGCAACAGCACTGCGCATCGCTACGCCGATTCCGAGCGCCCGTTCGGCTGCAGCGGTTCCTTCTGACTCAACTATGCGTAGTTCACACCTGATGGTTGGTCGTCATCGATCGTCGCGCTCAATAGCCGAGGCGATGCTTTTGCGACAGGGCCGTTAGCTCGCCAAGCGCCTCTTCACGTTTTGCGTCGCGCTCGCGTTTATAGCTGAGCACCTCGAACCGGGAGACGCGGCGGTGACGACCAACCTTGGGCAACTGCGGGATTTCACCCCTCTCCAGCAGCTTGACCAGATGAGGACGGGACACGTCGAGCAGGTCTGCCGCTTGCTGCGTAGTCAGCGCCCGGTCGTCCTCGATAATACGTACACCCTTGCCCGCAAGAAGCAGTTCGGTTGTGCGCTCGATGACGCCGGTCAGCGAATCGACCAAGTCGGTCAGCGCCGCCGGAGATTTTCGGCCGGTACGGCTGATGACGGACACAACGTCGCGAGCAGACTTCTCACACGCCCCTCGCAGAGCAGGTGTACGTTTGGCCGATGATTTGGGGGCAGTGGTGATTGGCATAGCTGCTATCCTTCCAGATTTGTGTGTTTCGATTATACATAAATATTCGAAACGCTCCAGCCGTTTGTACCCGTTTTGTTTTGGACCATTGGATAGTGACCTGCGAAGGCCACGGTTTTTCAGTACCCTATGGAGGAATCGCCGCAGGCACTGAGGAGTAAGGCGCAATACCCGCCAACCCAATTGGGACGGGCGTTTTCAGCCGATTACCAAATGCCAGCGCACACTGCGATTGTGTGCCCGTTGTTTCACCGCGCCGAGAGCGTAGAGAATCCGAACGCCCGGGACCGCTTGATCGCGCGCTTGCGCGCCACGGTCATCGGTTGGTTGCAGCCGGCTGAGCAGCGAAAGCGGCCGTTTGCCTCTGAGCGTTCCGGCTTCAGTTGAAGTTGCCCAAGTACCGGGAAAAGACCCAGCCCTGTATCTCCGCCCCTGATTCCTTATCAGTCCAGAGCACCAAGGTGGAATCCTTGTCTTTTCTTACTAGCTTCACGACCTTGCCGAACGTGAGCCGCCCCACCTCCGGCGAGAGCGCCCGCGGGTTTCGCCGAACGATGAGCACCTTGGCCGCGATATACCTGTATTCAACGAGAAGTTCCGGCGCGCCGACTGCTTCACGTGCGATCTGCTTCACTGCCTTAGAGGCGGTCTGCGGGCTTTCGCCCAGCACATGTGGCACGCAGTACCCCAGCACGGCGCCGATGGCCCCCCCAATCAACCAGTCCAGCACCCTCCGGAAGAACAGGAAGAGGATCAGTTGCACGGTGGGCTTCTGGTGCGCCTGGATGGCAGCAATGATCTGGTCTACCGCATCTTTGAGCGTCGGCTCCCCGCTCGCTGCGTGGGTAATGGACTGAGCAGCCGCCTTCGCCTCCTTCGTCGCCTCCTGGTCGGCTTCGTAGGCACTGAAGTCAATGTCTCGGAAGGACCCCCACAGCGTGGAACAAGCTTCGGATCGCGATCGTGGACGCGCTCTGCGCCTGGCATCGGCGTGCCCCGGATTCGGTCGGTCCCGCGGAAGACCGCATTCTGCACGGCTCGGACTTGCGCCTTGCAGGCCAGGCGGTCGCAGCCGTCGCCCGGGAACTCGCGCGGCAAAGCGGCGAGGGCCGGGTAACGGTCACCGCTTTTCGCGACCGCTCCGGGATCGGCCGCAATCTGACCATAAGAAGTGCTGGAATTCTTCGATCGAGTCAAATTCACCCGGCGGGTCGGCGATGCGCGCGAGGTCCTGCGCCCGGCGAATGAAGCGTTCGTTGACATGCAACACCCGTCCGAGAAATAGACCGGACGTCGATAACGCAAGAGATTCGCACCCCGGTGGGGCGCCCGGACTTCAAATCCGGCGAGACGCGTCAGACGTCTCCGGTGGGTTCGACTTCCACTCTTTTCCGCCGCTTGGAAAAGCAGGCGCCATGCGCGACAGGGCGGTGCCGATGTCATGCCATTCCAAGAAGTTTCCTTTTATCTGCCTTGCATGTAGCGCGCGAACAGCGCCGGGTGTAGCTCGCGCAGTTTTCTGCGGCCCTCGACCCGTTCGACATGTCGTCCCTGGCGTTCACACGATAGCAGGCCAAGCACGATGCGGGCGCAGTGTTCG
>Ga0155953_1100_pt2 | contig 22219 bp, 16 predicted proteins | sample RifCSPlowO2_02_FD_107607 | JGI IMG/M metagenome (GOLD analysis project Ga0155953, IMG submission 107607) | Betaproteobacteria bacterium RIFCSPLOWO2_02_FULL_63_19
GAACTGGCCAGCAAATTCGCGACCGAAAAGGAGACGCCCTATACCCGCTGGGTAAGAGACGAGGGCCTGGAAATCATTGGCGCGCACTATGTTCCCAACCTGCACACGGTCGATCTCAAGCCCTGGCCGCGGCGGGGCGGGCGCGGCGTCTACATCAACCACGAGGCATCGCGCACGTCCAACGATTGCTATGTGTGCGAGATCCCGGAGGGCCAGAAGCTTGCGCCGCAGCGCCAGTTGTTCGAGGAAATGATCATGGTGCTCGACGGCCGCGGTTCGACCACGGTCTGGAACGATGCGGGCCAGCGCATCACCTTCGAATGGAAGGCGGGCGCGCTGTTCGCAATACCGCTGAACACATGGCACCAGCACTTCAACGGTTCAGGCAGAGAGCCGGCGCGGTTCGTCGCGGTCACCAATGCGCCGCCGGTGATCAACCTGTACGAGGACGTCGACTTCGTCTTCAACACCCGACACGATTTCAAGAATCGTTTTTCCGGCGAGCCCGATTATTTCGCCAACAAGGGCGAGCAGAAGGGGCTGCTGCTGGTGACCAATTTCGTCGCCGACGCGGTCAACCTGCCGCTGATCAGCGCGAAGGAGCGCGGCGCAGGCGGCGGGCATATCCGTTTCAACCTTGCCCGGGGTTCGATGAACAGTCACATTTCCCAGTTCCCGGTCGGTACCTACAAGAAGGCGCATTGCCACGGTCCGGGGGCGCACGTGATCATCCTCAGCGGCGAGGGTTACAGCATGATGTGGCCCGAGGGCGAGGAACCGCGGCGCTACGACTGGCAGGTGGGATCGATGATCGTGCCGCCCAACCTATGGTTCCACCAGCACTTCAACACCGGTACGACCCCGGCCCGCTACCTGGCGTTCAAACACGAGACGGTCTCGATCCGCAACGCGCAGGGCGTGCCGAAGGCCTGGATCAGCCGGCGGGTCGGCGGCGACCAGATCGACTACGCGGACGAGGCGCCGGTCGTCAGGACGACATTCGCTCAGGAACTGGCCAAGCGGGGTCTGGAGCCGCGCATGGACAAGGCCTATGAGGCGGAACTCGCCGACCTGCCGCCGAAGCTTGTGGCGTAGACGCAACAGGACGTGAATGGTTCTTGACATGTTCAGGCGGCAGTTGATAGCCTCGCCGCAAGTTGTTCTATTATAAGGTTTATTGTTCTGCATAGCGGAACACAGAGCGCTCGCGGCACGGGCGCCGGCGGCGATCCAGTCTCGCGGATCAATAAGAATGAGAGGAGAGAACAAGATGTTTCAGAAGAAAGTACTCGCAGTTGCGGTGGCGGGCGCGCTTGGCGCCGGCGCGGCAGGGATTGTGTCTGCCCAGACGACCTATGGCGGCGTCACCATATCGGGGCGTCTGTACCCGGAATTTGCGGTCCAGAAGACCACAGGCGCGACGGCAGCCGGCGCGAGTTCGAGCACGCTGGGCAGAGCGCCGACGGGCGTCGACCTCAGGAGCCGCAATTCGGTCGATGCGTCGAACTCGCGGATCCGATTCAGTGGTCGCGAGAAACTGGGTAGTGGCCTGACGGCACTGTGGCGAATCGAGACCACGGTGGCGCTCGACAATCCCGAGGTGGATGGATCACCCTATGCGAACCGTGACTCGTACGTCGGACTGCGCGGTTCGTTCGGGACCGTGCGACTGGGCAACCTGACGACGGTATTCAAGGATCTCGGTGATCCGTTGGGGATCCTCGGGGTCTCCAGTGGCAACTTCGTTGCGCTTAGCAACATTACGTCCTCCCGTGTGTCGTTCAGCAGGAACAGCGCGGGCAGCTTCCATCTACGCAAGTCGAATTCGGTTCGCTATGACACGCCAAGGTTCAGCGGACTTCAATTGAGCGTCGCGTATAGCCCGGACGAAGTCAAGGACGGCAGCCTCGATGCCGACCTCTGGTCGATGGGCGCGGAATACAAGCGCGGGCCGTGGGAATTTGGGCTCGCGCATGAGATTCACAACGACTATTTTGCGGGCTCGAACGGGCTTAATACCAACGGCGGCGCGGCAAGGGCGCTCGCGAATGCGCGCGACGGCTCGGACGGCGTGCACTCCAAGGACACTGGAACCCGGGCGACGGTGGTATATCGCGTTGGGGGAACGGCACTTCAGGCGAACTACGGCGTGGTCGAGTTTGATGAATCGGGTGCGCCTGCGGGCAAGTTTGAGAACTACGATAACAAGCGCTGGTCGGTGACCTGGCAACAGAAGTGGAAGGGCACCCCGTGGCGTACGACGCTGGCCTATGGCAACTCCTCGGCGGGCAGCTGCTCGATCGCCGGCGGCGTCGCGTGCACGACCAAGGGACTCGACGGCAACATGATCGTTCTGGCGACGGACTATTCGTTCTCCAAGCGCACCGCACTGTTCGCGGCATACGCGCGAATTAACAACGGCGAAGCGGCGCTTTACAGGAACCTGCAGAACGCCAGTTCGAGCTCGCTTGCGCCGGGCGCCGACATCGTCACCTGGGCGGCCGGCATCCGCCACAATTTCTGAGCGTCCATTCAATGACAAAACGGCAGCGCATCGACGCTGCCGTTTTTTTTCGTCTGCTCAGACGCGCATGCAGCAGGCGACGCGCGCTCGTAACCGGGCTTCCCGGCTTGACAGCATCGAGCAGTATTGGTATTGGTAGCGCCTCGTTATCTGTTCTGTTGACGGGATCATAGTTCCGTATAAAAGAACACCTTCGAGACCCCCGCGGGCCTCCCGAGAGTACTGTCCATGAAAGGAGTAGCCATGCCACGTTCCACGTTCGCTCGCGCCGCCCGGCTTGTGCTGGCCTGCATTCTGGTCTTGCCGGGCGCCGTACTCGCCCAGGGCACGGCGAAGCCGAGCGACATCTACATGTACAAGGGCACCGACCGCGACAAGCGGCTGCTCGAAGGCGCGCGCAAGGAAGGCACGGTCGTGCTTTACACGTCGCTCAACCTGAAGGATTCGGTTCCGATCACCAAGGCGTTCGAAAAGAAATACCCCGGGGTCAAGGTTTCCATATGGCGCGCGAGCAGCGAGAAGGTCGTGCAGCGGGCCCTGACCGAGGCACGCGCCGGGCGATTCACTCCGGACGTGTTCGAGACCAATGGCCCGGAAATGGAAATCTTCTCCCGGGAAAAGTTGCTCGATCCGTACTACAGTCCTGCCTTCAAGGACCTGCCGCCCGAGGCGTTCCCGAATCACCGCCACTGGGTCGCCGACCGATTCAATTTTTTCGTGCTCGGCTACAACACGAACCTGGTCAAGCCCGACGAAGTGCCCAACTCGTACGCCGACCTGCTCAATCCGCGCTGGGCCGGCAAGGTCGGTCTGGAGGCGAGCGACGTCGATTGGTTCGGCTCGGTGGTCAAGGGCATGGGCGAGGAGAAAGGGCTCGCGTACTTTCGCAAGCTTGCCGCGACGCGTCCGCAACTGCGCACCGGGCATACGCTCATCGCGGAGCTGCTGGCCTCGGGAGAAATCCCGCTGGTCGCTACCGTGTATAACCACAACGTCGAGCGCCTCACCAAGAAGGGGGCTCCGGTCAAATGGAAGCCGCTGCAGCCGGCCTTCGGCAGGCCGAACGGCATCGGCGTTGCGAAGCACGCGCCGCATCCGCATGCAGGTCTGCTGTTCGTGGATTTCATGCTGTCGCGCGACGGCCAGAAGCTGATCAAGAAGCGCAATCGCGTGCCTTCGAGCAACGCTGTCGACAGCCCGCTGAATAAGTTCAAGTATCAGATGATCGAACCGGCAACCGTGCTGGACGAATCAGAGAAGTGGGAAAAACTTTGGTCCGAGTTGTTCTTAAAGGGCGAAAAACTCAAGAAGGAGAAGGAATGAAAAATCGAAGCAGCATTCTAGTCGGCGCGCTGCTGGCATCGACGGGAATCACGTTGGCGATTGCTCCCGCGTATGCGCAGGCGCAGGCCGACAGCTCGAAGATCGCGCAGATGCAGGGCGCGGACCGCCAGCAGCGTCTGGTCGAAGGTGCCAGGAAGGAAGGCGAACTGACCCTCTACACGTCGGCGCCGGTCGACGACGTGGCGGTGCTCACGCGGGCGTTCGAGAAGAAATACGGCGTCAAGGTCAAAGTATGGCGAGCGGGCTCCGAGAAGGTGATGCAGCGCACTGTCACCGAGGCGCGGGCCGGACGTTTCGATGTCGATATCGTCGACACCAACGGACCCGAAATGGAGGCGTTGCACCGCGAGAAACTGCTGGTTGCGGTGAAATCGCCCCATCTTGGCGACCTTATTCCCCAGGCGATCCAGCCGCACGGGGAATGGGTAGGCTCGCGGATCAACATTTTCGCCGCGGCGTACAACACCAAGGCCGTAACGAAAGAGGATCTGCCCAAGACCTATGACGATCTGCTCGATCCGAAGTGGAAGGGCAAACTCGGCATCGAGGCGGAGGATTTCGACTGGTTCGCCGGGGTGCTGGGCGAAATCGGCGAAGCCAAGGGCGTCAAGCTGTTCCACGACATCGTCGCGAAGAACGGAATATCCGTCCGCAAGGGGCACACGCTGCTCACCAATCTGGTGGCCTCCGGCGAGGTGCCGCTTGCACTGACGATCTACAACTACAAGGCCGAGCAGCTCAAGAGGAAGGGCGCACCGATCGACTGGTTCATCTTCGCGCCGGCGATCGCACGCCCCAACGGCGCGGGCATGCTGCGGCGCGCACCGCACCCGCATGCGGCCGTGCTGTACTTCGACTTCACGTTCTCGGATGCCCAGGCGATCCTGCTCAAGCGCAACTTCGTCCCCACCAGCCGCAAGGTCAAGACCGTGCTGAATCAGATGCCGCTCAAGTTCATCGATCCCGCCGTGATCCTCGATCAGGAAGCGAAGTGGAACAGGCTGTACCAGGACACCATCATCAAGCAGGCGAGGTAAGCTTGGCTGTCGCGCGAGGCGGCCGCCCGCGGAGCGGCGCCTCGCACCACGTCGTCAGAGCGAGAGGACAGTTTCATGGGCAGCGAGTCGCATTACAACAGCAAGAAGGACCGGGTGTTCGTGCGCGCCATCGCCGGCCCGTACAATCTCAAGGACGAACTGACCCGCCTGCGTTCGATGCCGCGGGTCATCAAGGGCAAGGAAATGAAGTTCCAGGACGGCCCGCAGTCCTTCAGCAAGCATTTTGTCGAGCCGGTGGACGGTCTTACGCAGACGCTGCATATCCATCTTGAAGAGTACGCACCGGGAGGAAGAACGCAGAAGCATGGCCATGTGAACGAGGCCGCGTTCTACATCCTGGACGGAAAAGGCTACGAGATCCACGACGGCGTACGCTACGATTGGCAGGCCGGTGACGTCGCGATCGTGCATATGAACTGCGTGCACCAGCACTTCAACGCCGACCCGGCAAAGCCCGCGCGCGCGCTGGTCATGAAGCCCAAACCGTTGATGATGTTCATGAACATGCTGTTCCAGCAATCGGTGATCCCGCGTCCGAAGGAACCCGCACCGGGCGGCGTCGGCTTCGAGCCGCGCCACGATGAAGACGACTACAACCACTGAGGTGAAGGCGGGGCGGGTCCGCCGCGTGACTCAAGCGCGCGTGGTTCCGGGCGCCGTGGACAGCCTGCGAAGCAGCAGCACCAGCAAGACCAGTGCGATACCTACCGCGGTCGATTTCCATTCAGGGAAGCCGATCAGCAGCCCGGCCAAGAACAGCACGGGTCGCGCCCATGTGCGCAGCCGCCCGAATCCCATGAGGACGCCTTCCGAAGCCCCCGCGATGATGACGATCGCAACGATATTGAGTGTCAGCCAGATCGCGGTTCGGTAAAGCGACCCCTGCAGAATGAGTGCAGGTTCGAACAGAAAGAATATCGGGATGAAATACAGCACGACGCCGAGCCGCGCCGCAGTCATGCTGGTAGCGATCGGATCCGCACCGCTGATGCGCGACGCGAGGAAAGCCGCCAGCGCGACCGGTGGCGTGATGGCCGCCAAGGTCGCGTAGTAGGCGATGAACAGATGCACGGCAAGGGTGTTCAGCCCTGCAGCCTGCTCGATCGCCGGGGCGAATGTCAGTGCCAGCATGAGATACGCCGCAACGATCATGCCGAGCATGCCGAAGATCATGCACACGATGATGCCGATGGCGAGAATCGGAATCACGCTGGAACCGCCCATCTGTACCAGTGCGCCGGCGATCGATGGCGCGACGCCGGTAGCCATCAGTCCGCCGAGGATGAAACTCGTCGGCAGCAGCAGTGCCGTGGTCTCGGCCAGCAGCTTGCCGGTCTCGAAGACTATTTCCTTGGCGCGTCGCCAGCCGATGCGCAGTTCCTTCTTGACCAAGGTGAGCGCGATCAGCAGTCCCGACGCATAGAAGGGCGCGAGCCGCTCCCAGCTCATGTAGACAAGGCCCCATACCAGGAAGAAGAGGACCAGCAGAAACGGCCAGCCTTCGGCCAGCGCTTCCCTCATCGAGGGCAGCTTCTCCTGCTGCGCGCCAACCATGTTATTTCGCGATGCGTACCCATCGACGTGACAGTACAGCCCGAAATAGAACAGCACACTGGGGATGATCGCCGCCTTCACGATCACCCCGTATTCCGTGTTGGTGAAATCAGCCATGATGAACGCAACCGCGCCCATCACCGGAGGCATCAGCATCCCGCCGGTTGAGGCGCAAGCCTCCAGCGCGCCCGCATAGTGCGGCGGAAAGCCGGCCCGTATCATGCTCGGAATGGTCACTGAACCCGTGCTGACGACGTTTCCGAAGATGCTTCCGCTCAGGCTGCCGAAAAAGCCGCTCGCCAGCACCGCGACCTTGGCCGGACCGCCGCGCGCCTTGCCCATTATCGCCATCGCGAGTTTCAGGAAGAAGTCCGCGGCGCCGGTGGCCACGAGCAGCGCCGCGAGGATCAGAAATCCGATGATCACCTCGCCCACCACCCGCGTGACAACCCCCAGCAGTGCATCGCTCGAGTACACGTTGAAGGCGAGCGTGCGCGCGAGCGTAGCGGGCGGCCCCCAGAGTACTCCCGGCATGTGCTGCGCGAACACCGGGTACAGTCCCAGCACCAGAACGATGGCGAGGAATATGTTGCCACCGGAACGGCGCGCCGCCTCCAGAATCACGATAAAGAGCGCCGCAGCGACCACCAACTGCCAGGTTTCTGTGACCGGAACCCAGGTCTCGTAGACGAGGGCGGGCGACTTGTACGCCATGAACAGCGCAAGACCGAGCGCAGTCAGCGCCGGGCCGTAGCTCAGCCAGGTAACCCCCTTTTCGTGCTTGTGCGCCGGCAGGAACAGCAGGGCGAGCGGGAGGTAGAACGCCATCAGCAGGAAGTAATAGGTGACGTCGAGCAAAGACACCACGCCGAAGATGTAGACCACTGCAAGTGCCAGGCCGCAGGCCGACATCGCGAGCACAAGCGCGCGGATCGCCGCGGGCATGCCCGCGTAGCGCGTGGACGCTCCGGCGACGAATTTCGCGGGAAGCGCGTCCGCGACGCCCGGCGCAGGCGCTGTCGAGAGGCCGTTAGCGCTCAATTAAGCGCCAGCACTTCCTCCGCAAACGGCTTGCTGACGCCGCTCGCGGCGCGGAACTCCATCCAGAACGACTTCCACTTCGCGTTTCCGGGTTCGATCGAGATGCCCTTATTATCGGCCGCGGCCATGGCATCCTTGTAGGTCTTCTCGTACTTCTTTGCGAGCTTCACCAGCTGGTCCTGGCGCTTCTGGTAAGCGTCCTTCCACTTCCCTTTTTCCTTCAGGTATCGGATGGTGCCCTCGTGCAGCGGCTGCAGCGCCGCGGTGTCGAGGAACAGCACCAGATTGGCGATGCTCAGCATGTGCGCGTGGGTGAAGTCGCCTTTGTAGCTGGCGTAGTTCTCATCGAGCCACTTGACGAGCTGGTAGACAAATTCGGGATCCTCGCTCGCCTTCACGTGGTTGGCCTGAAACGCATGATCCATGCGGATGCCAATGGCTGACTTCACGCCCGCGACGGTTTTCTGGGTAACGTAGCCAGCCATGAATTTGCGGTAACGGTCGTAGGCCGCGGGATCCGCCTGCCGCGGCGGCAGCTCGAGCCAGCGCAGTCCCTTCGGCGTCGCCTCGGCCTTATACGAGGGCCCCGAAATCGGGGAAGTAAATGTTACCTCGACCCGGCCCTCCGCCAGCACCGCCGTATTGGCGCCGTAACTACCGATGGCCACCAGGTCGACATCGGTGTGGCGCAGGTTGCGATACGCCAGCAGCGCCTCGATCCCGGCGACCAGGAACGAAGAACTCTTTGCATACGCGATTCGCGTACCCTTAGCGATGTCGTTGATGGATTTGATCCTGGAATCGCCCTGCACCGCGTACCCCCAGGGCGTGACCATGTTCATGTGGATCAGACGCGTGTCGGTCGGACCGGCCGTCCTGGTCGCGTATCCCTGCACCGCGTCCATCTGGTCGAAATAGTCCGACGCCTGCACCAGCGTCAGACGCCCCTCGCCGGTATTGAGCCACGCGGCACGCGCGAATCCATTCGGGGCAGGAAGAACTGCTACCTTCGCACCGGTCGCGGCCTGGAACTTGGATGTCCACGCGACCGCCAGCGAGTGGTTCGCCGTGCCCACTACCGGTGTCACGACATTGAAGGTTTTCGGCCACATGTACTTGCCCGCCTGGGCAAGCGCACTCCGGAGCGTTCCTGCCAGCAGCATGCCGCCCCCCAGTGCCGCGGCGACCATGTAACGCAGGCTTTCCCGCTTCTTGAAATTGAGTTCTTCGTCGCGCCGTTTGGAAACCGAATTCATGTTTCGCTCCTCGTCTTGATGATGAATCCGCAGCCCGGCTCATTTCCCGGCTGCATTCTTGGTGACTTCGACGACACCATTGTTCGCATCCACTTTGACCCAATCGCCGCTGGCGATGACACGCAGCGGGTCCTGATCGAAATCGGTCAGCGCAGGGGCGTGGGTAACTACCGCCCCCAGCGCGATCTTGGTCATTGCAGCCGGCCCGACCAGCGTCCGGTGAGCGCCGCCTGGATGCATTCGGCGCTGGTGCCGAACCAAGCCTGCACGCCCATGATAGCCGGCAGGTAATGTGCCTGCTTGGCCGAGTCCACTGCGGCGACTTTCGTGCCTTTGGGCATTACCCGGCCAAAGGCCGAACAGGTATCGGTCATCAGGTGCCCACCGGCTTCGGTGATGATCCTGGTGTAGCCGTTCCTGTCGGCGACTTCTTTGATCGCGCTTGGCGTGAAGATCCACAAGCAGGTATCGGCGTGTACGCGCTGGCCCTCGATCAGCTGACACACCTCCCAGATCTGCTCGAGCGAGTAATGCGGACATCCGAGCATGACGTAGTCGACACGGCGCTCGCGCGCCGTCGAGTTCACCCGCTCGTAGGCCAGTCGTCGTTCCGCAGGTCCGTATCCGAGCGCCGCCATCGGTTTGCGCCCGCCGAAGGCTTCCTTCATGTCGCTGGCCTCTGGTGTCACGCCGATCACGTGATACATCTCGACGCCGCCCGAGGAAGAAGCTGCCGCGCCGAAATGCTTGAGCCGCGCAAGGTTGGGCACGTAGCGGATGCCGTTGAGCACGGGAATCCGGTCTTGCACCATTTCGCCCACGTAGTAGCCCAACAGTCCCCAGTCCGCGGTGTCCCGGACGTCGATTTCAACCTCGATCAGATGGGTGCCGAGACGGTTTTGGTCCAGATGGTAGCCCCAGTAGGGGATCTTGCCGGTGAGCATCGCGGCGCCGGCACTCTCGCGTCCCTCGGCGTTGGTGCGCCCGCCAAGAACCGAGTTGCAGTAGATGACGGCGGAGGACTCCATCCAGGCACAGTGCTCGCCTTTTACCGGCACGTTGCCGACCTGGTACGGGGTGCACGTATTGAGCATCTGCAGGCCCAACCCACCGAGATAGGCCTGTCCGTTGCGGTAAAGCTGCACCAGTTCGTGCGCAACGTTCTGCTCCGCGGCGTGCGCAGGGTCCAGGCCCTGCTGCAGGTGAGAGGTGTAGGCCCTGACCTTGGGGATTTTCACGACCTCGGCACTGTCCAGACTGAATTCAGAGAACACCGCATCGAGACCGCCGGGATGCTGCGCTGCGAAGTCGCGCAGGAACGGAGTGGTCGCGCCCGCTGTCGCGCAGACATTGTTCGTATCGACCAGGCGCTCGGCGCCCAGCGCTTCCCCGTAGCGCAGCAGCAGATCCATCGCCTTCTGCCTGGCCGGCCCTTCCTTGCCGTCCAGCATGCGCTGTTCGTCCACGGCCAGCTTCACCGGATCATCGTCCGCTCAGGCCCACTGCCGGGACCGCGCTCGCGGACGCATCGGCGACGCCGAGAAAAGCCCCCGCCGCCGCGAGCCGCTGCTGCAACCCCGGGACGTCGATCGCGCGCGGCGCCACGCCCGAGGCGAGCGCCATGTCGGCGGCAGTGCCGGCGGCCTGCCCCATGACATAGCACGGGCCTGTCACGCGCGCCGAAGACTGTCCATCGTGGGTCATCGAGGCGCAGCGGCCGGCGACAAACAGGTTGTCGATGCCGCGCGGTACGATCATCCGATAAGGCATCTGGTTATAGCCGCGGGACTCGGGAATCTTCGGGAACTTGATCGACACGTTGCCGGCAATGTGCGCCTCCACCGGCCAGCCGTTGACGCCGATGCTGTCGGGGAAACCGGCGCATTCCAGGATATCGCTCTCGCTCAACACATACTCGCCGAGCACGCGTCGCGTCGCCCGTATCCCGAGCTGTGGCGCGATCTCGACGATGTAGGCCCGATCGAACCCGGGCGTCGTGCTGCGGATGAACTCGAACACCTCCCAGCATTGACGACGGCCCTCGATCTCGCCATAGCTCATCTGCTCGACGTCGATGCCGCTCACGGCCGAGCCGTCGGGGTTCTTGACCTGCGTGAGGTTGGCGCGCCACTCGATCGGATTCTTCTGCGGGCGCACGATGGCGCCTTTGCGCGGGAAGCGCCGTCCTTGCCGCTCCGCCTCGTCCATGAGTTTCGGTATCGTCTCCCAGGCGCGCCCGGCCTTGAGGGGATCGACGCCATTGATGCGGAACATGGTCGTGGGATAGATCATATTCCCGGCATCGTCGCCGATTGCGTACGGCACGCCGGCCCAGGCGGCGAGATCGCCGTCGCCCGAGCAGTCGATGAACATCCGCCCGCGAATCGCCGCGCGCCCGGACTTGCTCTCGATGAGCAGCGTGTCGATCTCGTGCTCGGAGCGCTTCAGCGCGCCGACCGCGAAGACGTGGAACAATACTTTTACTCCGGCTCCAACGAGCAGCTCGTCGGCGGCGATCTTGTATGCGGAAATGTCGTAGGCCTGCGCCTTGATCTTGTTCGCGAATGACAGGTGCGCCTCATTGAGGCCGCCCATATGTTCGAGCCGGGCGAGAATGTCATCGGCGATGCCGTGAACCACCTGCCGGATGTCGCCGTGTACATTCGCGTGCAGTCCACAGAAGGTACTCAGCCCGGCGGCGGTGCCAGCCCCGCCGAGAAAGCCGTAGCGTTCGACCAGTATCGTCGAGCGGCCGGCGCGCCCGGCCGCGATCGCAGCGGTGATCCCGGCCGGGCCGCCGCCCAGGACCACGACCTCGTACTCGCCAAAAACAGGCGTGTTGCGACCCGGTTCCACAATCGCACTCGTCGTCGCGGTCATCGCCGCACCTCCTGGGCAGAGTCTTGCGCATTCTGGAAACGGCATTTTGAAATGCTGAAATGCCGCCGAGAATCTTACCTTATGTCCACATGCGACGGTTGTCGGGAACCACGGCGCGGATGGCGCAGATTCAATTGTTTCGGCCACGGCGGCGAAGGGCAACCCGCCGGTAGCGCGTACCGATCCGGTTTGCCTGCCCGTGTTTCGGCATCGACCTCACCCTCGCCTGGCTATCTCCACCGCCTTGAGGTGATCGTTCAATATTTGCGGCAGCTGCTCCGGCGGGGTGCGACCGAAGCCGCAATAAGCGGCCAGGCCAAAATCGGGAATCGCGCTGCGCGCGGCGTCGATGCGCCGTGCGAGACTATCCATGCTGTGGATCATGCCCATGTAGATGCGCGCATCGCCCGTTTGAAGCTGCTTGAATGGCGCGTAATACCCGGCATCAGCCCGATCGAGCGCCGGTATGTGCACCCAGTCCGTCTTGCGGCCGGCCGCCGCAACCGAGGCGTTGATCAATTCCACCAAGCGGCCAAAATCGGGCGGCGTAAACGACGGCCAGCCGCCGAACGTGCCAAAACAGAAATGAAACCCCAAGGCCACGCCCGGCGGCAATAGCGCCGTCAGCCGCCTGATGGGCGCTGTGTGCGTTTCGATCCTGCTTTCGCTTTCCGGCACGCCGCGTCCGCCATAGACCGCGGCGGTCTCCCACGCGCAGTCCCACTGTATCGCAAGGTCTTGCGCCGGAATGCGCCGCGTGATGACGGCCAACTCCGCCGCCAGCGCGGCCTCAAAGCCGGGGCGAATCTTGTCGATGTCCCCCGGCTCGGGGAAGTACATCGTCCGCACCACGCTATTGACCATGGGAATGGAAATCTGAAAGCGCAAATCGCGCGGCAGCACGCCGTTTTCCCGCAGCGTCCTGAAAACGAAGTAGGACGCGGTGGCATCCCGTGCATAGCCCAGACGCAGGCCCGGCAGGCCGAAGCGTACTTCGCTGATACCGGGTCTTACCTTGAATTTCCAGGTGTCCTCGCGCTTCACGGGCAACAGTTGCTCGACGCCATCGAGGGGGGGCGGGCGTTGCAAGATTTCCAGATCGGCGTGACCGCTGAATACGAGGTAACAAAAACGATTCACCCACGAACGCCGCTCGCCCACTTCGCCATCCGGCATGGCGGGCAGGTACGGTCCCAGCGGTCCGCCAAACGTGTGCATGACCTCCTCGGCGGTGTCCAGCGGAACGCTGCCAACCAGAAGCAGATCCTTACCCATGGCGTGATTTCCAGACCGTCGGCGATTTGCTCGGCTTCAATTCCGTATCCATCGCAACGGTGGCACCGCTAGTTCATGTATTTATCGGTGAACCACGGCCGGACGTCCTTGAGCGAGTCCTTGGCCTGGAGCAGTCCCGCATCGAGGCTGAAGCGCTGGGAGTTTTCGAGACCTTTCACGGTGGACTTGGAATCCATGGAATGCGCCTTCGATACGACCGCCCAGGCCGCATCAAGGACTTGCGGATCGATCTTGTTGAACCGTTTCTTCAAGATCGCCAGCGCCTCGTCGGGCTTGTGGACGATAAAATCGGTTGCGGCCTTGGAGGCGCGTGCCATCCGCTCGCATTTGGCGGCTTCATTCGCGCAGACCTCGGGCCGCGTAAACAGCACGACATAGTCGAACGGAATGAATTCCGGCAGATCGCCCCTCGGGCCGCTCACCAGCATTACCGCTTCGCCCTTGACGATCGCTTGTGTCGTGTAGGGCAGGGACGTGGCGAAGCCGTCGACCTGCTTCGATTTCATCGCAGGCAGCATGGCAGGCGGGCTCATCGGGGCAATGCGCACGTCCTTGTCCGGATCCAGTCCGGCGCGGCGGGAAACCAGCCGTTGCATGGCATGGATGATCGAACCCACGCCCTGGATGGCGATGGTTTTACCCTTGAGAACCTTGATTCGCTCGTCGAGCGGGGTCTTGTCGGTGATGCCGGCGGCGGCGGCGACGTCTTTGCGCAGCACCAATTCGACCATGGGTTTGTTGACCAAGGTGCCAATGGAAAGCAGCTTCTGGCCGTTGGCGATGGCACGCAAGAAGGTCGTGCCGGTACCGACGCTGAAGTCGGCGCTGCCCGCGATGACGGCATTCGTGGATGCGACGCCGGAGAGATTGCGTGCCTCGACCTTAAGGCCATGCTTGGCGTAGAAGCCTGCGTCTTGCGCGATGTAGTGCGCGGAGAAGGTCATGGTAGGGGCGGGGATCGCCAAAACGACATTGATATCCGCCGCGTCTACCGCGCTGAATCCCGCCGCGGCGACTGCGGCGAACGAGGTCACTGCAGCCAGTCTTGACCAACGCATGATTGCCTCCCTGTCAAATTGATTTCCGGATTGCGTGCGAAATGCAAGGTTTACGGACCTGTCGCGTCTGCCGAGATCGTTCCGGCTTCTCCGCTTTCCCGGCCTGCAAGCCACGAATGCAACCGACCTCCAACATCCCGGCGAGTTCGAACCTTACCAGATTTGTGCGCCCTTGAAAGCGACGCGAAGCGCTAATCTCAATTTATCGATTAGGTCGACGATGTGTCGCGAGATCGGGGCGCGCCGGGGTCTGCGGGGGTACGGCTCGCGACGAGCTTTGCGGCGCTCGCCACGAACCAGTTATCGACGGTCTGATCGAGCGCACTGAACGCGACGGTGAGTGTCCCGATTTTTCCGTTGACCCAATGAACCGCCATGCCTGGGAGAAACCGCTGTTGGTTACAATGTCGCCGGGAGACGGGCTGCCGCGCCTGCCAACGGCGGCAGGGCGCGTCAAGCCTTTGCAAGGGAATACCGAATGACGACACTGACTCCGCCCGCTCAAGCTGACGGCGCCGCCGCGATGACGCGCGGTGGACTGCTCGCCCTATTGGCTCGCAAGCGGGATCAACTCGTGGTTCTTGTCGTATTGATCGCGATCTGGCAGGGGCTCAGCATGCTGCTGGGCAATTATTGGACCGGCACACCGTGGGGCACGTTCGAGCGGCTCGCAGAGGGAATCGCAGAAGGCGAATTGTTGCGGCACGCGTCCTACACGGTAGCCGAGGCGATCATCGGTTTTCTGGTCGGCGGCATACCGGCAGCCGTGCTGCCCTTTTTGCTGCGCCGCTTACCGATGGTGACCGCCATCATCGATCCCGTCATGGTCGGCGGTTACGGCGCGCCCAAGCTCGCCCTGGCGCCGCTGTTCATACTTTGGTTCGGCATCGGCATCGAATCCAAGATTGCGCTGATCGTCTTCACCGTATTTTTCGTTGTCTATTTCTCGACCTTGGGCGGGATCCGCGCGCTGGATCCGAAGCTGGTGCAGATGGCGCAAATGGCCGGCGCTTCGGAATCCACCATCGCGCGCCACATCATTTTCCCTGGCGCCGTGCCCCATATTTTTGCCGGCCTGCGGATCGCCATGCCTTATTCCATCGGCGGCGCCGTTGTCGCCGAATTGATCTCGGCGAATCGCGGGCTCGGCTACATGATTCAGTTGCGTTCGATGAATTTCGACACGACAGGCGTCTTCGTGGCGCTCGCGGCCGTGTGTTTCGTCGTATTCATCGCCAATTGGACCGTGAATAGTCTCGAGCATCGCCTGTTGCGCTGGCGCCCGCCGACGGACGTGACGGCGCAAAAGGAGTAGGTGAGCGCAATGACCGGGCTTCTGGAAGTTCGCAATCTCTCGAAACGGTTTGCGACGCGCGCCGGCCGCGAGCCTTCACCCTGGATCATTCGCGATCTGAGCTTCAGCGTCGCCGATGGCGAGTTCCTGACCATAGTCGGCCCCTCCGGTGGCGGCAAAACGACGCTGCTCAATATGATCGCGCAGATCGATACCGCAAGCGGCGGTGAAATCATCTTCCAGTCGAAGCAGGCGCCGCTCAACGACAAGAAATCGCTCAAGCCCGGACTCAATTGTCAGATCGGCTACGTGACCCAGGAGGACAATCTATTGCCATGGCGTACCTGCCTCGAAAACGTTCTGTTCCCGCTGATGGCGCAGGGCCGCCTTACCGAGGAGACGCGCGAGCGCGCGCAATCCCTGATCCGCGCGGTCGGGCTTGCCGGCTGGGAAACGCATTATCCGCACGAATTGTCGGGCGGAATGCGCAAACGCACATCGCTTATCCGCACACTGGTCTACGACCCGCCCGTCATTCTGATGGACGAACCCTTCGGCGCGCTCGATGCGCAAACACGTGCCCAACTGCAGGAGGACTTGCTGCGGCTGTGGAACCTCGGGCGCAAGACCATCGTCTTCGTCACGCATGACATCACCGAGGCGATCGCGCTCGCCGACCGGACACTCGTGCTCACGCGCCAGCCTTCCAAGGTCGCGGGCGAACATGTCATCACGATTCCCCGGCCGCGCGACATGCGCGACGTCGTGACCCAGCCCGAATTCATCGATATCTATCGGCGCATCCGGGCGCAGGTGCAATGACCACGGCCGAGGACACCAATGCCCTTTGCGTCGAGTCCGATGGAAGCCGATGGCGGAACGTCGCGGTCCGAGTCGGCCAGATCGGCCTTGGACTGCTCTTGCTGTGGCTGTGGAAGTGGGGGGCGAATTCGGCGGGGGAGACCTACATCGCCGACCCGTTCAAGGTGTGGAGCAGGCTGATTGAAGTCGCTCGGAGCGGCGCGTTGGCCCATCACGCTTATGTGACACTGCGGATTTCCGCCCTCGGGTTTGCCATCGGCTGCGCCGCCGGCGTCATCCTGCCCTTCGCGTTACGGCGCCTGCCGCGTCTTACCGACGCGGTCGAACCCTACATCATGGCTTCGGTGGGTGTACCCAAATACGCGCTGATCCCGCTGTTCATCCTGTGGTTCGGCATCAACGACGCGCCGAAGCTGTGGCTGATAGGCCTGCTGGTTTTCTATCCCGTGTTCATCTCGGTATTTGCGGGGATCCGCAGCGTTGACGGCCGCCTGCTCGGCATGGTCCGGCTTCTGGGCGCATCGGAGACGCGGATTTCGGCGGAGGTGATTTGGCATACGATGCTGCCGTTCTTCTTTTCCGGCCTCAAGATTGCGCTGCCGCGTGCCGTCAGCGCCGCGATCGTCGCCGAGTTTCTTGTCGGTGCCGAGGGCATCGGCTTCTATATCGAGAATTCGCGCCAGCAGATGGACATCACTGGCGCCTTCGTCGGCATCGTGGTGGCCATTGCGCTGGTGCTTGTGACGAATGCGATTCTGGTGTGGATCGACAAGCGACTCAGCGCCTGGCGCCCGACGGATCGGCATATGGAACTGTAGAACGGATCCGGCAATCAAGCCGACCTGATTGTTGGAGGCTGCGCAGTCGGAGCGTAGCCCATTGGACTTCATACCGGCCGATGCGTCCTGCCGCATCGCGAATGCGCCGAGCAATGTCCCCGGACCACGCACTCAGGTGGTAATGTGCTCCCCGATCCCAATCGGAAGGCTTGGAGGATTCATGAAAGGCGCAGGCGTCATAGCCGAAATACTCAAGCGCGAAGGGGTCACCACGCTTTACGGCTACCCGCGCAACAGCCTCATCGAGGCCGCGGCGGCTGCGGACATCCGTCCCATCATCGCGAGGCAGGAACGCGTCGGCCTGCACATGGCCGATGCCCTCAGCCGGCTCACCAGCCGGCAGAAGATCGGCGTGTTCGCGATGCAGCAAGGTCCGGGCACCGAGAACGCGTTCGGCGCGGTGGCGCAGGCCTACGCGGAGTCCGTGCCCGTTCTGGTCCTGCCCGCAGGTCACCCGCGACGCCAAGCCCAGATCCCGCCGAATTTCAGCGCCACGCTGAACATGCGCGGCGTGACGAAATGGATGGAAAGCGTCGTGGCCGTGGACCAGATTCCCGACGCGCTGCGCCGCGCTTTCACCCAGCTCAGAAACGGCCGGCCGCGGCCGGTCATCGTCGAAGTCCCGACCGATGTGCTGGCCGAGGAATTCGACGGCTTAATCGACTACCAGCCAGTGCTCGCGACCCGCATGGGTCCCGATCCGGCCGTGGTGCCCAAGGTGGCCGAAGCGCTGCTGGCGGCAAAGCGGCTGGTGCTGTACGCGGGCCAGGGTGTGCACTACGCCAGAGCGTGGAGGCAACTCCGGGAACTGGCGGAACTGCTGGCGGCACCGGTGGCCACCACGCTGGCGGGCAAGAGTTCGTTTCCGGAGAACCACGCCTTGTCGCTCGGCTCCGGAGGTGCGACGTTCTCCCGGCAGGCCTACCGGTTCATCGAGCACGCGGACCTGATCTTCGGCATCGGCGTTTCATTTACCGCGACGCCGTTCGGCCTCGCCATGCCAAAGGGAAAGCGCTACATCCACGCGACCTGGGACCCCGCCGAACTCAACAAGAACGTGGCGACCGAACTCGCGCTGCTGGGGGACATGGACGTCGTGCTCGATGCCCTGCTCGCGGAGGTGCGAGAGCGGCTGATGGGCAAGCCCCGCGACGCCGGCCCTCTCACCAAGGAGATCAAGGCGGTAAAGGACGCGTGGCTGGCGGAGTGGATGCCTCATCTCACGTCGAACGACACGCCGATCTCGCCTTACCGCCTGATCCGCGAACTGCACGCCGCGGTGGACCTGGCCGAGACCATCGTCACGCATGATTCCGGATCGCCCCGAAACCAGATCACGCCGTTCTGGGAAAGCTCCGAGCCGCTGAGCTACATTGGCTGGGGCAAGTCCACGCAGCTCGGCTACGGCCTGGGCCTCATCATGGGGGCGAAGCTCGCGCGGCCCGAGAAGCTCTGCGTCAATTTCTGGGGCGACGCGGCAATCGGCCACACCGGGATGGATTTCGAGACCTGCGTGCGCGAGCGGATCCCGATCCTTTCCATCCTGTCCAACAATTTTTCCATGACCGCCGAACTGGGCGTGATGCTGGCGGCCACCGCGAAATTCCGCAGCACCGACATCTCGGGCAATTATGCGAACCTCGCAAAGGCGCTGGGCGGCTACGGCGAGCGCATTAGCGCCCCGGGCGAGATCGCCGCTGCGATCCGGCGCGGCATACGGAAGACGAAGGAAGGTGTACCGGTACTGCTCGAGTTCATCACGAAGCAGGAAACACGCGGCAGTTCGTTCGGGAGAACCGGCGGCGGGTGAATCTCCCGCCGTGCTTGCTCAGCCTGACGCGGCGCCCTGCCGAGGCCGCTCCGCGACAAGGCATCCGGCTTCGGCCAAGCTTGTTATAATTCGCGGCTCAAAACGCGCCCGTAGCTCAGTTGGATAGAGTACCTGGCTACGAACCAGGGGGTCGTGGGTTCGAATCCTGCCGGGCGCGCCAACAAATTCAAGCCTTTGCGATCATGCAGAGGCTTTTTCAATTGCGGCCTGTTTCAGGACGCCAATAATCCGTTCTTCGCTAATGTGCGTCGCTTCTTTGTTCGAGTTCTCCCTGGGGAAAACTCGGCTCGGAAGTGGTCCTGATTATGTCGGTGTTGCAGCAGGCACCGCGTCTACGGCTTGGGAACGGTGAAGATGGTACGGTAGCGCCGGTTGTTCGCCATCTCGTTCGGGTCGGTCCCGTAGCCGACCATGATCGAAGCGCCCTCGAAGAGCGGCGAAGATAAGTCCAATCCCCGCAGAATTTGCACATTGACCACGTCGTCCGCGCTGTTCAACGTGGTGCCGGTCAAGTACGCGGACATCGGCCATTGAAACGTGTTCCAGGTGTCGGTGGAGTCGAGCTGCAGATAGACAGGCAAGCCGCCCACGATCACGCTCGCGGCGACATAGATGTTGTAGGTTTGCGCGAATTGGCCACCTGATGACGCAAGGGTACCGCCCTCACCCTTGACCTCAACCGACAACGAAAGCCGGCTGAGATCCGCGTTCCGTGTCGCCCTGGCGAGGTAGGGCGGAAGCTGCTCGGCCGGAATGCTGTTTGGCGCCTGAGGATCAAGATCCAGTATCCCCGTCAACGACGGATTCACGACCAGAACCGGCTCGGCGTGCTGTGCCAGAGTACCGTCACCGAGTTGACCTTCGAAATTCCGTCCCCACGCCCAGACGGTGCCATCCGTGAGCGCCGCCACTCCGAACCACGCCCCGCAACTCATCGACTGATAGCGGTCATACGGTGGCCCCCAGCCCAGCTGATCGTATTCGTTGCTGCCCCAGCTGTAGGCTTCCCGGGCCGCCGTAATCACGCAGCTGTAGTTCGATCCGGCCGAAATGCCGATCGCATCGTTCGAGTCCCAAACCACCACCGGTATCGATCGATCGGTCGTGGTCCCGTCGCCGAGTTCGCCAGCCCAATTTTGGCCCCACGCCCAGATGTTGCCGTTGTAATCCAGCGCAAGGCTATGGCGCTCGCCAGCCGCCACCGCAACGATGTTGCTCAGACCGACCACACGTGTCGGCGTACTTCGATCGGAATTGGTTCCGTCCCCCAACTGGCCGTAGCGATTGAATCCCCAGGCCCAGACCGAACCGTCGGAGCGCAAGGCCAATGCGTGCTCCGCGCGAGCCGAAATCGCCTTGAAGACGCCGGTTACCGAAGTGATCGGCGCCGGCAGATAGACGTTCGCGAAGTCGCCGTTGCCGAGTTGCCCCGACACGCCATTATTGCCCCACGACCATAGCTTTCCGCCAGTGTCGATCGCGAACGACGTACCGCTTCCGGCCGCTACTGCCGTCATCGGCGACACGTTAGTCAGCTTTCGCGGCGTCAGTGCGTCCCGGCGCGTCGAATCACCGAGCTCATAATTACTATTCCCACCCCACGCCCATACGCCCCCGTCGGTGTCCAAGGCGAGCGCGTGAAAATAACCCGCGGCAGCCGACTTGACGTTCCGCAACCCGGGAACCGTGACCGGTACGTTGCTCAGGGCGGCTTCGTCGTTTCCGGTCTGGCCGCTGCCATTGCTTCCCCAGGTCCAGACGGAGCCATCGGTCCCCAAAGCGACACTGTATTCGGGGCCAGCGCTCACCTGCACAACCCCCGTCAAGCCCGGGACCGTCGTCGGCGCCGCCCGGTCGCTGGTTTCTCCGGTTCCGAGTTGGCCTTTATCGTTCGCTCCCCACCCCCAGACCCTGCCGCCGCCGGGGTCGTTCGCCAAGACGTGATTGTCCCCGACCGAGAATCCGGACAGCCCGCCCAAGTTGGCCACCCGGACGGGTGTCGTGATCCGACTGTAGGAGTTGTCACCGAATTGCCCCATCTCGTTGTCGCCCCAAACCCAAACCGAGCCGTTCGCCGCGCTGGCGATGCTGACGCGGTTGCCGGCGCGTATCGCCGCGATAGCCGGCAAGCCGCTTACCAGGACCGGCGTTGCTCGATCGTCCGTCGTGCCGTCGCCGAGCGAACCCCAGCGTCCGTAACCCCACGCCCACACGCGGTAAAAGGCATCGAGGGCGAGGTTCGACCTGCCGGACGCGCTGATCGCGACGATGTTGGCGGGCATACTCGCTTGAACCGGTACCGGACTATCCTCGCTCGTACCATTTCCCAGTTGTCCTGAGTCATTGAGTCCCCAGGCCCACACCGTCCCGTCCGTCGCAAGCGCAATCGAGTGATAACTGCCACAGGCGATCGCGCGGATCGGCGGCAGCCCGGGCACTTGGACCGGCGACGTTCGGCGGACCCAGTCGCCGATCCCGAGAGCCCCGGCACCTCCGTGACCCCAAGCCCACACGCTACCGTTTTCGGTGAGCGCGAGAACGTGCCACCTGCAAGCCGCAACGGTGGAAATGGAACCGCCGATGCCGTTCACCCGAACCGGATAGGACTTGCTCTGTGTCGTCCCGTCGCCGAGGACAGCGTCCACGTTTCCGCCCCAGCTCCACAGCGATCCGTCACGTCGCAGCGCGAGCATGAAATACCCGCCCGCATACACTTGCTTGACCTGGTCGATCCCCGCGACCTTGCCCGGCGAAATCTTGATGGCCGCCTGGCCGTTGCCCAACTGGCCGTACTCGTTGCGGCCCCAGGCGACGACGCCGCCATCCGAATTGACTGCCAGCGCGTATCCGTGGCCTGCCGCAACCATCGGCGTGACAGCATTGGCGAAGAAGGGAACCAGCCCCAGCCACCCTAGGTATATCCACCGTCTCCAGCGGACCGCCATGTTGCTCCCGATCAGCACCTGTCAGGAACGACGCCCGCTCGGTGCCTCAACCGGGGACGTGCGTCCGCGTCGCTGCCCCACCAATAATAGCTCCGGCCGATCCCATTTGCACTGAGACAGCGCGCGGGTACTGGACTCGCCGCTGTTCGCTCGTGGAGCGATGGGACAATCGGTCCAACGCCCTCGGCAGCTGGGCGGCAGCTCACCCGCTGTGCATTGCATGGCACATCCGTAGACTACGCAGAATCGACATTGTGTCCCTACAACCCCCGTTAGGGAGGGGGACTTACACTAGAAATCGGGACGTGCTTTAGCGCGATTTTTTCTTCGGCGGACGGCCTGGTTTGCCGCGAAAATCCGGATGGCCCAGGTCGGCTATACGCTTGCGGATTGACTCCACCATGAAGCGCGTTCCGCTGAATTGCGTCATGCCCTTGATGCGTCGCGCGTCTTCGGTCGAGGGGATAGCGCCGGATT